>Ga0307515_10006566_pt1 | contig 23232 bp, 20 predicted proteins | sample 17_EM_MG_FD_194513 | JGI IMG/M metagenome (GOLD analysis project Ga0307515, IMG submission 194513) | Populus trichocarpa ectomycorrhiza microbial communities from riparian zone in the Pacific Northwest, United States - 17_EM | ecosystem: Host-associated > Plants > Roots > Unclassified | place... | reverse complement strand
GCGCTCGGCAGAAGATGGGGCGTGTCTATCCCCAGCCAGCCGACCGCTCGCAGCAGGCAGCCGCCTGAACCCATCAGATCCTCTGCGGCGCGGTACTAGGTCGCGCGGACCGGACCCGCCAGCGGCGCAAACGACACGTATGGTATCGTTCGCGCCAATGCGGATCGCGGTGCTCGTCGTCGACGACGTGTTCGATACCGGCCTGACGTCGGTGCTCGATACCTTCGAGACCGCCAACGAGCTCGCCGGCCCCGACGCCGACCGCTACGAGGTCTCCGTGGTGTCGCCGCGGTCGCGGGTCCGCACCCACCACGGCCTCGAGGTCCCGCTCGCGCCGCTGCCGCGCCGCCCGCCGGACCTCGTGATCGTCCCGGCGCTGGCCTGCAAGCGGCCCGACACGATCGTCGCGGCGCTCGGTCGGCCCGACGTCGCCGAGGCGATCGGCCTGGTGCAGCGCTGGCACGCGCGCGGCGTGCGGCTCGCCGCGGCGTGCACCGCGACGTTCGTGCTCGGCCGCGCCGCGGTGCTCGACGGCCGGCGCGCGACCACGAGCTGGTGGCTCGGCCCGACGTTTCGCCGCGAGTTCCCGGCGGTCGCGCTCGAGGAGGCGTCGATGCTCGTGATCGATCGCCAGATCCTGACCGCGGGCGCCGCGATGGCGCACCTCGACCTCGCGCTCGCCGTGATCCGCGAGCGCAGCCCGAACCTGGCCAGCCTGGTGGCGCGCTACCTGCTGATCGACGACCGGCCGTCGCAGGCCGCGTTCGTGGCGCCCGAGCACGTCGCCCACGACGACGAGCTGGTCAAGCGGTTCGAGGTCTGGATCCGCGGCCACCTCGCCGAGCCGTTCGCGCTGGGCCACGTCGCCCGCGCCGTCGGCTCGAGCGAGCGCACGCTGCAGCGCCGGATCCGCGCCGTGCTCGGCAAGCCGCCGGTCGCGTTCGTCCAGGACCTGCGGCTCGAGCGCGCGGTCCACCTGCTGCGCGTCACCCAGGGCAGCGTCGACGAGATCGCCGGCGCGGTCGGCTACGGCGACGGCTCGACCCTGCGCACCCTGCTGCGCCGCCGGCTGCGGGTCGGCGTCCGCGAGCTCCGCCGCACCGGCGCGCACGGCCGCGCGGCGGCGTAGTCGCCGCGCCGCACCACCGGTGACGCGCGTCGCACCGCGGCGGTGGTCGGTGTGAACTCCCGGCAGCGCGGTGCTAGAACCAGCCGCGATGATGCATGCCAAGCACGGGTGGGCCTGGGCCGTGGCGATCGCGGCGGCGCTGGCGATGCCGTCGTCGGTCGCGCGCGCCGCGCCGCAGGCGGTCTCGATCGTCAAATGCGGCGACAGCGCGATCGAGGTGACCCCGGTGGCCGGCGGCGGCACCGCGTCGCTGCACGGCGTGATCGCAACCGCCGCCGGCGAGCGCTGGGGCTTCACCGCCAACGTCGGACTGACCCGGCTGGGGGCGAAGTCCCGGACGATCACCGTCGAGGACGTCCGCACTGTCGAGTTCAAGCCACCGCACGGCAAGGACACGCCGTCGGCGCTGTTCATCGACCTCTGGCTCGACGACAAGAAGCTGGTCCTGCGCCACGCCTCGGAGGGCGGCGCCGATCCGGACTACGCGGTCGATCTCGACAAGTGCAGCTTCGCGCGCGAGGGCGATGGCGTGCTGGCGGCGCTGGCGCCACTGCCGGCCGAGCCGGCCGGGTGCGCTCCCGAGGCGGTGCGCGGCGGCTATCGCACCCAGGTCGACCGCGCCGCCAGGCTGGCCGACGCCGACGCCGCGCGCGAGGCCCAGGCGTTGTGCGAGGACCACCAGAAGACGATCGAGGCCCGCGGCCGGCTCGAGCAGGCGCTGTCCGACCGCGCGGCGCGCGATCGGCTGGCCGCGCGCGGCGCGGCGGTGAGGAAGACCGAGGAAGCGCGGATCAAGGCGTGGAACCGGATCGACGGCTGCCTCGGCGCCGAGCCGGGCAAGGCGCACGGCGTCGCCGCGCTGCACGACGCCGAGGCCCGGACCCGCACGTGTTACGCCAAGATCGCGGCAAAGCCGTGACGCGGCCGGACGCTCCTCCTACAATCTTCGCCGCGATGCCAGGGGATCCGTTCGCGGACGAGGTCGTGTCATCCGGGGGCCTCGCGGGCGAGGCCGGCCCGTTCGTCGTGGCCGACGGCAGCCAGGCCGACGACGAACTGCTCCCGCTGTTCGATCCGGCCGAGCACCTCCAGCTCTGCGTCCGCTGGTTCGCCGGCCGCCTCGAGCGCCATCGCTACCTGCGCGATCCCGGGCAGCTCGACGCGGCCGGCCGGCTGTTCACCACCGAGCGCCGGCTGGGCGAGCTCGAGGCCACGATCCGCGCCCGGCTCGCCCTGACCGATCCCGTCGGGCTGCCGATCGTCCAGCTCCAGCGCCGCTTCGATCTGAGCGACCTGGCGGTCCAGTTCCTGATCGGCGCCGCCGCACCCGGGCTCGATCTCGCGGTCGCGCGCACCGTCGCCGAGCTCAACGCAGATCGTGCGCAGTGCGAGGTCGGCTTCCTGTGCAGCGTGCTGACCGAGGATCCGATCGACCTGCGGATCCTGCTCGGCGAGCTCGGCGAGATGGCGCCGCTGGTCCGCTACCGGCTGATCCGGCTCGGTGCGCCGCGCGGCTGGCAGCCCGAGGGCCCGGTGCTGCTCGCGCCGGTCATGGTGCCGGATCGGGTGGTGCGCTGGCTGCGCGGCGAGACCCACTTCGAGGGCGCGCGGTTCGAGCGCAGCACCCGTCTGATGCGCGGCGTCGCGGGCGCGACGTTCGAGGACGCCACCGCGTCGCTGCTCGATCGCGTGCTGTTCCGGGCCACCGACGCCGGCGAGCGCCAGCCGACCGTGGTCGCCGGGCCATCGCTGTCGGGCAAGACCACCGCCGTGGCCCACGCCGCCGACGCGCGCGGCGTGCTGGTGCTCGAGCTCGATCTCCACGCCCTGGTGTTCGCCGCCGAGCCGCTGGATACGATCCAGGATGTGGTGCGCGAGGCCTGCCTGCACGATGCCGTGCTGCTGGTCCGCCACGCCGAGGTCCTGCTCGACGACCGCCGCGCCAACCTGCGCCACGCGGTCGCCGGCGCGATGGCCGATGGCCGGCTGTGGGTCGTGCTGACCACGCGCGGCGAGGTCGCCGACCTGCTGCGCATGGCGCCCGGCACCCAGCTGTTGCGGCTCGACATGCCGACCGAGACCGAGCAGCTCCGGCTGTGGCACCGCGCGCTGCCGCCGAGCGTGCCGCGGGCCCCGGACCTCAACGCCGAGCTGCTGGTCCGCCGCTACCACCTGACGCCGGGCGATATCGGCGAGGCCGCCAGCGCGGCGATCGTCGCGGCGATGCGCGAGGGCGCGCCGGTGACGTTCGGCCACATGACCGACGCGGTGCGCGGCCGGCTGCGCCACCGGCTCAAGGACATCGCCGACGTCATCACCACCACGGTCGAGTGGGACGACATCGTGCTGCGCGAGGACATCGTCGATCGCATCATCGAGCTGCTCTCGGTGGTGCAGTACGAGAAGGTCGTGATGGACCAGTGGGGGTTCTCCCGGCGGTTCAGCTATGGCCGCGGCCTGTCGGCGCTGTTCTCCGGTGCGCCCGGCACCGGCAAGACGATGATCGCGGGGCTGATCGCCAAGGAGCTGGGCCTGGAGCTGTTCCGGGTCGATCTGTCGCGTGTGGTGTCCAAGTGGGTCGGCGAGACCGAGAAGAACCTCGGGCTGGCGTTCGACGAGGCGAAGAACGCCCGCGCGATCCTGTTGTTCGACGAGGCCGACGCGCTGTTCGGCAAGCGCACCGAGGTCCGGTCGTCCAACGATCGCTACGCCAACCTCGAGACCAACTACCTGCTGCAGCGGATCGAGGCGTTCGAAGGCATCGTGCTGCTCACCACCAACCGCGACACCCAGATCGACGAGGCGTTCCGCCGCCGGCTGCGGTTCCGGATCGAGTTCCCGACCCCGGAGCTCAACGAGCGCGAGCTGCTCTGGCGCTCGATGATCCCGGCGACCGCGCCGCTCGGCGACGAGGTCGACTTCCACCGGCTCGCCGAGCGGTTCCAGATGACCGGCGGCTACATCAAGAACGCCGCGATGCGCGCCGCATACCTGGCGGCGACGTCGGAGGACAAGGTCATCTCGCAGGCGATCCTCGAGAAGGCCGCGGCGCTCGAGTGGGAAGAGATGGGCAAGCTGTAGCGCCGCCGCGCGGTGCCGCGCGGTGAGGCAGGCGAGGCCCGACCGCCGGACGGGAATCGTGGTCGAGAACACAGCGCGGCTGGGCAATGATCCACCGCCGATCGCGACGCCTGTTACCGAGCGCACAGCGCGGGTGATCAACCGGCGCGTCTTCCCGCTCGCAGGGAAGACGCGAGCAAGCTTTGCCGTACGAGAAACCACGCAGTACCACCTCTAACAGCCTGACTTCACAATGTAAGTCGGGTTGCGTATCCCCGAGGGCCCGCGATGGAACGACTGGAAGCAGCCGAACAGACCCAGGATGACGCCAAGCATCCCAAGGTCCAGCACCACGACGAGGCGGCGGCGGGACCGGGCAAGGCCACCAACCATCACCCCGGAGGCAAGGACGCGCTGGGCACCAAGGAGAATCTGCTCGCGCCGTTCTACGACCAGATGGTCGAGGTCGCGCACGAGCTCGCCGGGCAGTTCACGCCGCTCGGCCTGCACTTCCGTCCCGAGATCCTGCTCGCCACCGCGATGCAGGAGGCGGCGAACAAGGATCCGCTGACCGCGCGCAGCTTCGACAACGGCCTCGGCATCATGCAGATCACCCCGTACAAGGGGAAGCTCGACCCGGCCGTCGCGAAGTCGATCGGCTGGGATAACGCGCGGGACGTCGAGTACAACATCCAGCACAGCAAGTGGCGCGACGCCAAGGCCAACCTGACGGCAGGCGCGCAGACCATGCTGGCCAAGGCGCGCTCGATCAAGGGCGGCGTGTCCAAGACCTGGGAGCAGATGGACGAGGCCCACCGCTGGCGCGCGGTGCTGTACGCGTACAACGCCGGCGAGGGCAGCGCGATCTCGGCGCTGCGCCGCGGCGGGCCCAACGCGCAGATGATCAGCACGTTCAAGGACAAGTCGGGCAAGACGGTCAGCCACGACTACACCGCCGAGATCAAGTCGAAGATGGACTACGTCGACAGCCACGATCCGTTCGGGGCCGGCGGCGAGACCGACACCGCGAACGACGCCACGCCCGAGCCCAAGACCGACGCCAAGCCTGATTCCGAGAAGCCGTCGGCGGCGCCCGCGGGGATCAAGCAGTCGGTCGGCCGCGGCGGCGCCAACCACCGGCCCGACGTGATCGCGGTCCAGACCCGCCTGACCGAGCGCGGCGTCGATCCGCAGGGCATCGACGGCGACGTCGGGGAGCACACGATCCACGCGATCGAGAGCTTCCAGGCGAGCTTCCTGCCGCACCCCGACGGCCTGATCTCCAACGCCCAGACCACCGAGAAGCACCTGTTCGGCGACAGCCACAAGGTGTCGACGGCGCCGAAGGACAAGGACAAGGACAAGGACAAGCAGGCCAGCCCCGAGGGCTCCAAGGACAAGGGCGACGCCAAGGAGCCCAACCCGGCCAAGCACGACGGCGAGGCCAAGGACCACCCGCAGTACGAGGCGATCGCCAAGAACTTCAACACGCCGATCCCCGGCTCGTCGCTGACCTGGCACGACGCGCTGTACCTGCCGTCGTGGGGCCGCCACGCCAAGCCGAGCGACGTCACCAACACGTCGATGGACAGCGTGCTGGCCAACATCGAGAAGCAGGCCGCGGCGCTGCAGAAGGTCAGCGACCACTTCGGTAAGTCCATCCATGTGCACTGCTGGCTCCGTCCGCCGGCGTACAACAAGCAGATCGGCGGCGCGGGCAACTCGGCCCACCTGCGCGGCATGGCCACCGACTTCCACATGGTGGGCATCACCGCCGAGCAGGTCCGCAAGGACCTCAAGAGCCACCCGGCCCTGTATCCCGGCGCCGGCGAGAACAACGTGACCTGGGTCCACATCGACCTCGAGCACCACGCCTGGTTCAATCCCTGAGCTAGCTGGGCCGCGCGGCAGGGCAGGCGGTGGCGCGGGGCGGATCGCCCGGCGCGTCGATGGCTCGCCCGGGCGGTGGTCGCCGCCGCCGGAAGCGGGTTAGATCGCAGCCATGGTCGCGCGTTCTGCGTCACAGGCCGGCGGGTTCACGCCGGTCGAGCCGCCCCGGATCGCGGTCGCGACCGACGGGACGCTCGCGACGATCACCGAGTCGTCGCGGATCACGATCCTCGAGATCCCGGGCGGCGGCGCGTTCGCCGAGATCGGCGTCGATCCCGAGGCGGCCGCGAGCGAGGTCGCGTGGCTCGGCACGCCGCCTCGGCTGCTCGTGCTGTCGCGCTACGCCGCGCACAGCACCGCGCACCTGCTCGATCCGCATGGCCCGCGCACCATCGCCGAGATCCGGCTCGAGTCGCCGATGCGGCTCTACGCGACGGTCGGCGGCGCCGCGCTGGTGGTCGGCGCGCTCGGCGCGGCCGTGCTGGTCGCGAGCGAGACCCACCTCTTGCCCTACCAGTTTCCGACCCGTACCGTGCCGGTCGCGGCGGGCGCGGCGGGCGGTCAGTTCGTCGTCGCGCTGTCCGGCTCGATCGAGGAGTGGGATCCGCAGAGCCGGATCCCCAAGCGCCGGCTGCGGCTGCCCCGCGCCGCCGCGATCACCGCGGTCGGCGGCAGCGAGCGCGTGGTGTGGATGACGACCCAGCAGGAGCCGGCGCGGATCGACGTGATCCCGCTGGTCAACCGCGGTCAGCCCAAGGGCCACGATCTGCCCGAGCCGATCGGGTCGATCGCGAGCCACCCGCGCAGCGACCTGGTCGCCTGCATCGGCGCGGAGACCGGCCGGCTCTACATCGTCGACCTCGACGGCCGCGCCCGGCTGCGCACGGTCGATCCCGACGGCATCGATCGCGCCGCGGCGGTGGGCCTGGTGGTCGGCCGCATGGTCGGCGTGCTCGCCGCCCAGGCCGGCCACGCGATCGCGCTGGTGCCGCTCGATGGCCGCGAGCTCGACAGCGAGCCGGCGGCCTCGCGGGGTCGCCCGTCGAGCGAGCCCGCGCCGGACGACGACGACGGCCCGGATCCGGGCGAGGCTTCGGGGACCGCGCCGCCGGCCGTCCCGTTCGATCGACCGCCGTCGCCGCTGCCCTGGTCGCCGTCGGCGCAGGGCTCGATACCGCCGCCGGCCGCGCCCGCTGCATCGCCGCCGCCGGGCGCCGCCGGCAAACCGGCCGCGCCGCCCACGCTGTTCCGCTACCCGCCGGCCGCCGTCGCGCCGCCCCGGTCCGCCGCGCTGTCTTCGCGGCCCGCCGCCACCGCGAGCGAGCGGTTCTCGGCGTGGCGCGATCTGGTCCGCCATGACCAGCCGCGGATCGATCCGGCCGCGACCGCCGGGCGCCCGGGTGCGTCCCCGGGCCGCAACGACGCGCGCCAGTCCTGGCGCGACGAGGTGGTCGCGTGGACCCGCACCATCATGTCGGGCGCGATCGACCACCACGTCCCCGCCGCGCCGCTGATCGACGCCGTGGTCGCGCGGTTCGATCTCGCGCTCGCGCTCCAGCCGGTGGTGGCGCTGCTCTATGGCGCGCACCTGTGCGGCGAGCGCGGCATCGCGCCGGTCGACGTCGCGCGCGTGCTCGACCGCCAGTGGGACGAGGCGCTCGGCCGCGGCGAGCTCGCCGTGCGCGGCGTCGCCGACTACGCCGGCTCGCGGGTCGCGCTGTCACCGCTGGTGCTGCGCGTGCTCGACGAGCTGCCGCCGGCCACCGGCGTCGTGGTCGGCGAGCCCGGGCCGGTCGCGCTGCTCGGGCCGTGCCTGGTGGTCGCCGGCGACGAGCCGCTCGCCGCGATCGCCGAGCGCTGCCTCGCGAGCGTCGGCGGCGCGATCCTCGCCGCGCACGGCGAGCCCGACCGCGCCGCGCTGGTGTTCGAGGCCCGCGCGCGTGGTGCCGCGGCGCTGCTGCGCGCGGCGATCGACGCGGTGCCGAGCGAGTCCGCGATCTTCGTGATCGACGACGCCGAGCTCGCCGACCGGCTCGGCCTGCCGCGCCTGGGATAGCGCCGCGGCACCCGCCGGCTACGCCGCGCCGACGACCTCGTCGCGCAGGTAGTCCTTCTTCTTGCCCGCGATCGCGCACGCGACCTTGGCGGCGCTCCAGCCTGCGACCAGCGCGCCCTCGACGCCGAGGCACGGCAGCACCTGCTCGCCGGTGAGCGTGAGGTTCTTGACCCCGGTGGGGTAGGGCAGCGCGCCGGTCTCGGCGGTCTGGGCGAGCTGGCCGCGCCAGATCGGGGCCATCGCGAGCGGCAGGTTGCGGGGCACATCGTAGCTGCCGCGGCCGCCCGGTGCCTGGGGCGGCGACGCCTCGAACGGCGAGTGGGCGAGCACGAGGTGGCGCTCGAAGAACGGCATGACCTCGCCGAGCCGCTGCCACAGCGCGGTGCGCAGCGCGGCGCACGCGGCCGGCAGCTGATCGGGATCGATCGGCCCGTCGCTGGCGAGGATCGCCGCGATGGTCGCGACCACGCGGCCGGCGTCGTCGGTCTCGCCGAGGTGGATCGAGAACGCGGCGTCGCCGACCGGATCGCGATCGGGCGCGGCGATCACCGCGACGGTCGGCGCCATGTGCTCGGGCAGCCCGGCCTCGTCGAGCACGATGTTGAGCGTGTAGCGATAGCCGGCGAGCGCGACCGAGTCGGCGAGCTCGGCGAGCCGCCGCGGCGCCTTCTTGCCGAGCAGCCCGGCGAGCTCGGCGGGCGATCGGCTCGACACGACCTGGCCGGCGCCGATCTCGTCACCGTTGTGCAGGGTCAGGCTGGTGAGCTTGCCCCACGACACGCCGAGCTCGGTGACCTTGCCGGCGCGGATCTCGCCGCCGGCGGTGGTCAGCTTCTCGGCGAGCAGGTCGCGGATCGCGTCGCCGTCGCCGCGCAGCGCGGCCGGCCCGGTGCGCCACGCCAGGGCGGCGCGCGCGATCGCGATCGGCGCCGGGGTGGGGTGGCGCAGCGCGATCGCGGCGAGCTGGCGCCACATCGCCGCGTTGCGATCGCGCTCGGCGTCGGCCCACCACGCGCGCGCGGCCTCGGCGGCGTGCTCCGTGATCCGGCCGAGCTCGCGCTTCTCGAAGAACCCGACGCCGGGGAACGCGTGATCGGCGGTGAGCGCCGGATCGAGCAGCCGCGCGACCTCGCCGGCGCGGTCCCACAGCGCCAGCCACGGCGCGGCGGCGTCGCCGACCTCGCGCTCGAGCTCGGGCGCGAGCCGATCGGCGCCCAGGTCGATCCGCAGCTCGGGGGCGACCAGCTGGGCGGCGATCTTGGGCTCGCGCAGCTTGCGGCGCAGCGCGAGCTCGGCGTGCAGCTCCTTGAGCACGCGCTCGCCGGCCGAGCCGGCGAGGGTCGGCCACGACGCGGGCTCGACCGGCAGCTTGTGCGGCCCCAGCGTGTAGCGCGCCGGTCGATCGTCGCCGAGCATCAGCGTGCGCAGGCCGCGCCGCGCGCACAGCGTCGCGCACACCAGCGCGGCGAGGTCATCGCCGAGCACCACCAGGTCGTAGGAGTTACTCGGCACGTCCCCTCACGAGCCGACCTTGGCACGACAGCTGACCCGCCGCCAAGCACCGGACGACGATCGGCAACAGGCGATGCTCCTCACGCTGGATCCGCGCGTGCAGCGCCCTGGCGTCATCGTCGTCGAGCACCGGGACCGCGGCCTGCGCGATGATCGGTCCGCCGTCGAGGCTCTGATCGACGAAGTGGATCGTGACTCCGGACAGCTTGGCGCCGTGCGCGAGCGCCTGGGCCGGCGCGTCGAGCCCGGGGAACGCGGGCAGGAGTGACGGGTGGGTGTTGATGATCCGCAGCGCGAACCGATCGACGAACTCGCCGGTCAGGATCCGCATGAAGCCGGCGAGCACGATCGCCTCGACCCCGTGGCGCGCGAGCGCGGCCGCCAGCCGGGCCTCGAACTCGCCGCGCTCGAGCCCCTTGTGCTCGACGACCTCGGCGGGCACCCCGGCCGCGGCGGCGCGCGCCAGCGCCGGCGCGTCGCGCTTGTTGGACACCACGACCGCGATCTCGGCGGGCGCGAGATCGCCCGAGGCCTGGGCGTCGAGCAGCGCCTGGAGGTTGGTCCCGGTGCCCGACACCAGCACGCCGAACTTCATGGCGCGCCGGTGGGCCCGGCGAACCGCGACGGCTCGCCACCGGCGCGGGGCACGATCGCGCCGACCACGCGGGCCTGCCACGCCGCGAGCGCGGCGACGGTGTCCGCGGCGGCGGCGGCCGGCACGGCGATGACCATGCCCAGCCCCATGTTGAACGTGCGGTGCATCTCGCGCGGTTGGACCCCGGCGCGCGCGATCAGCGCCATGATCGGCGGGACCTGCCAGGTCCGGGGATCGAGCTCGATCGCGAGCGCGTCGTCGGCGAAGATCCGCGGCGGGTTGTCGACCAGGCCGCCGCCGGTGATGTGCGCGGCGGCCTTCCACGCGATCTGGGCGCGGCGCAGCGCCGCGAACGCGCCGGCGTAGATGATCGTCGGCCGGAGCAGCTCGTCGGCGACGCTGGCGCCGCCGAGCTCGGTCGGCGTGGCGTCGAGCGGCAGCTGCAGCACGTCGAGCACGACCTTGCGGGCCAGCGAGTGGCCGTTGGAGTGCAGGCCGGCCGATGGCAGGCCGATCACCGCGTCGCCCGCGGCCAGGTCGGTGCGCGGCCGGATCTGGGCGCGCTCGACCACGCCGACGCAGAACCCGGCGAGGTCGTAGTCGCGGCCGTGGTACAGCCCGGGGAGCTCGGCGGTCTCGCCGCCGACCAGCGCGCAGCCGGCCTGGCGGCAGCCCTCGGCGATCCCGGCGATCACGCGCGCGGCGGTGTCGACGTCGAGCGCGCCGGTCGCGAAGTAATCGAGGAAGAACAGCGGATCGGCGCCGGTGACCAGCACGTCGTTGACGCACATCGCCACCAGATCGATGCCGATCGTGTCGTGGCGCCCGGCGGCGAGCGCGGTCTTGAGCTTGGTGCCGACCCCGTCGGTGCCGCTGACCAGCACGGGCTCGGTGTAGCCGGCCGGCAGACCGCACAGCGCGGCGAACCCGCCGATTCCGCCGAGCACCTCGGGCCGCAAGGTCGAGCGCGCCATCGGCCGGATCCGCTCGACCAGGGACTCGCCGGCGTCGATGTCCACTCCGGCGCTCTTGTATGTGATCGCCATTGCGGCACCGTGTACCACACAACCGCGAGCGCGCGGCGACGGACCGGCGCGCGACCGGGTATGCTGGAGCGAGTGCCGCCCCCGCTGATCGATGTCGTGGTCCCGGTGCGCGACCACGCCGCCAGCCTCGGGGTGCTGCTGCGAGATCTCCCCCACCGCGCGATCCGCTCGGTCGTCGTGGTCGATCGCGCGTCGACCGATCGGACCACCGAGATCGCGCGCGACGCGGGCGCGCTGGTGCTGCGCGAACCCAGCGCGGGCTACGGCGCGGCGTGCCTGCGGGCCCAGGCCCACTTCTCGTCGCTGCCGCGGGTCCCCGACGTGGTCGTGTTCGTCCCGGGCGATCGCCCGGCGGCGGCGCCGGCGGTGGCGGCGCTGGTCGAGCCGCTCGCCGAGCGCGCGATCGAGCTCGTGGTCGGGGTCGAGTCCGGGCGGCCGCGCCTGGGCGAGAAGCTGGTCACCGGCCTGATCGATACGGTGTACCGCCACCGCTGGTCCGGCGTCGGGCCGGTGCGGGCGGTGCGATTCCCGGCGCTGATCGCGCTCGGCATGAGCGATCGCGGCGACGGCTGGGACGTCGAGATGCTGGTCCGCGCGGTCAAGCTCGGGCTGAGCTGTGACGAGGTCGTGCTGCCGGCCGACGCCCACCACGCGCCGCGCGCGCTCGGCCGCGGACTGTTCCACATCCTGCGCCACGCAACCATGCGATGATGGCGGGGTGAACGACGCGCTCGAGCGATTCGCCCGAGAGTTCCCGGAGGGGACGGTGTTGTTCGGCGAGGGCCAGCCCGGCCACGTCATGTACATCGTGATCACCGGCGAGATCGAGATCCGCCGCCGGGTCGGCGACTCCGAGCGCGTGCTCGCGGTGCTGGGCGCCGGCGAGTTCTTCGGCGAGATGGCGATCCTGAGCGGTCGGCCGCGGTCGGCCACCGCGGTGGCGCGCAGCGCGGCCCGCCTGCTCGTGATCGACGGGACCACGTTCGAGGCCATGCTGCGCGCCCGGCCCGAGATCGCGCTCCGGCTGGTCAAGGCGCTCGCGGGGCGGCTCGAGCGCACCAACCAGCACGTCGAGCTGCTGCTGCTGCCGACCGCGGATCACCGGGTAGCGCAGTGCCTGCGCCACATGGCCGACGAGCAGCTCCAGCTGGCGGTCCAGCAGGGCACCGCGCCGCTCGCCCAGGGCACGGCCGTGTTCGTGCCGCGGCGGGCGATCGACATCGCCGAGCGGGTCGGGCTGACCATCGCCGAGGTCGGCGAGGTACTCGACCGGCTGCGCACCGCGCAGCTGGTGCTGCTGGCGCGCGACGCCGGGATCGCGGGCGACGGCTTCGTCGTCCCGGAGGTCGGGCGGCTGCTGGAGTTTCTGGAGCTGGCGAGCCTCGAGGCCCGGCCGGAGTGAGCCGGCCGATTCACCCCACCGCGCGTCGCAGGTCGGTCAGGGCGCCGGGACGGACGGGGACGGAGATCAAGCGGCGGCTTCGCCGTCGCGGATCTGGATCACTTTGCGGACGAGCGCGGGGAGCTCGTCGTTCTTGCCGTGAATCAACGTCTCGATCTCCGGCGCCATCTGGACGAGTTGCTGCTGCAACGACGTGCTCGTGGTCCCGGTCAGGAGCGTCGGGATGATCGCCACCAGGAAGGATCCACCCCAGATCTCGCGGACCGCTTCGCCCGCCGAGGATGCCTGCACCACCGTGAACCCTTCGGCTTCGAGTGCGCGCGTGATTTCTTCGCGCTCGGTGCTGATTTCATTGACGATTAGGACCGAAGACATCGGAGACCTCACGACCCAGAAGGACAAAGAGCGGAACAGGGAGCTATCACAGTGTAGCTGCTCTATGCCCCCTGAATGGGCTGCATTTTTTCCCCATGCTGCTTACCAGGTTCGTGCGCGGGTCGCGAGAGAAAGTCGTCGAGAATTCATCGCTTCGAGATCAAACGCGGCTTTACGGGGGGTTGCCCCTCTGGTATCTAGCGCGCCATGGCCTGGTGGTCACGTACGCAGGGACTGGCTGCCGAGCCCAAAAAGTCCGTCCCCAAAGGGATTTGGACAAAATGCGAGCGGTGCAGCACAACGCTCTACGAGGCGGACCTGGACGCGAACTTCCGGGTTTGCACCAGCTGCGAGCACCACTTCCGGATGCCCACGGAGGGCCGGATCCAGTTGATCGTCGATGACGGCAAGTGGCAGGAGCACGACCGGGAGCTGGAGAGCGGCGACCCGCTGGGCTTCCGGGTCGATGGCAAGAAGTACATCGATCAGGTCAAGGCCACGACCCGCAAGGTCGGCCCGGGCGACGCGTACCGCGCCGGGACGGCCACGGTCCACGGGATCCCGGTCGAGGCCGGGTTCTTTGCGTTCGAGTTCATGGGCGGATCGATGGGCTCGGTGGTCGGCGAGAAGATCACCCGGCAGTTCGAGCGGGCGCTGGCGCATCGCCGCCCGGCGGTCATGTTCTGCGCCTCCGGCGGCGCGCGGATGCAGGAGGGCGTGCTGTCGCTGATGCAGATGGCCAAGACCTCCGCGGCGCGGAGCCGGCTGCGCGAGGCCAAGGTGCCCTACATCTCGGTGCTGCTCCACCCGACCACCGGCGGGGTCGCGGCGTCGGTCGCGATGCTCGGTGACATCATCATCGCCGAGCCCGACGCGTTGATCGGGTTCGCCGGCCCGCGCGTGATCGAGCAGACCATCCGCCAGCAGCTGCCGCCCGGCTTCCAGCGCTCGGAGTTCCTGCTCGAGCACGGCATGGTCGACATGGTCGTGTCCCGCAAGGACCTCAAGGCGACGCTCGGGCGCGCGCTGCGCTGGTTCGAGCGCGGCCGCGAACCGGAGCGCCGGACCGGCGTCGTCGGCGACGACCTCGAGATCCCGGCGACCGATTGAGGTAGCGATGACCTACGCCGAGCTCCTCGCCCGGCTGATCCCGGCGCGCCGGTTCGGCGTGGTGCTCGGGCTCGAGCGGATGCGCGGGATCCTCGACCGCCTGGGCGCGCCCGACCGGCGACTCGGCGCGGTCGTCCACGTCGGTGGCACCAACGGCAAGGGCTCGACGGTGGCGATGATCGCCGCGCTCGCGGCGGCGGCCGGGCAGCGGGTCGCGACCTACACCTCGCCGCACCTGTCGTGCCTGCGCGAGCGGATCACCATCGGCGGCGCGATGATCGGCGAGCCGGAGATCGTCGCGGCGGCGGAGCGGGTGCGCGCCGCGGGTGGCGACGAGCTGACGTTCTTCGAGCAGATCACCGCGATCGCCATGGCCGCGATCGCCGACGCCGGGGTCGACGTCACCGTGCTCGAGGTCGGGCTCGGCGGCCGGCTCGACGCGACCAACGCGGTCGATCCGGCGCCGGCGGTCGCCGTGGTCACCGGGGTCGCGCTCGATCACGAGGTGATCCTCGGCGACACGATCGCGCAGATCGCGGCCGAGAAGGCCGGGATCTGGAAGGCCGGCCGGCCGGCGATCATCGGCGCGTCCGGCGTCCCCGAGGCCGTGCCGGTGCTGCTGGGCGCAGCGCACGCGGCCGGCGCGGTCCCGCACGTCATCGACGACGCGGCGGTCGCGGCGGTGCCGCCGGTCGGGTTGCCGGGCGCGCACCAGCGGCGCAACGCGGCCGCCGCGATCGCGGCGATCCGGGCGCTCGGGCTCCCGGTCGTGGCGTCGGCGCTGGCCGCCGTGCGCCACCCCGGGCGGTTCGAGATCGTCGAGCCACCGGCGACGCCCACCGGCGTGCCGCGGATCATCCTCGACGGCGCGCACAACCCGCACGGCGCGGCGGCGCTCGCCGAGGCGCTGGCCGAGCGCGGCGAGCGACCGGTGCTGATCGCCGCGGTGTCGGCAGACAAGGACGCCGCCGCGATCGCCCGCGCGCTGTCGCCGGTGGTGCGCGCGGTGGTCGCGACGCGCTACCAGCAGGACCGCGCGATGGATCCGGCGCGGCTCGCGGCCGCGTTCGCCGGGGCGCCCGGGGCGAGCCACGCGATCGCGGCGGCGCCCGACCTGGCGGCGGCGCTCGCGGTCGCGGCGGCCTACCAGGCGCCGATCACCATCGCCGGGTCGCTGTTCCTGGTCGGCGAGGCTCGCACGCTGCTGCTCGGCGCGCCGACCGATCCGGTGCTGGTCACCGATCCGCCGGCGCGGCCACCGGGCTAGCCGGGCTGGGTCACCCGCGGCGGTGTCCAGCGGATCGCCAGCATGGTCCGTGGATCGCCGTCCCACGACCGATCCTGAAACGCCGCGCGCACGTCCTTGGCGCCGGCGAGCTCGAGCAGACCCTCGAAGAACCCCATCGTCTGGAACGCCGCCGCCTCCTCGGCCGGCATCCCCATGTGGTAGCGCACGACGATGTGGGCCTCGTCGTCGTGGAGCAGCGGGACCTCGAGCGCGTTGAAGTCGAAGAACGTCTGGCGCAGCACGCGGAACCGCGACAGGGTCTCGGGCGGGTTGTTCGGCGCGAGCAGGGTCGGGTTCGCTGCGCGGAGCTGCGCGGCCGAGTACCGGCCCCACAGCTGCACGGGGAACAGCTCGCCGCGGGTCACCGTGGTGAGGATCGCGTTACCCATGCGCTCGAACGTCGCCATCGGGTACCAGGCGTCCGGATCGATGTGCATGTGGAGGAAGGGCAGGTCCTCGGCAGCGAGGTGCCGGGCCCAGTCGACAGCCTTCTGCGACCGCAGCATCCGGACGTAGTCAACGAACAGCACGCCGCGAACTTGGCGCATTGACCAGCATCATAACTCGCGAATTTGCCCCGGGAGCGCACTGCCCGTACGATCTGGCCATGCGCGGTGCTCTCGTGCTCCTGCTGCTCGCCCTGCCGGCGTACGCCGACAACGGCCCGCACAAGGAGGGGCAGTACGGTGGGGTGACGCCCGGTGAGGGCCAGCCCCGTGATACCTCTGGCAAACCCGCCAGACCGAAGCGTCCGCCACCGAAGGGGACGCTGACCTGGATCGGGTTTGCGACCAAGGACGGCGGCGCCGAGGTGTTCTTCCAGTCGGTGGCGCCGTTCGAGGTCGACCAGCGCGTCGAGGGCGGTGCCCTGGTCGTGCACCTCGGGCTGATCCGGCTGGGCCACAACACGTGGCGGCAGATCGACACCCGGTTCTTCGACAACCCGCTCTCGGGGATCGTCGCACGGGCGGTCGGTGCGGTCCGCGCCTCCAAGGATCGCCGAGCCCGCGCCGCCGGGATCGAGGCGCGGGTCACATTCAAGAACGCCCGGGACGCCAAGCAGGCCACGGTGCGGACCGCGACCGAGCCCGACGGCATGTACTACGCGTACCTGACGTTTCCCGAGGGCACCGAGCTCAAGCCGGCCGCGGCCCCGGCGGCGGCGCCCGGCCGCGTCCCCGAGCCCGAGCCCGAGCCCGAGCCCCAGGACGATCCGGCCCCGGCCCCCGCGCCGGACAAGCCGAAGTCGTAGCGACCCGGGCGACCGTCGCGCTTTCTACAGGACGCCACGAGACGCCCGGCGCGGCGCGCGATATAGCGGCACGATGACGCGCGCGAGCGGCACGTTCGAGGTGAAGCTGACCCCGCTGGATCACCATGCCACCGCCGAGCCGACGCTCGGGCGGATGGCGCTCGACAAGGTGCTCCGCGGCGATCTCGAGGCCACCGGCACGGGCGAGATGCTGACCGCCGGCACGGCGGTGAAGGACTCCGCCGGCTACGTCGCGGTCGAGCGGATCACCGGCACGCTGCACGGGCGGACCGGCAGCTTCGCGCTGCTGCACACCGGCGTGATGGCGCGCGGCGCAGGTCAGCTCACGATCACGGTGGTCCCGGACTCGGGGACCGGCGAGCTCGCGGGGATCAGCGGCACCCTCGGCATCGCGATCCGCGATGGCAAGCATTTTTACGACCTCGATTACACGCTGCCCGGGCCGGGATAGCGCCGCGACACCGCCGGGATCGCCAAGATCGGCGCCACGGGTTGAGCCGGACGGCGCGGTGGTGGCATACCGGGGGCATGGACGGCACTGCCGACGATGATCTCGCGGGCGAGCTGCTCGATCTGACGCGGCAGCTGCGCGGCCAGCTGCTGCGGCACGCCATGCTCGGGGCCTGGGCCGCGCCGGGCGGCGCCAGCGTTCGGCTCGCGTCGGACGCGCCGGACGCCTGGCACGTGGGCAGTGCACCGGAGGTCGCCGACGTCGAACCGGCGGCGCGGCCCGCCGCGCCGGTGCTCGCCGACGATCCGCCGTGGTCGGGGCGGGCAACCGACGACGCGGCGGCGGTCGTCGCCGAGGACATGCCGCTGATCGGCGCCGCGCCGGTGGTGCTCGGTCGGCGCACGCTGCCCGAGATCCGCGCCGAGCTCGGGGACTGCACGCGGTGCAAGCTGCACTCGACCCGGCGCTCGATCGTGTTCGGCGTCGGGGCCGCGGACACGCCGCTGATGTTCGTCGGCGAGGCGCCGGGCGAGCAGGAGGACCGCCGGGGCGAGCCGTTCGTCGGCCCCGCCGGCCAGCTGCTCGACAAGATGATCGAGGCGATGGGCTGGACCCGCGACACGGTCTACATCGCCAACACCACCAAGTGCCGGCCGCCCAACAACCGCAACCCGCAGCCCGACGAGCTGTCGTCGTGCATGCCGTTCCTCCACCAGCAGATCGCGGCGATCGCGCCGCGGATCGTCGTCGCGCTCGGCCGGCCGGCGTCCAACCAGCTGCTCGGGACCGACGCGCCGATCAGCGCGCTGCGCGGCCGGTTCCACGACTACGCGCGCGCCACCGCCGATCGCGTCAGCCTGAAGATCATGCCGACGTTCCACCCCGCGTACCTGCTGCGCGATCCGGACAAGAAGCGCGCCGCGTGGGCGGACCTCAAGCTCGTGATGGCCGAGCTCGCGCGGCTCGGCATCGCGGCGCCGCACCCGGCGCGCGGCTGATGGAGGCCTGCGAGCTGGTCGCGACCGAGCTCCGGCTCGACCGGATCGAGGCCGAGCTCGCGACCGAGCTGCCGCCGCACCTGCGGACGTTCGCGCGCGCCCACGCCACCGGCTCCCCGTCGCCGCCGGCGCCCGACGTGCTGCGGCGCGCGACCACCTTGGCGGCCGCGCGCGCGGCGCTGGCGCACCCCGTGCTCGCCGACCGCGGCCTCGCGCTCTTGCGCCTGGCCGCGCCGATCGCGATCGAGTCCGATCCGGCGGTGACCGCGGCGCGCGCGGCGACGCCGACCTGGGAGGCGCTGGCGGCGCTGGCGGCCGCTCGCGACGCCGCGGCCCGGGCCTGGTTCGGTCGTCGCGCGATCGAGGTCATCCACCGGCTCCACGGCAGCGCCGCCGCTGGCGACGCGCGCGCCGCCTTGCCTGGCGTCGCCGGAGGGTCGTCCACGCTGGACGATGCCGCCGCCGGTGCAGGCCACGATCGCGGCTTGCCGCCGGCGGTGCCGGGCTGGTTCGAGCCCGACGGCATCGCGGTCGACGATCGCGCGATCGCACAGGCATGGGACGACCTCCGCGCTCGCCACGGCGGCGCCGGCGGTACCGTGCGATTCGAGCGCAACGCCGCAGCGCGCCCGCGCGCGATCGTGGTCGATCCCGGTCGCGAGGTGATCATCGCGATCCCGGCGCGGATCGCCGCGCCGGCCGGGCGGTTCGCCGTGCTTCACGAGCTCGGCCATGCACTCGCGGCGCTCGGGCTGCCCGCGGGGATCCCGCGCGCGCTCGACGAGGCCGTGGCGGCGTGCGTCGCCCGCGCCGTCGAGCGCGAGCCCTGTCCGTGGTACAGCCCGGCCGCCCGCGCAGCGCGCGCCCGCCGGCTCGCCCTCGCGCGCGTCCTCGATCGGATCGAGCGCGCGCTACCGGAGCTCCCCGAGGCTTCCGACCGCCCCGCGGACCGGCCGCCGTGGGCGCTGTGGAACGATCCCGGTGCGCAGGCGGCTTACGTCATCGCTGAGGCGCTCGCCGACGCGCTCGATCAGATCACCGGCCAGCTGATCGACGCTGCCCCGGCGCCCGGCGCGCTGGCCGCCGCTGCCACTGCGCTGCGCGAGCCGATCGACCGCCTCGGCAGCGGCGCGTACGCGATCTGATCGGCCGGTCACGCCGCCGGCTCGAGCTGCATCGCCGCGATCCCCGGCTCGGCCTGCAGAGCAGCTAGTTCTTGCCCTGCGTGCGCAGCAAGGTCTCGGGCGGCCTGCACGGCGTCGGCGTCTCCGCGGACGCGCTCAGCGATTGGCTCAAGCTCGAGATCCGCCGCAGCGGCAAGGTCTACTACCAGGACCTTCTCCGGCACAAGATCGCCGGACACAACCAAGTCTTCCGGGAGGCCAGAGGGATCTCCGTCGAGGACTCCCGGAATTACCGGGCAAGCTCTAGACTAGACTAGTGCCGGCACTGCGATCGGGGCAGGGACGACGAGCAGTGGGTTCCTCTCGTCACGCTGCCCCAGCACACGACGGTCTGCACGTGAGCGTCTGGCTCCCGCACTCACTCGATCACGGCCGCGAAGTCGCGGGGAAGACGGCTAGCGCATGCAGATCGTGCCGCCGCTCGCAGCGGCGATAGCGTCGATTCCGGACGCACGGTTCGCTGGTGATCGCACAGTCTCGACGGCGTTGCCTCGTCGCGGATCACATACGATGAACGGTGCATCCGGGCACGTGCCGGCCCCGAGGGCGATCCGCGCGTCCGGTGACGGTCACTGCGGTCCGGTGCACGTCCCGGCCCCCTGGCTCATGTAGACCTCCATCGCGCCCGGCTGCCCCGGGTCCCCCGGTGTCACGCTGTGCCAGAAGTTGCGCCACGTCACGAACGACTGCGGCATGTAACCGCCGTTGGGATCGCACGCCGCGAAGAACGTCCCGCCGTTCTGGAACGCCGTCCCATCTCCCCAGTCGAGCGGGTACGTGCGCGACATGTGGCATGCCCGACACGACGGGCGGACCACGGTGTTGTAGAAGGTCTTGTCGGTGGCGTTGACCTGCCAGTTGACGGGGATGTGGTTGATGTCGTCGTGCTGGGTCTCGTTCACGAGCGTGACGCCGCCGGGGTAGAGGCCGTCGATCATGGCCTTCTGCGCGTCCGTCGCGGGCGTGAAGAAGTAGATGCCCTCATTCATCTTGCGGAAGTCCTCCTCCTGCGCCGCGCGCGGCAGCGCCACGGGGAAGCCGTGGTTCGGGAACAGCGGGCTGGTGTCGTACGAGTGGAGGTCGAATGGAATGAACTTCGAGTCGGTGTTGCCGTTGGCGGCGATGATGTCGGGAGGCTTGGTCCCACCGTGACAGACGATGCACAGGCCAGGCACGAACTTGTCGCCGCGGTTGTCGAGTTCGGCCCGGTTGGTCAGGGTGCCGTCGGGGGCGAAGACGTAGAACTTGGTGAACTTCGGGTTCCCCGGTCCGGCCGGATGGTTCGAGTACTCCATCGCGACGGTGGCCCCGTGGTCGATGTCGCCGAACGCCTTCTCGGCGTCGCCGTAGTTGGTCACGTAGAACGCGATGCCGCCGTCGCTGCGCTTGTTCATGTGCATGTTGCGCCCGAACTCGAGGTCGCCCGCGTTGAGGTAGACCCCATGCGCGTCGTCGCCGAGGTTGAACTCGTTGCGATTCTTCCAGGTGTCGAGATCCGGGTCCGCGCCGATCGCGGTGTAGTAGTTGTTCGCGTAGGTCTCGTCGTTGCTGATCCGGCTCAACCACATCGTCCCTGGGTTCTGCGGCAGGTCGATGCTGAGCGTGACCGGCGGAGACGGCGGCGTGATGCACTCGTTGTACGGTGCCTGGAGAGCGAGGTTCGTGCCCGCGGGGACCACGTCACCGGTGGTGAAGATCCGCTTGGACTTCGGGATCGGCGTGTCGGTGTCGTCGAGCACGACGATCTCGGAGGCCGCGACGTTCGGCGGCAGGCGCACGAGCGCATCGACGGCCTCGTCGACGTCGCGATCCCTCACCGGGTAACCCGGCACGGTGAGCCGGATCCTGAACGTCGGGTTCAGTCTCGTCAGATCGACGACCAGCTTCAGGCACGTGGCGTTCACCTTCTCGAGGTCGACGTTGATCGCCGAGAAGTGCTTCGCCTGCGCGACGTAGTCGGATCCGACGAGCGTCGCCTTGCCGTCCTCCTCCCACAGCCCCGACTTCTCGTTGTAGTACCAGAGCGGGATCGTCGGCGTCGCGATCCCGACCTGCGACGGATGCACCGGGTACGTGAGGTCCGACGGCATCCCGGGCGCGATGTTGTACTTCTCGCCGGCCGGGCCGCGCAGGTTGACCTCGACGGCGCCGAGGCTTTGCAGCGTGACGTCCTTGCCGAGTGCGTTGGTCGCGCCGGTGTCACCGGGCATGCGATCGAACTTGTCGAACAGGTTGAGGTGGTCGAAGCGCGAGCTGTACGCCGTCACGGGCCCGGCGACCGGGTTGCCCCCGCTGTCGATGATCGAGTTCGCCCTGATCTTGACGGTGGCGTCCTTGTACGAGCCCTCCGAGCCCTGCGGCAGCCGGATCGAGATCGTGTTGTCCTTCGTCGGATCGAGGATGTCGGCCTTGGCCGGGAGCAGCTTGTAGGTCTTGCCGACCTTCTCGTGGAGGAAGATCTTCGAGATCGTCTGGAAGCCGTCCTTCTTGATCGTGAACACGTAGCGCGGCGCCTCGGGGACGGTGAGCGAGAACGTGCCGGCGCCGTTCGTCATCACCGTCAGGCCGTTGACCACGAGCTCGGCGTTCGGCACCACGACATTGCCGTTCGTGACCGTCTTGCCGCTGAACAGCGCGTTCGGCGGTCCGACGGCGAGGCGCACGCGACCGACCTCGTACTGGCCATGCGCGTCGGAGATCTGGACGTAGATCGAGTGCGTGCCGAGCGCGAGCGGCATCGTGCAGTCGACCTCGGGTGCGTCGGTCGCCGGGCAGCTCCCGCCCAGCACCTTCCACTGGTAGTGCAGCGCGTGCCCGTCGGGATCGCTCGCGAGCACCTTCGCATGCACGGTGTCGCCCGCGATCACGTGGCGCACGGTCTTGCCGTTCTGCAGCGCCTGGACCTCGCTGACCGCCGGGCGGCGGTTCGGCAGCGTGAAGTCCTGCTTCACCGGCGAGGTCGGGACGACGATCGTGTTCTGGACCGTCGTGTTCTCGCTGGTCGCGACGATCTTGACCGTCATGCCGGGCGGTAGCTGGCGCAGCACGTACTGGCCGCGGGTGTTCGCGCGCACCGGGCCGGAGACCAGCACGCCGGTGGTCGTCGTTGCCTTGACGAACGTGTCGACGAACTTGCCGAACAGCTGGTTCTCGTAGCGGACGTCCGCGCCGTCGGAGAGCTTGACCCGGCCGTACACCGCGGTGCGCAGCGGGCTGAACACCGCATGCGGCGGGTACGCGATCTTGCCCGCGGTGACGGCGAACTGCGTCTGCGAGCACACGCTGGAGAAGCCGGGCGTGCCCGACAGGCAGATCACGTACGTCCCGGCCGGCACGTTCGACGAGATGAACGCGCCGTGGACGTCGGTCGTGACGATCGCGGTGAGCGAGTTGTCGCTCACGCGTTTGAGCCGCAGCGACGCGTCGGGCAGCGCGACGACGTTCACGGCCGACGCGTCGACGAAGCCGTGCACGGCGCCCTGGCCGGGCGCGAATGCGGCCGTGTCGATGGTCGCGTCGGGCGGAGCGCTCGGCTCGTGACTGCAGCCCGCTGCGGTGGCGCACGCCAAGGCGACGCCGATCGTGAAGGAAGCATGAACCCTCATCTGGACCCTCCTGTGTGGAACAACTGAACCGGCCGGGTAGAGGGCGCGCGAGACCGCGCGTTTCAACAAATCGACCGCCGCCGCAAATTGCGGCCGCGCGCACGGCGCGATCGAGGCTGGCCAGTAGACCGCCGTCGAGAACCCGGTCGTGTCGGCCGCGTACGCTCCATGCGCTCGGTTATCTCGCCCTGGTTCTCGGTCTGCTGCGTTTGCCCCGACGCCGTCGCCCGCTCGAGATCGTCGCTGCTGCGCTGTGCC
>Ga0307515_10006565_pt1 | contig 23234 bp, 35 predicted proteins | sample 17_EM_MG_FD_194513 | JGI IMG/M metagenome (GOLD analysis project Ga0307515, IMG submission 194513) | Populus trichocarpa ectomycorrhiza microbial communities from riparian zone in the Pacific Northwest, United States - 17_EM | ecosystem: Host-associated > Plants > Roots > Unclassified | place... | reverse complement strand
ACGGCTTCCCGACACATGGGTTGCCGTCGATGAGGCTTATCATGGGTTCGGCGCCGAGAGCGCTATTGGCGGCCATGCCCAGTTCAAAAACCTGACCGTGCTGCGAACCTTCTCTAAAGCGTTCGGCGCGGCCGGCATCCGCCTTGGCTATGCTGTCGGCGCACGCTCGACGCTCGATTATTTGGACGCAATCCGGCCGAGCGGCGAAGTGGGCGCGCTATCGATGGCAACCGCTCGTGTGCTTATGGACAACTGGCTTGAGGTGGAAGGCTGGACAAGCGAGGTGATCGGCGGCCGTGATTGGTTGCGTCGTCAGTTCCAAATGTCTGGCTTGCCCGCGTGGGGGTTGCATGGCAATAGCGTCCTGGTGGAATACCCGGATCCGGCCGGCATATGCGAGCAGATGGCCGCGCGCGGCGTGCTAATGCGCAATGTGACCGGGCTCGACGGCGGCTATTTCATGGTCACATGCGGTAGCATCGAACTGATGCAGAAATTCTGGAGCGTTTATGACGGTATTCCAAGAACTTGAGAACGGCACGCTCCAGTTCGTAGGCGACTTCGAGCGGCTTTACGAAACTGATGCGGATCCGTGGGGACAGAGCGCCACGAGCGGCGAGCGCGCGCCCTATTACCGCTGGGCGCGTGACCACCTCATGGGCCGTTTGAACCGCATGCTCGGCGAGCGCGTCGAGGGGCTAGAGATCGGTTGTGGTCACGGTCATGTGCTCGCCCAGCTTTGGAGCGAGTGCGGCGGCAAGTGGAGCGGGATGGATATAAGTATAGCCGCATTGCAACAGGCCGCTGCAATCCATCCGAGCATGCAATTTATTCATGCTGACATATCCGAACCTGTTCCGGCATTTGAGCATGCATTCAATATAGTCATCTGGTCGCAAATGCTTTGGTATGTGGCAGAGCCTTACGAGAAGTTCCTTGCGTCGCTTGATAACAGTATGGGTATGCTTGCGGACGGCGGTTTATTTGTTGTGCATCAAGCCTTCTTGCCGATTGGCGAACAGCGTTATGCGCTCAAGACGATCAACGGCTTTCGCGGCGCGGTGGAGGCGTTCTCCCATTGGCCGCGCTTGCAGTTGCTTGAAGCCCGCTACCGCGAGGATGCGCTCGGGGGCCTGCATGACGGGTTGATGATCTTCCGCAAGCTGGCGAAGGTTGCGTGATGGCGCTGACCGAGGCAACAAAGGCGAACCTGCGCCGCAAGTCGGGGTTCATTGACGACGTGCAGACAGGGCCTGGCGGCTCGCCTATGCCGAGCTGGATCGATTTGAACCTGACGGAGTTGTGCAACCGTTCCGCCGGTAGCAAGCGCCCTTGCGTCTTCTGCCCGCGCATTGACGCCGCGACCTATCCGAACCAGGCGCTTCACATGCCGCTCGGCCTGGTCAAGCGGATCCGCACGGAACTGCTCGGCCTCGATTTCCAGGGCGCCGTTGTGCTGTGCGGGTTCGGCGAGCCGATGTTGCATCCGGCCTTCCTCGCCATCGTCGCCGAGCTGTGCGGCCACGGCTGGCGCGTCGAGCTGGTGACGAACGGCGACAGATTGACCGAGGACGGCGCCCGCGATCTCGCGCGCCTTGGGCTCGATTGCATCGTCGTGAGCATGTATGACGGGCCGCACCAGGTGCTCAGGTTCAAGGCGATGCTCGACGGCGCCGGGCTTGTCGAGGGTGACGGTTATATTCTGCGCGATCGATGGCACACCGAGGAAGATGGTTTCGGGCTCAAGCTGACAAACCGCGCGGGAGCCGTGACGGTGGGTAAGCAAGATGCGGTACAGCCGGAGCGGCCGTGTCACTATCTCGCCTATCAAATGACTGTGGACTGGAATGGGGACGTGCTGCTTTGTGTGCAAGATTGGTCGAAACGCGTTCGCTACGGCAACTTGGTGCATCAAAGTCTTTGGGAAATCTGGACATCTCCAGCTATGCACAAGCGGCGGCGTCAGCTATTCGCGGGCCGCGAGGGGATCAATCCGTGCAGCAATTGCAATACAGACGGAACTTTGCACGGCTTCAATCACGTCAAAGCCTGGCAGGAACCACGGCCATCATCGGCCACGGCCGATCTCCCGAGGGCCGAGGTTGGGGAACTCGCATAGACGCTTGTGACCGCGTCGTGCGCATGTGGAATTGGGATTGGCAGGATCCGGCCGATTACGGCGAGCGCTACGACGTCGGCATAATCGAAACGCATCCCAAGATTATCAAGCAATGGCGCGAGCATAACCGCCGCATGCCGGCCGAGGCATGGGTAGCATCCATCCTCAATTGCCCGCGCGGGACGTTCTCGACGTTGCCAGAGCGCTCCATTACCGTCGAGCAGCATAGCCGGTGGATCGAGCAGGAAGGCCGTGCGGCCGGTATCGAGGGCTGTGGCGAGACGGGGAACTGGGAACTCACGCGCGGCGGTATCGCGGCGTGCTGGGCAATGGAGAACGCGGCGCCCGGCGGCGAACTCATCCTGGTGGGGTTCGACAACATCGCCGCCGGTGTCGCGCTCGCCCCTGACGCCGCCTTCTCGCCCACCTATCAGGCGCACGGCGGCTTTTGGGGCATGGACGGCTACAAGGCCGGCGCGACGAAGGAAGGCAATCACGATTATATCGCCGAGCGGCTATTGCTTGAGAGCATGGCGCGGCGGCTCGGCCTCGGCCTGCGGTTTGCCGAGAAGGTGTGGGCATGATCGCGTGCATCATCGGTGGCGGCCCATCGGCGAAGGATCTCGATACGGAGCAGTTGCCCGGCCTGGTGATCGGCGTGAACGACGCCGGCTTGCTCAAGCCGTGCCATGCCTGGTTCACCCTGGATCACAACTACGCCCGCGCCGCGCGCGAGCGCATTACCCGCTTGCCCAGTTCGACCGAGTTGCACATTTGCACCTACCATAAGAATTTCCACCACTTTGAAGGCTGGCGCGTCCAGCTGTGGCGGCGGGTTGCCCAGGCAATGCCGATGCTCGACGGCGCTACGCTGTCGAGCGGACCAGGCACCACGCCGGGCTGCTCAGGATATGTCGCCATCAACCTCGCCGCAGCGCTCGGCGCTGAGCGCATCTACCTCTACGGCTATGACTTCCACCAGCCTTACAGCTACTTCTTTGACGACAAGCCGTTTCCTCGTAAGGCGGTGCGTGAGGTGGTGGACAGCTTCACGCGGGTCGCGCGGCACTATGAGCGAGCAGGGATCGAGGTGATCAACTGCAATCCCAACAGCGCAATCAAGGCGTTTAAGCACCACGAGGTTACGCATGCAGCGTAGAGCGGTCATCATCGCCAACGAGAGCTTGCCGCATCACGCCAGCTTCGGCGGATCCTTTGCCAAGGGATTGGCGCGGTGCGGCTGGCGCGTGGAAGTCAGCACCAGCTACAAGCCGGCCGATCTCATTGTGATGTGGGGCGTGCGCAACAAGGTGGCCATCGGCCAACAGCAAGCGGCCGGCGGCGAGGTGTGCATTCTGGAGCGCGGCTATCTGGGCGACCGCTTCACCATGACCAGCGTTAGCTTTGGCGGTGGGCTCAACGGTCGCGGCCGGTTCGTCATCCCGCCGGGTGTCGGCATTGAGCGGTTCGCCGAGCTGGATCTCATCATGTGGCCGTGGGCAGACTTCTCGACGCGGCGCGGTCCGGCGGTGATCATGGGGCAGGTACTCGGCGACCAAAGCGTGAAGCACGTCAACATTGGGAACTGGTATCGGACGGCGGCGGCCGGCTGTATCGCCGCCGGCTACGACGTGCGGTTTCGGCCGCACCCAGGCGCGCGAGGTGTGGTTGGCCAGTGTCACGGAATGAAGGAGGCGCGCGGTAGCCTCGCCGAGGTGCTCGACAATGCCGGTCTGGTGGTGACCTTCAACAGCAACAGCGGCGTGGATGCGGTGCTCGCCGGCCGCGCGACCGTGGCCATGGATCCAGGCAGCATGGTGTGGGATATTGCGGCTCATGATATTGTGCCAACTGACAGACTAGCGTTTCCCGACCGATCGGCATGGGCGGCGCGGCTCGCCTGGTGCCAATACTCGCGGGAAGAAATGGAAAGCGGCTTTTGTGCCGAGGCGGTGGGGCTATGACAGGCGCGGCGATACTCACGGACGTTATCACCTTGCAGCGCGTCACGATCGAGCGTAACGGCTTGGGCGAAGGCGTGGAGGCTTGGACCACGCTAGCCCAGCGCAAGGCACAACGCGCCGACGTCTCCGCCGGTGAGGCGTTCCGCGCCCAGGAGGTGGGTGCGCAACTCTCGACGCGCTTCACGGTCCGCTATAGCCCCACGCTCGCGACGCTCAATCCGCTCGATCGCATCGTTTTCGACGGCCGCACTTACAACATCACCGGCGTTCGTCAGAAGCAACGGCGCCGCTGGATCGAGATTGACACGGTTGCTCGCGATGACATCGCGGCGGTGGAGACCACGTAATGGAAGAGCTGTTGCTGGCGGTGCTGCAAGCGAGCAGCCCGCTTGTTGCCCTGGTGGGCACTCGCATGAATTGGGGATCGCGCGAGCAGGCCGCCGCGCTACCTGCCGTGACGCTCAACAAGGTGTCAGGTGGGCCGCTGTATGCTGATGAAGGCGAGGTGGGGCTGGACGAAGTTCGCGTCCAGATTGACACCTGGGCGAGCAGCTTCTCGGCCTCGACGGCGGTAGCGCGCGAGGTGCGTGCCCAGATCTCGGGATATGAGGACACGAACTTCCCTTACATCTCGCTCGACGTCGTGCGCGATTTGCGCGAGGGTGGTGCAAATCAAGCCGCGTACGAGTATAGGGTTTCTATGGATTTCATCGTTTTGAGCAGGAGCGTCTAAGATGGTCGCAGTTGCAGGCAGACAAGTTACGTTCCTGTGGGGCGATGACAGCCCACAGGTGGAAATTCCTGGTGTGCGCGAGAAGGGTATCGAACTCAACGGCGAGCCGATCGACATCACCAGCGATGAGGATGACGGATGGCGCACGCTTCTCACCATCGCGGGCGAGAACCAGGTCAACATCAGCATCAACGGAGTGACGAAGAACGCGCGGCTCAAGAACGATTGGTTCGCTGGCGCGTCTTCGACAAACCGGATGCAGGCGTTGACGCTGATCTTCCCCGATGGCGCGACGTTGACGGGTACGTTCTTCATGGCCAGCTTCAAGGAAACCGCGAGCTATAAGGACGCCATGACGTTTGAGGCGACGCTCAACAGTAGCGGCACGGTCACTTACACGCCTGGCAGCCCGGCCTAAGCCATGGACGAACTCAGGATCGAGGGGCTTGCCGAGCTGCTCGCCAAATTCAAAGAGCTTCCAAAGGGCGTGCAGCGCAGCACGCTCCAGCGGGTCGGCCGGAAGGTGCTTGCGCCGATCGCCGACAAAGCTCGGTCGCTTGCCCCTCGACGGTCCGGGAAGTTGAAGCGTTCTATCAAAGTATCGACAAGGTTATCTCGTCGTCAATACTTGCTCGCTCGTGGTGAGGGTGACAACGTCAACATATACGCCGGAGCGGGTGCGCTACCTCAAGCCACTTTGCAAGAGTTCGGCACGTCCAGTCTTCCTGCCCAACCTTTCATGCGGCCGGCATGGGACGCGGGCAAGGATCAATTGCTTAGCGATGTCAAAAATGAATTATGGTCTGAAATACAGAAAGCGATAGGAAAGTGATATTTAAACAAGTCGAGTTAGATTGGGGAGATCAGACTTACACCATCCCGCCAAATCGCATCCTTGGTGCTATCGCCATCATTGAAGAATACTTCACGTTTCAAGATCTTGCTGACGCGGTAAACAGTAAAAAGCTTTCGCTTACTACGTTGTCGCGCACGTATGGGGATATCCTTCGCTACGCTGGCGCGAGCGTGAGCGATGATGAGGTTTACGCCGGCATGTTCGCCGGTGACCTGTCATCACAGATCCGCCGGGCCGTCGAGACGCTGCTCGTGATGATGATACCGCCTTCCGTGTTCGCGGCTGCGGCCGATGTTGTCGAGGCACCAGCAAGGGGAAACGCCCGCGCGCCTCGCGGGCGCACCAAGGAAAAACAGTCAGGGGCGCATACCAAGCGCTAGTCTGCACAAGCCGCGTAATCCGTTCGGATTTCTGGTCAATGCAGCCTATAGAAATATGGTGGTGGCTTGATCATCTGAAACCCTCGCCAGAATACTGCGGCGGCATGTCCGAGGATGACGTAGCGGACATTTATTACGAGGCATACGGCGATGGCTGAAAGCGAAATTGGTGCGTTGCGCGTTCGGCTCGGCTTCGATGCGGCCGACTTCGTCAAGGGCGTGGGCAAGGCCGAGGACACCATCAAGTCGCTTGCGGCCACTGCGACCAATGTGGGCGGCCTGATCGGCACGGCGCTGAAGGGTGGGATAGCCGCAATCGGCGCAGGCTTCACAATCGCCGGTATCGTGAAGGTCGCCGACAGCTTGCACGACCTAGCCAAAACGGCCGACGATATCGGCGTGACCTCGACGCAGTTGCAAGAACTCGGCCACGTCGCACGTCAAGCCGGGCTCGATCATGAGGCATTTAACGAGACGTTGAAGACGTTCAAAGATCGCCTCAAGGAAGCGCATGATGGAAGCGGCGAACTTGTTGATAAGCTGAAAGAAAACGATGCGGCGTTTCTAACGACACTTCGCAGCACAACCGACGTTGTAGCAGCGCTCAAGTTGCTGGCCGATCATTACAATGAATTGACAACTGAGGCCAAGCGCAGCGAGTTGGCAAACGCGGCGTTCGGTGCAAATACAGAACAGCTTACCCGCTTGTTGTCGAACGGCAGTGCGGGCATTACCAAGATGTCAGCCGAGGCCGCCGGCCTTGGTCTGGTGATGTCTGGCGCTTCCGTCAAAGTTGGAACCGACTTCGCCGAGGCAATCCGCCTGCTCACGGTTGCCGTGGATGAAAGCTCGGAAGCGTTTGGCGTCACGCTCAAAAACGCGGTGATCCTGGTCACGCCATTGCTGCTCGGCCTTGTCGATGTGGCGCGGGTGGTGATCGTCTCAATCCAGGGCATCAGCGAGGCGATCAAAAGCGCGTTCACCACCACGGCCGCCCAAGCCGTCGAGAGCCTGACCACGAAAGCCGCTGACGCCACGAACGCCCTATCCGATGCACAGGAACGGCTCGCCAAGCAACCGGGCGCCGTGGGCCTGGAAAACATCGTTAAGACGCGACAGGGGCAACTCGACGCGATCAATCAGCAACTCGCCATCGCGCAAGGTGAGCTTGACCGCACGACAAGCGGCGCGATGGGGCCGAACGCGGCGCCGCCGACAGACAAGCTCCCCGACATCAAAGAAACGGATGACGAGAAGGCAAAGCGCCTCGCGGCCGAGCGCGACGCGCAACGCCAGATGAACCAGGAGTTGGACCGCTACAATACCTTGCGGCGTGAGGGCTTGAAGATCATTCAGGACATCTCCACGCCGGAAGAACTGATGATTACGCAGCAAGAAAAGCTCAATCGTTTGTTGCAGGCTGGCGCGATCGATGCGGATACCTATGGTCGAGCGATGCAGAAAGCGACGCTCGTTGCTGTCGGCGCCTATGCGAGCATGGCATCGAACATTGCTGGCAATCTGGAGAAGGTGTTCGACCACTCTAAGGGCGTGGCCATTGCCTCGGCGCTGATCAACACATTCGAGGGAGCCACCAAGGCACTCGCCGCTTACCCGCCTCCATTCAACTATGCGGCTGCGGCGGCCGTGGTCGCGGCCGGCCTCGCCCAGGTGGCCAATATCCGCAGTACGTCTAAGTCGTCCTCGGGTGGCGGCGGAAGTTCGTCAAGCGGTGCCTCGGCCAACAGTGGCGGCGGTGCGGGCAACTCGCCACAACTGCTCACGATCCAAGGTATCAATGACAGCGACAAGTATAGCGGCGGTCAGGTTCGTGAACTGGCTAATGTATTGATTGCATATCAGAAAGACGGCGGACAGGTGTTAATCAAATGAGCATTGTCATCTCGTCCAGTGTTGTAATATCCGATGTCATCTCGGGTGGCGGTATTATCACGGCCGATAATCCATTGATCGGTTATGATAACATCGTTGTGCCTGCGAACCTTACATCGACAACGGAAGATCCAGATTTTCCGGTAATCAATCTCACTAATCCGGCAACACATCTTCGTTGGAAGGGGCTGGTATCTTCGCCGGAAGACGATGAATATTTGACGATAACAAACAATGATGTGGAAGCTATCGACTATGTTGCATTTGCGCGACATAATTTCTTTACGGCGCAGATTGCGGTTAGCGTCGAGTTTCTCGATATTGATGCAAGCCCTGATAGTTGGGAGGAACTGATTGCGCCGGTGATCCTGCCGAGCGATGGTCCTGCGCTGTTCCGGTTTCCCAAGCTCGCCTACGCGGCCGTCCGGCTTCGCCTGCAACCCGGTAGCGCGGCGCCGACTGCGGCCGTGCTCTACGCCGGTGAACTCCTGGTTCTCCAGCGCCGCATGTATGTTGGCCACACGCCCATTACCATGGGCCGCGCTATCATGCCGGTATCCAACCGTAGCGTGAGCGGAAACTTCCTCGGCAGGATCGTGCTCGGCCGCAAGGTGGGCACGCAAGTCTCGTTGCAAAACCTAACGCCGGACTGGTACCGGACATATATGGCGCCGTTCGTTCTGGCGGCCGAGGAAATCCCATTTTTCTTTGCATGGCGGCCGAGTAGTTATCCCAATGAGATCGGCTACGCTTGGTTGTCGCAAGATGCGATACCCAAGAACCAGCGCAACAATGGTATGATGCAAATCGATTTCCAGATGGAAGGCGTCATTTAATGTTCGCGCTTACCTATGTCGAGATCGATGTGCCATCGTTCGCAATTGCTAGCCCACAGCCCACGAGCACATTCCGCTTTGCGTTGCCAACGGATTACTTGCCACCAGAGATTGATTGCATTCCGTCTATCTCGTCCGTGAGCTTCACGCCCATGCTCGTCTCGCTCGGTAAAGACCTGGGCCAGCGGGCAAAGATCTCTGTGACGTTCATGGATCATCGTCACATCTTCGACGGCGAGCCGTACAGCCAAGGAACGTTTTGGGGGAAATGGCGCGGGCGGTATGGGACCACGTTGCGCGGTTGCCCGATGCGGATCATTCGCGGCTCGGTTGGCCAAGCGCTGGCCGACATGGATATTCGTCATTACCTGATCGATGCGAGCGCCGGACCAGATCCGAACAGCGGCGCCTATGTGATCGAGGGCAAGGACATCCTCAAGTTCCTTGACGATGATCGCGCCCAGGCGCCCGCGCTGTCGAACGGATCGCTCGCCGGTTCCATCAACATCAGCACGACCACGGCAACGCTCTCACCGTCGGGGATTGGTAATGCGGAATATCCTGCATCTGGTCATGTGTCGCTTGGCGGTCGGGAGGTGGTCAGCTTCACGCGCGCGGGCGATGTGCTGACCATCGTGCGCGGTCAACTCGGGTCGATCGCCTCGGCGCATGATGCTGGCGACCGCGCCCAATTGGTGTTGCGCTATACGGGCGATGATGCGGCCGATATCATCTACGATCTTTTGACCAGTTACGCCGGCGTGGATCCGTCTTACATCGATCTCGCTACATGGCAGGCCGAGACGTCGGCAAACCTCGGCGTGATCTACGCACGGACGATCACGGAGCCAACGAGCGTCAACCAGCTGGTGGCCGAGATGATCGAGCAAGCCGCGCTTGCGGTGTGGTGGGACGATCGCGCGCTTAAGATCGGCTTGGCCGTCCTGCGCGAGATCTCCACGGATACCGCGACGTTCGATGAGGACAACATTATCGCCGGATCGATGCGCGTGAAGGAGCAACCGGCGACGCGTATCTCTCAGATTTGGACATATTACGGGACGCGTGACCCTACTAACCTGGGGGCCAAGGAAGACAACTTCCGCGCCGCGCTCGCGAGCGTCAACCTGGAGAAGGAAGACGAATACGGCTCATCGCAAATCGTCAAGATCGATGGAACATGGATCGAGACCGAGAACGCGGCCGAGCGGCTAAATGCTATCCAGCTTTCCCGCTTCCAAGATCCGCCGCGGAACTTCAAGTTTTCAGTTGCGCCGAGCGAACTCATCAGCCTGGTGACGGGATATACGCTAAGGTGGTGGGCAAGCCAAAACGCGCTCGGCGAGGCCATTCCTGCGTTGATCCAGGTCACGCAGATTGCAATCTACAGTGACCGCATCGAGGTCGAAGCGGAAGAGATGCTTGCGAGCGGCGACTTGCCGGCGCTGGTGAACGTGGTGTTCCTGTTGAGCGGCACAACGTTTGAAGTTCCCGCGACATGGAACGACGCCGATAATTCCATTCACACGATCGGCGGCGGCGGCGGCGGCGGTACGCCTATATTCGCGGTTTTGGCGGCCGGCGGCGGCGGTGCAGGTGCGTACTCGGCCATAGTCAACAAGGTGCTCACACCGGGCGCGATGCTCACCTATCATGTGGGTGTAGGTGGTGCGGCCGGCGTCAACGGTACTGACACCTGGTTCAATGGCGCCAGCCTCGCCGCGTCCAGCGTAGGGGCCAAGGGAGGCACTACGGGCGCGGTAACGGATGGCGGCGCTGGCGGTGCGTCTGCATCTGGTATCGGCACCACTAAGCATTCCGGCGGCGACGCGGGTGACGGCGGCAACGGCGGCTCGCGCAATGGCGGCGGCGGCGGTGGGGGAGCCGCCGGGCCAAATGGCGATGGGGCTGAGGGATCACGTGGAACAAATGGCGGCGGCGGCGAAGGTGGCGGCGGTGGTGGGGCTGATGGCGGCTTTGATGGCGGCGACACTGGTACGCAACCCGGCGGCAATAACCGTTTCAATTTCGGTGGAGGCAACAGCAGCACGCCGAGCGGTGATGAGGGTGGCGGTGGGTTCGGCGGCGGTAACGGTATAGAAGGTGGACCCGGTGGCGCCGGTGAGCAGATTTGGACGCAAACGATTGCTCCTATCACTGCGGCCGGACCAGGCGGCGGTGGCGCGGGCGGTGGCGGCTCGGCGAATGGTGGCGCGGGCGGTGCTTTCGGCGGTGGCGCGGGTGGTGGCGGCCGTGGTAGCGGTGTGGGTGTCGGCGGAACCGGCGGCAACGGTATAATCGTTTTGATTTGGAGGAACGTCTAATGGTGCTCGCACGCTGGCAAGCGACGATCGTAGACGACGCGGGCAATGTGCAGCCGGCCGCGAGCGTGACCGTGCGCGAAGAGACTTCCGGCAATCCGCTCGCTAACTTGTTCAGCGACCGAGCGGGTGTTGTATCGACGGGCAATCCGATCACGGCCGATGCGGACGGCTTCGCCGCGTTCCATGTGGCTGGCGGCGCCTATCAGATCACGGCGACACTCGGCGCATTCACGCGCACATGGCGCTATGTTGGCATCGGCACTATGGCGGAAGAAGATTTCGACGGTTTTAGTGTAACGGCTACTGGAACCACTGCATCTAGGCCACTCGTTGATCACTTGGCTGATTTATTCAGTATAAAAGACTTTGGTGCTATCGGTAATGGGAGTGCCGACGATACTGGAGCAGTTACGACAGCGGATGCATTGGCGCCGCGCAAGTTCGTCCCATCGGGTATTTACGATGTGACGCTGACGGCCAGCGATCTCGACGGACCATATTGGGGCAGCGGTCAGATCCGCGACAGTTCCAATAATCTGCGCGGTCCATGGTTCTCGGCAATCAAAGCGGCGCCTTCGAGCTTTGGCAATCATGACGCGGTCACGACAGCATTCAACGGCGATTTGTCCAAAGTGCAAATTGCCATGGAACACCGGATTACTGGTTCGGCGACACTAGGCACGCCAGCAACCGGCTATCAAGCCGATCCAGAAACGTCACCAATTTATATAAATGTTTTCAATTCATCTGGGCACAACGAGCAGTTGTCCGGGAATGATGGTAGAACAGCATGCGCACCTATTAGAATTCAAATGGCCAATGCTGGCCAAGGTGACATGCTTGGTATTTATATTAATGGTGTTGTAGCTAATACATTACCGGGCGCAACGCACGTTTTAGCTAGTCCTGCTTTATCTATGTTTGCCGGTGCATTGTTTGCCGGTGCAAATGGCGTGTATTTAAATCCTGCCGAAACGCAAATGCATGATAATGGGTTTGATGTTGCTGCGTTAGGTTGGAATATGGTTATGAACCGTACCAATATAACCGGCGCCATTAAAGCATGGTGGGGAGGTTTCCGTGTTCAATCCATTGGTTCACAGCCTGCGAATGTTGCATTCCAAGCCGTAGGGCCAATTCAATATGGCATTGATCTTGTTCACGGGACATATACAAATCAAGCCGCAATTGCACTCAAAGCCGATAATCGAATTTACGGTAATGCACTTGTAGATACTGACAGCGTTGATAGATTTCCCGCAGATACAGGGAATGATTATCTTACATTCTCTTCAAGCTTAAATGCTTGGAACCTTGTAGTTGACGCCGTAGCAGCGCTACAAATCTACACCGATCGCATCACCGGGCAAGTCCCATTGGTGATGAACCACACTGCGGCCGTTGCGCTTGGGCCAAGCCTAACGCCTCGCGTGCAAGTCATATCCGGCGACGCGGCCGGCATGGGCGTGGGCCGCTTCTCGAATGGTGCGACAGGGCCGAGCATGATGTTGTCCAAGTCGCGCAGTGCGACACTGGGCGCGCATACCGTGGTCACGGCGAGCGACACGTTCGGCATCATCCGCTTTTGCGGGTCGGACGGCACCGGCTTCATTGACGGCGTTTTGATCGAGGGAAGGTCGGACGGCACGCCGGGCACGAACGACATGCCGGGCGCGCTGATCATCTCGACAACGCCGGATGGCGCCGCTGCGGCCGTCGAGCGGCTGCGCGTTACGAATGCAGGAAACGTTTTGATAAATACTGCCGCGATTGCCACAAATGCAACAGATGGATTTCTATATGTTCCAACGTGCGCGGGAACGCCAACAGGAACGCCAACAACATTTACAGGACGCGCGCCCATCGTGGTAAACACGACAAACAATAAACTCTATTTCTATTCATCAGGTGCTTGGCGAGACGCCGGACCGTAAGGAGCGAATGTGAACAAAGAGCTACAGCGTGCCCAAGATATGCTGACTGCAATGCAGCAACAGCGCGACAATGCCTTGAATGCCATTGTCATGATGCAAGCCGATCTCGCGGATACTCGCCGCGCGCTCGAAGACAAAGACAAGGAAGTCGCCGAGCTGCGCGCCCAGTTTGCGGCGGCTAGCGAAGACGGGTTGCACGAGTAAGGGAACAAAGGTAAATCCCCCTATCGTGGGGGATTTATTTTATGCATTTCAAGGGGCTTGGCGGTATGGCGGGAACGGCTGCGCAGCCAACAGCGACAAAGCACGACACGCAAAGCCTAAAGCTCGAAGTCATGGAGCAGCGCAACAGGCTCATCCATGTGGAGCGCAGCGTCAACAGCCTGGGCGAGGCAATGACCGGGCTGGACAGCAAGCTTGACGCCGTGGTGACTGCCTTGACCGGGCTCACGACGCGCCAAGAATTCAATAAGCCCACGGACTGGGTACGCGCCGTCTCGGTCGGCATCGGCGTGGCTGTCGGCGCCGTGACGCTGTTCGGCGCATCGGTCGGCGCCATTACCTACGTCGTCAATGCGGTCAACAGCGAGACACGCACCGCCATGAGGAAGGACATTGACTTTCTCGCCCAACGTGTTGAACGTGGGTGGGGAATTGGCGTAACGATGCGCGACAAGGGTGACACCAGCCGATGAACTACGAGCAATCCCATGTCGGCTACGGCAATCTCTGGCGCGCGGCGCGCACGCGGCCGGAGCGGCGACAGGCCGCCGCGCTCATTGCGCAACGCGCGCTCGCGAGCAAGGCGCGGTACGTCGCGGCTGCGACCGTGGCACACGGCATGCCGTGGACTTGGGTCGCCGCGGTGCATAGCCTTGAGAGTGGCCAGAGCTGGAAAGGGCATCTCCACAACGGCGATCCGCTCACCGCGCGCACCACGCACGTTCCCGCCGGTAGGCCGGCCTCTGGCTCGCCTCCGTTCACCTGGGAAGCCAGCGCGCGCGACGCCATCACCATGCCGCCGCACAGCCTCCAGGGCGTGCCCAGTTGGGAGATAGAGCGGTGTCTCTACGAGTGGGAGCGCTATAACGGGTTCGGCTATGTCGCCAAGGCCGTGAACTCGCCTTACCTGTGGAGCTTCACGAACCAGTATCAGGCTGGGAAATATGTCGCCGATGGCCGCTACAGTGCGACGGCGGTAAGCCAGCAATGCGGCACCGTGGCCATTGCCAAGGCCATTGCCGAGCTGGAGGCGGCCGGCGAGCACCAGGTGATGATAGATCGGCCGCCGGTGCCTGCGCCGCTACCGGCCGCGCCTGGGATCATGGCGCGCATGCTGGCATTGTTCGGATGGTAGAGCCTCCAGAAACTCTATCGGCCGAGCAACTCGCCGCAATATGGGCTCTGACTTTTGAGGCTCATGGTCGCGTCGGCAAGCAGGTGCAATGTGGCTGTGTCTCTTGCCGCATTCGCCACATCATGAGCGGCGGTTTTATTATTCCTCAACCCGAGATTGAAAGATGAACATGAGACTGAGATGGGGATTGACGTTCCTGGTGGCGATGGTGCTGCTAGGCGGCGCAGCGTGGGCGCAGAGCACCGTGGACGTGCGGCCCACTGCCGTAGCCGTCATTGACTGGATAGGCGGCGCAGCGACGATCGTGGGCGGCGTGGTGGCAGGTTTCCTGGTGCGGTTCCTCAACAGCCGGGCCGCGCTGCTTAACGCGCAGCAAGAGGCTGCGCTTGTGGACCAGTTGCGCGGGATCATCGGCCGAGGGATCCAGTACGCCATGACGCTGGCAAAGAGTGAGGTGTCCAAGGAAGGCAGCGGGCTGGCGCGGATCACGGTGGACAACTGGTTTATCAAGGTGGCCGCCGACTACGCCCAGGAAGCGGCGCCTGGGATCCTGAAACGGTTCTACCCGGATCCTGAGAAGATGCGCCGCAAGCTTGAAGACATGGTGATCGCCACCATCCCCGACTATTTTCCGGTAGGCGTCACGGCCAACACAACGCCGGCCGTGGCTGGTGGGTTGACGGCCACACCCATTGCGGCCGCAGCAACTCAGGCAGTGGGCAAGCCGTCCTCGGCTGCCGGTGATGCCTCCGTGACGGTAGGCTGATAGTTCACCAGCATATTGCGGATGGCGGTTTCGGACATGCCGCTATCCGTGAGCCGCTTCACTATCTCCTGACATGTATTGTAGTGAATGACCCAGTCATCGTTATTCCAGGCGCGATCATAGTTATGAACAGCGACGCCGATAACATCAACTACATCGTCAATTAGCTCACTCATTTTTTGAACATCTCGTAATGGATGATGTCTAAGCTTTCCTCTAGGACGCGATCGGGTTTTGCCCCCTCGACTAGAAAGCCGGTGTTGAACACTTCGCACATGCGGATATCCCAGTGTGATAGTCCGCCGCGAATGTGTTTCGCTTTGAGGAAACTCTTGTAATAGCGCATACGAGCAAAGCATGTCGTAAACGCTATCTTCCACCTAGCGGCGGTGTAGTGCTCGCTCATGTATCGGGATCACATTCTAGTAGCTCATCGACAAACTTGTAATGGTTATTTGATGATGGTGGATGTTGTTCCACTCTAAGTATTCTCGCGAACTTGAGCAGAACTTCAAATAGTTTGCGCTCTCTATTCTCGGAAGCTTCCAACCGACGTTCAAGACTGTCTACCTTCCTCGATAGTTCTGCTGTGTTATAGGCGTTCATTTGTATCCCTTAGCCTGCAACTCCCATTGGCGAAGTTGATCGTTCCTCACGCGTTGGTCATAACCAGGCTTGAGCCAGTTGTTCGCTATGCTCAACACGGCGACGGCCGCGAAATAGAGCAGGATGAGTTTGGCGAACGTTCTCATTTGCCCTTGCGCCCCTTCGCCAGATCATCGGCCTGCTTGTGTAGCCGCTCGGCCTCGGCATCCATCATGCGGCCGATGTTGGGATTGCCGTATTCGCGGGCGATGCCGGCCTTGGTTGCCGCGTTGCCCGCACGCTGGCGGATACCGCGCTCGGTTCCAGTGACGGCCGGGTGGTCAAAGTTCATTTCACCGGGTTTAATTTTTGGCATATCTGCACCTTGTAATTAGAGGACTGTCGTTCGGGTGATCGCGTTCCCACTCGCAAACATCACAGCTGCAAGTGGGGAATATGCTTGAAAGCATTCGGACAATGATATTCATCTATCGACCTTTCCGCTTCCCTTGCAGTTGGGGCAGTTCCCCGTGACTTTCTTCATACCGCCGTGGCCGTCTTTCTCCCACCACGTGGCTTTGCCTGTGCCCCCACAGACTGGGCAAGCAACCTTCATTTGGCAACCCTTCCGGTTCCGTTGCAACGTGGGCATGGGCGCTCGCGTGGCTCGGTCGTAGGGCCAACGATCCGCAGCACGCCCGATCCTCCACAGGTCGGACATGCCTTTGTCTTGGGCTCGTAGGACATCATCTGCGCGTCCCCATTGTTATGATGACGTAACCTACGATCATGCCTGCAAGTAATGCGATAATATCGAACTCATTCATCGCGTGGGGTACTCCCGTTTAATTGTCTCGATGATTTGCATGGCCATCTCGCCGCGCAACCGGACCGCGCGGAGTTCGTGGCCAATGAATTTGTCACGCCGGCCGGTGTTGATCAGGTGCAAATCGGCCTTCCGCTGCATGTTGATCCAGTGGATTGCGACCTTGCGCGCGTCGGCGAGCTGATCGGCGACGTTGTCAGGCATCGGCTTCATGCTCATAATGTCTTCTCCTGTTGAGCTTGAGCAAAGAAGCCGCCGGGCCTCCCAGTGGCATAGCCCGGCGGCAAGGGTATTAGATAACGGTTGCGGTGAACATGCGAGCGGCGAACTCGGCGAGCATGGCCTTGGTGGCGACGGCCGGTGCGGTTATCGTCCAGATCTCGCCTTCGTAACGGACCTTGAAGGAGCGCTTGTCCTTCAGGTGTCCGGCGTGCCGCAGGGCTTCCTTGCCGCGCTCCGTGATCGCATATTCGGCGGTAAGCAGGCCATCGGCGACAAGGCGTTTGATCATCCGCAGGTTGCTGCCGTTGCGGGTGTTGACGCCGGTGTTCTGTGCGCCGCCAGCTTCGTGCGCGGCGAGCAATGCTTTAATCTGTGCGGGTGTGGTCATAATATCGTCTCCTGTGTGACCATGTTGCGGGGTTATAGCGACGCGCTATGCGGTGGGATCAGCCGGCCCCTCGCGGGGCCGACCGTCTCGTGCTTTACTTGGGAGCGTATGTCCGGCGGTATTCTTCGGCGTATTGTTCAGCTTTGAGCCGTCTCATTGCGGCGCTGTTTTTGTACCAAACCTTGTCGTTTTCGTTTCTAGCAAAGTTTGCTTCAACTTCGTCATGGTCAGCACGTCTCATCAAATCGACGGAACGTTGTGCCTTCCATGCACATTTGAAACCCTGCCAAGTATTTCCAAGATGTTCACAATAATTGCCAGGCGTGAGCGGTTCAGCCTGGCAGGTCGAAGCAGTTGAGATCATCAGTGCGGCTGCTAATATCGTAACAACTTTAGCCATTTATTTAGTCTCCCATACGGTGGGTCTAATCCCACCGCATAAAGCGTCGGTTATTTTAGGACAGGGACTTTTTAGGTCCTCCCCGGTTTCCGCTGGTTTTTCTAGGGTTCCCCCGATTTACTCGGGACCTTCGCAGCGCCGGTTCGTCTTTCTATGTACTTAATATGGGCTGCTTATGGGCGGTTGTCAATAACTAATTTTAAAATAGTTGGGGGATTAAATCCCCCTCTTTTCCCATTTTGCGAACCGGTGTCCAATCTCGTCTTTGTTTCCGGTTCCTTCTGTTAGGTGTCTGTGTAGGTCTCCGAAGATTTCTGCTAGTTCTTGATCTTCCGTTTCTCCGTAGTGCTTGAGTATGTATTTGTAGAGTTTCATCTGACTTCCTCCGTTGCTTCTGATTACTAATATGGGCTGCTTATGGGCGGTTGTCAATACTAAAATGTAAATAATTTTTATTTATGGATAAAACCTTTCCCTAATGATGAGTTTTTCTGTCTCGCCGGCATAGAACCTCATGTCGTAGTCGATGGGCTCGCCGTTGTATTGCTGTGCGAGCCGCAGCTTGCTGGCGTGCTCGGCGTCGGCGTGGGCTTCCCATTCTTTTTTGGTGGGGAAAAACGAATAGCAGGCCGTGCAGCACCAGGATCCGCGCCGGCCGATCACGTCGGCGTGCCCACGGGCATGGATCCGCGTCGTCGTCTTGGGCATGTGCTTGACCGCGCTCCGGCCGGTGGGGCTGACGTAATAGCGCACGATGCCATGTTGGCTGGTCCCGTCATCGAGCTGGAGGTGGCTGGACTTGCTGAGATCCAGGCGCATGAGGAAGTCCCACGGGTTGTCATGCTGGGCGATGAACTGCTCTGGGTTCTCGCCGCGCACCATGGCCGCTTCCGCCGCGTGGCGGATGATGGGCATGCTGTGGTTCTGGTGCCATTCCCGCTCGGGATTGTAGGCGCCTTTGCGCTTGAGCTTGCCTGTCTCGGCATACTCGGCGAGGTAGTTGTTCACATCGCGCACCCACATACGGCTGTAGCGGTTCGTTTCGAGCGGCATGAGAGACGCGGCCGACCATTGCGCGCAGGCGTGGGCGAGCGCCTCCCGCTGCTCGACGGGGCACACGACCGTCACTCCGTCCGTGTTGAGCTGGACCAGGCGCACGCCGCGCACGGCAAGCATCATCTCGGCCAGTTTGAGGATGAGCAGTTGCCCGTTGATGGCCACGGCGAACATCCATGCAAGGTCAAAGAAACACGTCCAGGGGCTTCCGGCGGATCCGTAGACGCTGTTCAGCGCCAGCTTGATTGCGAGGTTCTCGGGGCTTCCCTTGGCGCTCTGGAGCCTGCGCGCGAGCAGGGCCGCGTAGATGTCACAGAATGCCGGGCCGAGGTGGGCAGGAAAGATGCGGTTCTTGATGGCGATGTTCGGATAGAAGCTCGTCACGTCCACATCGATGATGTCGTGGTGCCTGTCGGCGAGGACCATCTTGCGATCGATGGAACCGTGAATGCCGCCGAGGCCGGCGGTAACCGCGACGCCGTCGAGCAGGAAGCTGTGCGAGGACCAGGCGTTACCGTCGAGCAGCGCAAAGCTTCCCGTCTCATCGATCCAGACACGCCGGAAGGTATCGAGGCAGTGGGCAAGCTCTGGCCGCGCGAAATGGATGTAGGGGAAAATCACATCCCGCAGCTTGACGCCGTCCGGCCTGGGCGTTTGGAGCGGCACGCGCTTGCCCAGTTCGTTGCGGCCGTGGGTTTCCACGCCGAGGGCTTTTAGCTCACGTTCAAAATAGCGGCGGCCGAGGCCAGTATCGCTCTGGTTGATCCATTCGGGATTGATCGCGCAGCGAAGGTCAATCTTGTCTTTGCTCTCGTGATAGAACCGCTCAGTTTCCGTCACGTCGTGCGCGTTGTAACCTAAGACGATATCCATTTCGTCATAGTTTAGATGTACCCCAAATGGGATAGGGCAATCCATTACATTCTTGGATCGCATGTTAAACTGGAGTTTCTTTAGGCTGGTGGACTTGGCGCGATTATTGAAATGGTGGATCGTGAACAGATCAACTTGCGGCACGGCCGGTTGCCAGATGATGTTGCTAAAGCGATCGTTGCTCGCAAATAGTTCCTGGTTCTTGGCGTACATGCCGGCCGCATCGATGTCGGGATGTTCCATAAAATGTTGGACCATCGGCCAGTCATAGGCGAGATTATTGAAGCCTATCATCTGGTCCGTTGCAGCGATGTGGCGCCACAGGGCAGCATTGTCGCGACGCCTGTCCGAGATCTCGTAGAAAACACCGGGCTCGCCCATGGGCTTGATGCACATCGACCAGAAATTAGGGAAAGCCTCGGTGTCATATACTTGGGGCATTATCTCTGAAATCTCGCAGGGTTTTTTAGGATGATTGGCGGTTCGGTCCAGCGGCACAGCCTTACCGTGCCGCCTTCGCCGCCGATGCATTTGGCGAAGTTCCATCCATTGCGACCATAGCGGCTGGCGATCCAGTTGCCGCCGGCCGGCGGCTTGCGCAGGTACTCGGTGTAAACCTCACGGCAAAGCGCTTTGTCCTCGGCCGTGAGCCACCAGATACCGAAAGCGCCGTGCAACAGGCGGACCAGCGAGTTACTCCACATGGAGCGACACCGGCGGGATTGCGCCGTAGAGCGTCAGGACCACGACACCGCCGGCATTGAGGGCCGCCAGTTCGTCAGCGTCGGGGATCCAGGCGCTTTGCACGGTGTCGCCGTCCTTGCGCACGGCGAGCGAGCAGCACTCGCCGTGGGTGGCGGCATCCCAGTCGGTTGGCGCGGTCAACAGACAGTTGGCGCCGGTGATGATTGCGGGTGTCATTTGCCAATTCTCTCAATCAATGTGTCAAGATTATCGCAAAGAGAACCGTTCAATGCCAAGATCATCAAATCAGGCTCAACAGGTTCCATTGCAAGAATGTGGACTTTTTTGCCTCTACCTGCCATCCAACCCGCCTCTAAATGGGCCGATCTTCCACAAGGATGTAATAGAATTCCTTCGTCCGCCCAATTCATTCCACACAAATCGGAAGCGAAACCAATTGCGGAAGCAGGATGATGTAAGGCGGCATTCCATTGTTCGGCCGTAACCTTGTCACCATGTTGATAATCTGGAAAACCCGCATCCTGCCAACGAAAACCACTTCCACCAGTCGGCGGATTTCTCCAATCCCAAACATTGAATTCTCGATTGCGTAGCGCTTCTATTACCGAAAAGTAATGAGGATTGCGCCAGCTACTAGCAACATAGAGTTTCATTTGGGATCCTCCCTATCTTTCCATTTGACCTTGGGCAAGGTGACCGGAATGCGTTTCTTGCGCAGGCCATCCGCAATATCTTCCTCTTGCGGCTCACCTTGATCCTTGCGTTTCTTGTCTTCATCGCTAATTTTGCGTGGTCCGCGCGACATTATCGCCCCTCCTGCTCAAGTATTCGGCAATCTGTCTGCCGTGTTTGCTGTTGATGTTTGCCCAGCGCTGGGCACGCCGCTTACGATCGCCGAACAGATGCTTTAGGTGACGGTCGCGGAACTCGCGTGCGCGGCGAGGCGACAGCGGTTTGTATCTGCCAGTGCTCGCCAAATCCCAACTAATAACGGTCCCACTCGCCGCTGCATTCAGGGCAGCCACAGCGTCGCGGCGCATTGATTGCAGCGATATCCGCGTCTCGGCGAAGCGCATATGCTCGAAAGCTTCCATGTCCGTCACACATGGAACAGGGTAAGTCTCTGATGTCACCGTTTCCATAGTTGATTATCTCCCTTGCGTTGCCGTGGCATGCCGGACACGGAGCCAACCAGCCAAGGCGGCGCCGGATGCTTTCAAGCATAGTTTTAATGGTTTTGAGCATCATCATCTCCTAGAGGTGGGCAAGCACCCGAGGGTGCTCGCCGCGTCGCACAGGTATCAGAACCCTTTGACGCCGTTCGCCCAGTTCTCGAAATGCGCCCAGATGGCGAGGCGGTTTGCCTCGATAGCCATCAACGCCGGGTCACATGGGTGATGCTTGAACGTCGTCTCAATGAACTTCTGGTGCTCGCCGGTCACCTGTTGCTTTTGGCAAAGGTCAACCCACTTGGCCTTGTATTCCTCGACGGTGGGCACGTAGGGTGCGGCCGGCGAGGGGCTCGCCGATGGCACGGACCATGTGCCGTCTGTCGGCGCCGTGGCCACGGGCGTGGCGCTAGGTGTCGGTGCGGCAGTACTCGCCGTAGTGGCAACCGTCTGTGGTGCAAGCGGGGGCTTTGGGGCAAGGTATGGCGCCTCGAATGCGTCGGCCAGCGCCTTGTTGTGATTGCGCCGACGCCCCCACGTGCCATCGTCTTTGAGCTTCCCAGAATGGTAATCACCATGGAACGGCACGCCGCGCCCATCGACCTTACCCGCCGCGGCGGCTTGGTCGGCCGCCTCGCCAACCAATGCATCGGCTGCTGCATTGTTTCGATAAGATTGCAGAGCAAAATCTGTAACCTTTTCCTGCCGCTCCGATACGACGCCGTCGGCCTCATGCGTGACGAAGGACATTGCCTCGGCATAGGCTTCCACCATGTGGTGCGCTTGTTGGGCTGATAGCCCGTTGAATTCCAGCTTGATCATGTGAAGTTCCATTTGGCCATGAGGATGCGTGCCCACTCGTTGGCCTTGCGGGTGGGTAAGCGGTTGAGGGAAGTGCGGCCGGTATCAGGGGCTACCGGCCGCGAGGCTCACGGCATGCGGTCAACCGTTCGGGGTAGGGTTGCCGTGAGCGAAGCCATGCACAGGGTTAGAAGGGTATGCAGTCGGTGAGCCCGGTTGCGCTTGCGTATAGTGGGCACCGGCCGGCAATGCGCTCGCCTGTGCAGCCGGGCCGCTGGCAGGGCCGCCGGGCTGCGGCGTAGGGCTCGGGCTAGAAGGGTATGTCGTCGCATTCGGCACATTCCCATGTGCCTGGCCCGATGAGGGCTGATGTTGTCCAGGTACCGCATGACCAGCATGGGCCGCCTGTTGAGGGTTTCCGCCTCCCTGCCCTCCGTTAGGTGCGTTTCCAGGCATCGGCGCCGCGCCTTGTCCTCCATTGCCCATAGCCGGGTATTGAGGGTTTACCTGCGGCTGTTGCCAACCTCCTGGGCTAGAAGGGGATGCACCAGGTGCAATACCAGCGGGCGGCGTATATGTGGCCTGTTGGCCACCCGCCTGCGGGGATCCGGCCGAATGCTGCGGGTATGTCCCCGTATTTGGGTTGGCCATCGGTTGCCCCGCATGCGGGGCATGCTGAGGGTTTGCCTGCGGCTGTGCCCCTGGTGGAAGCTGTGTCGGCGCGGCGCCCATGGCCTTGTCGGCCTGCGGTCCTGGGAAAATCTCGTCTCCATAGCCTTGGAATAGCCAGCGGACGAAAACCGGATTGGTGTAGAGGCCGGCGGTGTGATCGAGCTTGCCGTTGCCCGCGATGTTGGCGAGCACATCGCACCAAAAGCCAGTGCGCAGGATGGCCGCGTTGATGGGCTGGTTGTTCGCGTCCACCACTTTGATGTCCCAAGTGGTTTTGAACTTGAAGATCCAGCAACCCGCTTGGCCCGCGCGCTCGCGCCGGTCGGGTGCGTCGCCATCGGCAATCTTCCAAGCGAACTGGTTGCCGAAATTGAT
>Ga0307515_10006564_pt1 | contig 23238 bp, 22 predicted proteins | sample 17_EM_MG_FD_194513 | JGI IMG/M metagenome (GOLD analysis project Ga0307515, IMG submission 194513) | Populus trichocarpa ectomycorrhiza microbial communities from riparian zone in the Pacific Northwest, United States - 17_EM | ecosystem: Host-associated > Plants > Roots > Unclassified | place... | reverse complement strand
ATGCACGCCCTGCGGGAGGTAAATGAGTGTGCTTAATACGTGCGCCGGGGCACGTGAACCCACGGGCGGCATCACGGGCCGTCAATTGCCGAAGGTGACGACGACCTTGTCCGCGGCACCCGGTGTCGCGGCCGTCGTCAGCGCGTTCCGGACGTCCGCGAACGGGAACCGGTGGCTGATGATCCGGGCGAACTTCTCCCAGTGCTCGGCGATCTCGTCGGTGACCTGGAAGATCTCGTCGGGATAGCCCATCGCGGTGACGATGGTGACCTCGCTGAGGAGGATCTCCGCGAAGTCGATGCTGACCGGTTCCTTGTGCAGGGCGACCACTCCGAGGGTGGCGCCCTGTTTCGCCGCGCTCAACGCGGTGTCGATCACGGCCGGCACCCCGGCGGCGTCGAGGTAGATGTCCGTGCCCGCACGCGGCGCGCCCATGGCGGTCCGCCCGGCGCCGTGCAACTCGGTCAGCCGCGCGACGACATCCTCCTCGGCCGAGTTGACGACGCCGTCGGCGCCGACCGCGAGCGCCTTCTCCAGCCGCGACGGGATGATGTCGGCCACCACCACACTCTTCGCCCCGCTCAGCTTGAAGCCGATGACCGCACCCAGGCCGATCGGGCCCGCACCGAAGACCACGACCGAGTCGCCCGGCCGCACCCCGGTGCGGTTCACCGCGTGGCGCGCGACAGCCATCGGCTCGTTCAGCGCGGCGACGTCGAACGGGACTTCGTCCGGGATGACCGCGAGGCTCCGGCCGACTTCCGCCTCCGGGATCAGCAAGAACTCCGACAGCGCTCCCTGCGGCCCGCCGCTGCCGATCAGTCCGCTGCCGGCCGCGATCGGGTTGATCACGACGTGGTCGCCGAGGCTGATCCCGCTGACCCGGGCGCCGACCTCGGCGACCTCACCGGCCGGCTCGTGGCCGAGCGGCGTCACGCCTTCGAGCGGTGGGATACCGCCGCGGGCGATGTAGTAGGCGTCGGAGCCGCAGATGCCGCACGCGCGCACGCGCACCAGGACATCCGCGGGCCCGGGCACCGGCCTCGGCACTTCCCTGACCTCCGTGGTCCCTGGTCCTGTGACCACGACCGTCTTCATGCGGAACCTCCTTCAGCCGGACTGTTGTCCCGAACGGGCAGGATGATCGCCGAGGGATGGGCCGAGTCGTGGTGGACCTCCTGGTCGGCGGCGCGGAGAGCGCCGGCGGTGCCGTGGGGTTCGCCGGTCCCGGTATTGCGGGCGTACCGCGGGAAGGCGCCGCTGGAGACCTGGACCCGGATGCGGTGGCCGCGCCCGAAGCGATGCGCGGTGGCCCACAATCCGACCTCGGCGCGGGTGAGCTCGTCGGCACCGGCCAGGCTGACCAGTCCGTCGCACACATTGCGGGAACGCCCGCGCGGGTCGACGTCGCAGAGCCGGACGAAGACGTCCGCCCAGGGGAGGCTGGAGCGGAACCAGATCTCCGCGCTGACCTCGCCGATGACCTCGACGTCCTCCTCGAGCGTGGCGGTGGTGTAGGTGAGGACGTCCGCCCGCGCCTCCAGCCCGGTGTTGTCGGCGCGCCCGCTGTCGCGGACCATGCGCACGCCACCGACCGCGGGGGTGGGGTCCGCCGGGTCGTAGCGGTACCGGTCGGGCGCCGAGTCGCCGGGGACGCCGGTGGACAGCGCATCGCCGGGCTGGAGGTGGAACCGCCGGGGCTGGTACCCGCGGGGCGGCCAGTGGTCGAAGTCGCGCCAAGCCTCCTCCCCCATCACGTACAGGCGAACCGCGCCGCGCTCGGCCGGCCGCTCGCCGCGCGCGTGGGCGAGCCCGAACTCGACAGCTTCCCTGATGGGTGTGCTATCGGCGGCAAGGTGCGTCCACGGACCGACCGTCAGCCTGGCCGGCCGGCCCGCGCTTTGAAGGATCTTGAAGTCTTCGAGCTGGCCCGGCAGGAAGATGTCGTACCAGCCGGCGAGCGAGCTGACCGGCACGGTCGTGCCGGCGACCCGGTGCCGGTGGTCGATCCCGGCCCAGCGCCCGGAGTCCCGGTCCTCGGCGAGGATGTCCTGGACGTAGTCGATGCGTTGCCCCGCGGCGACGACGTCGGAGCGCGCCAGCGGAAGCGTCAGCAGCGCCCGGCGCCGGCGCCGGCCCTGGGTCAGCAGGCCCCGCACCAGGGCGCCACGGCGCTCCTGCTGTGCCGTCATGATCCCCCACTGGAACGGTGTCTCCAGCGACAGCCCGTCCGTACGCAGGAACTCCAGCGTGAGCGCCGACTCCGTCAGCAGCGGAACCATCGCCTTGACCTCGGGCCGCAGGGTGTCGGCCACCGCCCACTGCGCGTACCCGAGGTAGCTGGCACCGGTCAGCACGATGGAGTCACCGAACCACGGTTGCGCCACCACCCAGTCGAGGGTCGCCAAGCCGTCGTCCCGCTCGCGCCGGAACGGCTCGAAGACACCGCCCGCCCCGAAGGTGCCCCGGACGCTCTGCAGCAGCACCTGGAACCCGCGCTCGGCCAGCGGCCTCGCCATGCCCGCGCCCCGCAGGCCGCTCCGGCCGTACGGACTGCGCAGCAACGCGACCGGCAGCCCCGCACCCCCGGCGCGTGGTGCCCACCGGTCCGCCAGGAGAACGACGCCATCGGGCATAGGGACGCGAAGATCGCGCTGCACGACCAGATCCCGCGTCACCGGTGGATCCAGCCGCAGGGCGCGCTGGAGCAGGTGGCTGGTCAGGTTCACCGGAGTTCACCCCGGAGGTGCGGTTCGAGCACGGCTCGGGTCCGATCCCACAGCGCTCGCCCGAGCTCACCGTCGCGGGCGTGCTTCGACGTGGCCGCGTCCGGCCGCAGCCGGTTGAAGTACTGGCCGTTGACGCTGCGCGGGTCGGCGGTCGTGGCCAGCCGCAGCATCGGTTCGGCACCCGCGGCGGCGTCGATCGACGTCGTCTTCGACAGCAGGCGGACTACCCGCGCACCGGGCGTCGGGCGTCGGGCGCACCGCTCCCCCGGTGTCACGGCCGAGGGCCGAAGCCACCGTTCCCGGATGGAACACCACGGCCGTGATCCCGGTTCGCGGGGTACGCCGGGCGATCTCCCGTGCGAAGAGCACGTTGGCGAGCTTGGAGTCGGCATAGGCGGCGAAGCCGGAGTAACCGCGCTTCTCGCGGTCCAGGTCGTCGAGCCGGATGCGGCCCGCCCAGTGGCCGAGGCTGCTGGTGACCACCACCCGGGCGCCGGAGGCGGCGAGCCGGTCGTGCAGGAGGTGCTGCAGGAGGAAGGGCGCCAGGTGGTTGACCTGCCACGTCAGCTCGTGCCCATCCTCGGTGAGACGCCGCTCGCCGGCCAGTAGCCCGGCGTTGTGGGCTAGTACGTCGATGGCCCGACAGCGGTCGAGGATCCGTCCGGCGAGCGCGCTTACCTCGGAAAGCCGCGCGAAGTCGGCGGTCAACGGCTCCGCGCCCACTTCGGCGGCGATGGCCGCCGTCGCCTCCTTCGACCGCCCCACCGGGATCACCGTGGCTCCGCGGTGGGCGAGCCGGCGAGCGGCCGCCGCGCCGATCCCCGAGCTCGCCCCGGTGACGACCACCGTCCGGCCGGCAGGTCCTGGTTCATGATCGCGTCCCTCGTCGTCGCCGGCAGAGTCGGACTCGGTCCACACTGGACTCTGACGCACATCGCCGCTACCAGGTCACCGGCAGCTCGTACACGCCATAGGCGAGCGAATCTCCCTTGAACTCGAGCTCGTCCCGTTCGACCGCGAGACGCAGGGTCGGCACGCGCCGGTAGAGCGTGCTGTAGACGACCTGGAGCTCGATGCGGGCGAGCTGCTGGCCGAGGCACTGATGGGCGCCCCAGGCGAACGCGTGGTGGTGCCGCGCAGCGCGGGTGAGGTCGAGCTTGTCCGGCTCGGGAAACGCCTCCGGGTCCCAGTTGCCCGCCGGCAGCGAGACGATGATGCCGTCCCCCGCCTGGATCGTCTCTCCCGCGATTTCGATGTCCTCCAGGGCGATCCGCCGTTGCCCGAGGTGCGGGATGGTCAGGTAGCGCAACAGCTCCTCGACCGCGTTGGCGACGACCGCCGGGTCCTCCGTGGTCCGCAGCAGCGCCAGCTGGTCCGGGTTCTCCAGCAGCGCGGCGGTGCCCAGCGTGATCATGTTCGCGCTGGTCTCGTGCCCGGCGATCAGCAGCACCATCGACAGCAGCGTCGCGTCGGGCAGCTCCAGCTCGCCCGCCTTGACCCGCGCCGCGAAGTCCGACAGCACGTCGTTGCCCGGCTCGGTCATCTTGGTCTCGAGCAGCTGCGTCAGGTAACCACCGAGCGCCTGCATGCCGGCGAGGCTCTCCTCGGCGGTCGCTTCCCGCTTGACGGCCACCGTGGCGTGTTCCTGGAAGAAGTCGTGGTCGGCGTAGGGCACACCGAGCAGCTCGCAGATCATCAGCGACGGCAACGGCAACGACAGGGCGGTGACCAGGTCCGCCGGGTTCGGCCCGGCCAGCATCCGGTCGATGAGCTCGTCGGTGAACTGCTGGATGGCCGGCCGCAGCTTCTCCATCCGGTTGCGGGTGAACGGCGCTGTCATCATCCGCCGGATCCGCACGTGGTCGGCGCCGTCGGCGTTGAAGATCGTCAACGGCCGGTGGTCGACCGTCTCGGCCATCGCCTGGGTCGGGTACGGGAACCCGGGCAGCTTCTCGTTCACGCTCACCCGCGGATCCGACAAGATCTCGCGCTGTGCGGCGTGACCGGTGACGATCCACGGCTTGCTGCCGTCCCAGATCCGGGCGCGGAACAGGGGTTTCTCCTGCTCGAGCAGTTCGGCCGGCGGCGCGTACGGGCACTCACCGGCCCTGATCCCCGGATACTCGGGAACCTTGGTTTCGGCGGTCTCTGTCTCGACCATGGGTCTTTCCTCCGAACTCGGGTGGGAACGCGGTCAGTCCTCGATGCTGATCGCCAGAGCCGGGCACACCGCCGCCGCCTCACGGACTTCGCCGGCCAGCTCCGGTGGCGGGTTTTCGTTCAGCAGCACGACGATGCCGTCCTCGTCACGCTGGTCGAACACGTCCATCGCGGCGACCACGCACTGCCCGGCGGCGACGCACTTCTCCTCGTCGACGACGACTTTCATGGCACTCTCCTGATCGGTCAAAGAAGGGCGGGCACGTCGTCGATCTCCGCGCGACGCAGGCGAGCTTGCTTGGGCATGTTCCAGCCGAGGACACCGGTGACGACACCGCCGCTGCGGTACCGCGCGACGAACCGGCGGGCCGCCACCTCACCCTCGACGACGTCGACGTCGGCATCGACGGGCAGGAACCCGTGCACCTGGAGCTTCGCGTCGAACTGGTCGGTCCAGAAGTACGGCACCGGCACGTACGGCTCGTCCGCACCGAGGATCACCCCGGCGACCGCGGTGGCCTGGGCCGTGGCGTTCGTGCGGTTCTCCAGGCGGACCAGCCGGCCGAGCCGCTCGTGGTGCCACCGGGACACGTCCCCGACCGCGTAGATCCCGTCCGCGGCCCGGCAGCGGGTATCGCACACCACGCCGTTTTCGAGGCACAGGCCACTGCCCGCCAGCCATTCCGTCGCCGGGAACGCGCCGATCGCGACGACCACCACGTCGGCGGGCAGCACCTCGCCCGTGCCCAGCCGGACACCGGTGACCCGCGTGCCCTCAGCGGTCAGTCCCACGACGCCGTCGCCCAGCCGGAGCCGCACCCCACGCTCGTGGTGCAGCGCCGCCAAGGCCGCCGACACCAGCGGGCCCACCTGCAGGGCCATGGGCGCCGGCTGCGGGCCGGTCATGGTCACGTCCAGGCCGAGCATCCGCGCGGTCGCCGTGATCTCGGCCCCGAGGACACCTTCACCGACGACCACCAGCCGGGCGCCGTCCGACAGATTCCGCCGCAGCGCCAGCGCGTCGTCGAGCGTGCGCAGGACGTGCACGCCGGCGAGGCCTTCCTGCCCCGGCAGGGTTCGCGGCCGCAGGCCCGTGGCGATGACGACCGCGTCCGCGCGCAGCTCACGACCGGACGCCGTCCGCACGGTTCGCGTCACCGGATCCAGCGCGACCGCCGAGTCGCCCAGGACCAGGTCGGCATCCAGCGCCGACAACGCCTCCAGCGTCCGCAACGCGGCTCGGTCGGGCTCCCACGCACCCGAAAGCACCTGCTTGGACAGCGGCGGCCGGTCGTACGGCGCGTGCGGCTCGGCACCGAGCACCACGACCTCGCCCGCGTACCCCTTCCGCCGCAGTGCTTCCACCGTCGACAAGCCGGCCGCGGACGCGCCCACGACCAGCACCCGGGCCGGGCCCGTCATGCGATTGCCCGACAACTCATGCCTGACTCCTCCTGCGGCCGGTGAAACGCCGACGTCACGAAAAATAGACCACTCGGTCGAAAGAATCAAACCCGCCTCGCCTCAGACGAGGTAACGCCCGCCGTTCGCGCTGAGCGTCTGGCCGGTCACGTAGCCGGCCTCCTCGGAGACGAGGTACGCGACCGCGTAGGCGATGTCCTCCGGCCGCCCGGCCCGCTTCATCGGCATCATGGCCGCAGCCGCCTCGACGTCGATGGGGCCTTCGCGGATCAGGGGCGTGTCGATGAATCCGGGAGGCACGTTGTTCACCGTGATCCCCTTGTCGGCGTACTCCATGGCAAGCGCCTTCGTGAGACCGATGACACCGCCCTTGGACGCCGCGTAGTGGGCCATGGCCGGCGCCCCGGTCTGCGCGGACGAGGAGGAGATGTTGACGATCCGCCCCCAGCCCGCCGCGAGCATGTCGGGCACCAGTTCCCGCGTGACCAGGAACGGGCCCCTGAGGTTGACCCCGATCAGGCGATCCCACGATTCCTCGGTGATGGTCGTGAACGGCTCGTAGGCGGTGATTCCCGCGTTGTTGACCAGGATCGAGACGGGTCCGAGCTCGTCGCGGGTCCGAGCCGCCGCCGCGGCGATCGCGGTGGCGTCGGCCGCGTCGCCCGCCACCGCGATCGCCGTGCCACCCGCCTCGCGGATCCCCGCGACGGTCTTCTCCGCCCCCGCGCCGTCCAGGTCCCAGACCGAGACCGCGGCGCCCCGGGCGCCGAGCACGGCGGCGATCGACTCACCGATCCCGCGGCCACCGCCGGTGACGACCGCGACCTTTCCTTCGAGTGACATGTTCGCTCCTTGCGTTCGGCGTCGAAACCTCGTCGTACGGCCGCCCCGCGGCCCGGCTCACCACCCGGCCGCGGGGCGGCTCGCTATTCGGCCAGTGCCGCGCGAGCCGCGGTGCGGGCCGCGACGGCCCGGGGGAAGCCGGCGTAGCCACTGGCGTGGTAGATGACCTCGGCCAACTCGTCTTCGGTCAGCCCGTTCGTCACCGCGATCCGGAAGTGCGTCCGCAGTTCCGACTCGGCGCCGAGCGCGATCAGGATGCCCAGCGTGACGAGGCTGCGGTCACGGTGGCTGAGCCCTTCGCGGGCCCACAGCCCGGCCCAGACACTGGTCAGGCCGATTTCCACGAGGTCCTCGCCGAGCTGCCCGTCCCGCAGGTCGATGTCCCCGTCGGGGAACACGCCGGGCAGTATCTGACGCATCGTGTCGAGACCCAATGTCCGCAGGTCAGGCTCGGCGCTGGCGGTTCCCTCGGCGTCCTCGGTCCTCATGCGTGACTCCTGGTGCGTCCGGTCGCGTACTGGTCGTAGGCAAAATTAGAACAGTCGGTCGGTACAATCAACGATTCTTCGCAACTTGCCGGAAACCTTTGCTCGCAGTCGATCTTGGCCGGCATCGCCTGGAGTCACGCCGGGGCCACCGCCCTCGCTCCCGTGGCCGTTGAACAGTTCGGCCACCTCATCTACCCTCACGGCTGTATATTCGACCGACCGGTCGAAATATCAGTGGGGTCGGCGCCGGAGTGCGCGACCCACGCGATGCGGGAGGGCCGATGAGCGAACCGCCGAAGAAGCCGGACGCAGCCGACCAGGTCGACGTTCTGGTCGTGGGAGGCGGTGTCACCGGGATCTACCAGCTGTACCAGGCCCGCGAAGCCGGGTTCTCGGTGAAACTGCTCGAAGCGGGCGACGGCGTGGGCGGTACCTGGTACTGGAACCGCTACCCCGAGGCGCGCTTCGACTCGGAGAGCTACACCTACGGCTACCTGTTCTCCCAGGAGCTGTGGGAAGAGTGGGAGTGGTCGGAGCGGTTCGCCGGGCAACCGGAGATCGAGCGCTACTTCAACCACGTCGTCGACCGGTTCGACCTGCGCCGCGACATCCGGTTCGGCGCCAAGGTGGTCTCCGCCGTCTGGGACGAGCCGGCCGGCGTCTGGGCCGTGCGGACGAGCGACGGTACCGACTTCCGGGCGCGCTTCCTCGTCGCGGCGACCGGCATCCTTTCGGTGCCGCACATCCCGGACGTTCCTGGACGCGGCGACTTCCGCGGCGAACAGCACCACACCGGGCTCTGGCCGAAGACGCCCGTCGACTTCGCCGGCAAGCGCGTTGCCCTCGTCGGCACCGGGTCCAGCGGCGTGCAGCTCGTGCCCGCCCTGGCCGACGAGGTGGCCTCGCTGACGGTCTACCAGCGCACCCCCGACTGGTGCACCCCGCTCAACAACGGTCCCCTCCCGCCCGAGGAGCAGGCGCAGCTCAAGGCGGACTACGAGCGGATCCGCGACACGCTGAACACATCGCCGAGCGGTTTCCTGCACACGATCAACATGCGCAAGGCCGCCGAGGACTCCGCGCAGCAGCGCCAGGAGTTCTACGAGAAGATGTGGAACGGCCCGGGCTTCACGAAGCTGACCGAGAACTACATCGACATGCTGACCGACCCCGGCGTCAACGCGGAGTGGTGCGAATTCATGACGCGGAAGATCCGCGGCATCGTCGCCGATCCCGAGACGGCCGGCAAGCTCATCCCGGCCGACCACGGTTACGCCGGACGGCGGCCCCCGTTCGGGACCGGCTACTACGAGGCGTACAACAAGCCGACCGTCTCGCTCGTCTCCCTGAAGGACACGCCGATCGTGCGCGTCACCGAAACGGGGCTCGAGACGGCCGACGGACCGCAGGACTTCGACATCATCATCTGGGCGACCGGGTACGACTTCGGCACCGGCGCGCTCAACCGCCTGGGCGTCCGCGGCCGGGCGGGACTCGCGCTCGAGGACCGCTGGGCGGACGGCCCGCACACCTTCCTCGGTGTCGCGGCCGCCGGCTTCCCGAACTTCTTCTTCCCCGGCGGGCCGCACGGCGCACTGGGCAACAACCCGCGCTACTCCGGCGACCAGGTGGACTTCGTCGTCGACGCGCTCGTCCACACCCGCGACCACGGGCACGACGTCATCGAGGTGATCGCCGCGGCCGAGGAAACCTGGACGGACATGATGAACGACAGCGACTCGCTTTCGTCGTTCTTGAAGAGCAGCTACTTCTACGGGGCCAACATTCCCGGCAAGCCCGTCCGGCAGCTGCTGAACCCGACCGGACGCTGGACGCTCCAGCAGATGATCGCCGAGGTCGCCGGGAACGGCTATGCGGCGTTCAGCTTCGCGAAGACCTCCGAAGAAGCCGCGTGATCACCCGGCCGGATGAGCCGCGGAGGCTCATCCGGCCGGCCGGTCCTACGGCAGGAAGGTCGTGACCCGCCGCTGGAACTTCCAGACGTTCTTGCGCCGGTGCAGCGTGTCGTCGTACCGCCCGACGAGCTGGACCGCCCAGCCCGCGTCACCACGCTGGAAGAACGCCAGGTTGCTGATCGCCGTCGCTTCGTATTCGGTCCACGACGTGATCACCGTGTTGGCCACAAGGTGCAGCTGCGGCTGCGCCGGGACGAACGCGGCATAGCCCTCCCGAATCGCGTCGTGCCCTTCGAAGGACCCCATTCCGGCGATCTCGGCGACGCCGTCCGGCCAGAACAGCTCGACGATCTCGTCGGTCCGGCCGGCGTCCAGCGCGTGCGCGTAGGCGGCGATGGCGGCCTGCGCCCCCGCCGCGACGGATTCCTCGGTGATTGTGCTCATCAGTCGTCTCCTGGTGTCTTTGTCTTTGCGTCCGGCTTGGGGCGGTGGTCACCTGGTCGTGGCAGCATCCTTCTGGCGACCTGAACGAGTCGTGGGGCACTAGGCCTGGTAGGTCGTCTTCCGGCGCTGCAACCGCCACTCGCCGCCGTGCCGCCGCAACGCGTCGTCGTAGCGCCCGACGACCTGGACCGCCCAGCCCGCCTCCCCGCGCTGAAGGAAGGCCACGTCGCTCACCGCGGTCGCTTCTTCGTCGGTCCATGAGGTGAGCACAGTGTTGGTCACGAGATGCAGTTGCGGCTGCGTCGGCGCCCAGCCCTTGAAGGCCTCGCGGAGCGCGTCATGGCCTCCGATCGGATCGGCGCCCGGCAGCTCGAGTACTCCGTCCGGCGTATACAGGGCGACGACGTCGTCGGTGCGTCCGGCGTCCTGCGCCTGGGTGTGCGCCCCGAGCACGGCGCGCACGCCCACCGCGACCCACGCCTGTGTGGCTTCGCTCATGGTCTCTCCGAAGTCGAAGGGGGTCCTGCAGACGGTCGCAACACCCCATTGATTGTTTCGACCGATCGGTCGATTATTGAGGAACCAAGGGTAGGCGACGGGAACACCCGCGAGCAACCCGTCGCCCAGCGTTTTATTGACCGATCAGTACACAGTTCGTAGCATGCCGGGGCGGCCGTCATCGAGGACCGCCCGCCAAGGAGGAGTTACCGTGACGAAGCGTTGGAAGCAGCGACCGCCGGGATCGACCTGGGGCGACTGGGGCGAGGACGACGAGCTCGGCCGGATCAACCTGCTCACCCCGCAGAAGGTCCTCGAAGGCGTTCGCGAGGTCGAGCACGGGGTCAGCTTCAGCTTGAGCCTGCCGCTGGACTACCCGGGCGGGACGGCCCTGAACCAGCGGCGGTACCCGCCGATCCTCCGCCCCACCGAGGACCTCGAGCACAAGCAGGACGTCTTCTACAACGTCGTCGCCCGCGACTCGATCGCGCCCGTCCTCACCGACGTGTGGTCCGACGACATGGTGACCCTCTGGCTGCAGTACTCGACGCAGTGGGACGCCCTCGCCCACCAGGGCGCCGAGTTCGACGCCGACGCCGACGGGGTCGACGAACCGGTCTACTACAACGGCTACCGCCCCGGCGTCGACATCGTCGGTCCGCAGGAGGACGCCAAGGGAGACGGCAGCGGGAGCCTCAGCTTCGCGCGTCACCTCGGCCTCGAACACATGGCCGCGCACGGGGTGCAGGGCCGCGGTGTCCTCATCGACCTGGCACACCACCTGGGCACGAACTGGCAGCCCGTGAACCTGAAGACGTTGCAGGAGATCATGGCGGCGGACAAGGTCGTCGTCGAGCCCGGCGACATCCTCCTGCTGCACACCGGTTTCGCCACCCAGATCCTCGCCTGGGAACGCGATCCGGACCCCGTGGCGATCCACGCCACGGCGTCCTACCTCGACGCGCACGACCCGGCGCTGCTGGACTGGATCGCCGATTCGCAGATCTCGGCGCTGGTCGCGGACAACTACGCGGTCGAGGGCCTGGTGCCCGACCAGAACCCCGAGCGGCACACGCTGCTCCCGATCCACAATCTCTGCCTGTTCAAGCTCGGTGTCCCGCTCGGCGAACTGTGGTACCTGCACGATCTCGCGGCCTGGCTGCGGGAGCACCAGCGCAGCCGCTTCCTGCTGACCGCTCCCCCACTGCGGCTGCCCGGTGTCCAGGGCAGTCCGCTGACCCCGGTCGCCACCGTCTGACCGGCGCAGTCGTCCGGTGCGGCCCGGGCTGCGGCCCGGCCCGCACCGAACCCGGGTTCGAAGGATCGGTGACATGCCCACGACACAACGAGTGCGCGCCAAGACGGCGCACTACCACCGCATGCGGGACCACGTGGTGGACGTCGCCGTCGAGCTGTTCTCGAGGAACGGGTACGCCGGCACCGGCGTAGCCGATATCGGGGAGGCCGCCGGGCTCGCCCGCGGCGCGCTCTACTACTACATCGGATCGAAAGAGGCGCTGCTGGCCGAGATCCACGACCGCGTGATGGATCCGCTGCTCAAGGAGGCGGCCGCGATCGCCGGACTCGACCTGGGCTTCCAGGTGCACCTGCGGCTGCTCTCGGAGTCACTGCTGTGGCAGATCGTCACCAGGCAGGACCACGTCTGGGTCTTCCTGCACGAGCACCGGCAACTGCGGGGCGAGTACCGGATCCTGTTCCGGGACAAGCGTCACCGGTTCGAGACGCACATCCGCGACGTGCTCGCCGACGGGCACCGGCAGGGCCGGGTCCGGCTGCCGAACCTGGAGCTGGCGACGCTCGCGTTCCTGAACCTGCACAACTACACGTACCAGTGGGTGGCCGGCCACAAGGACGTCCACGCCGAAGAGCTCGCCGAGTTCTACTGTGAGATCTTCTTCAACGGTATCGTCGCCGAGCCGGTCGACCAGGCGGCCGCCGAGCCGGCGCTCGAGCACGGCCGATCCGTCCTCCACGCGCTGCGCCACGCGGGGAACGGCCTCCCACCCGATGCCCATCGTCCATCTACTCAGGAGGTTCCGTGACCCTGTCCACCCTCGACGCGACCAGCGCGCTCGTCGTCATCGACCTGCAGAAGGCAGTCGCGGCGCTACCGGCGGCGCACCCGATCGCCGAGGTCGCGGCCAACGCGGCACGCCTGGCGGACGCGTTCCGCGCGCGGAGCCTGCCCGTCGTCCTCGTCCGGGCCACCGGTGTCGCCCCGGGCCGGACGGAACGGTCGTTCAGCAGGCCGGGGGCACCTCGTCCGCCCGCCGACGCCGCGGACCTGCTGCCGGCACTGAACCAGCAGGACACCGACCACGAGATCCTCAAGCAGACCTGGGGCGCGTTCGTCCGCACCGGGCTCGACGAGCACCTCAAGGGCCTCGGCGTGACCCAGGTGGTCGTGGTCGGCGTCGCGACGAGCTTCGGCGTGGAGTCCACGGCCCGGCAGGCGTACGAGCACGGCTATCACGTCACGCTCGCGACCGACGCGATGACCGACTTCAGTGCCGAAGCGCACGAGAACAGCGTCGTCCGGATCTTCCCGGCTCTCGGCGAGACCGGTACCACCGACGAAGTCCTGGAACTGGTCGAGAAGATCTGATCGAGCCGCTCGCCGCCCCTTCCCGGGGCGGCGAGCGAGCCGCCGTTCAGGCGCTCGGTGCGAACTGGTGCTTGAGGAAGGTGCCGGACCAGGCCAGCAGGTCCGCGGGGACGTAGTAGCCGGACTCGTCGTTGACGGCGTCCCAGTTCTTGGCGAGGTCTTCGATCGTGGCCGCGCCGTCGTCGTGCACGTAGCCCTCGGTCGAGGCGATGAAGAGCCGCGCGAAGCGACCGGCGCCCGCCGTGTAGATCTCCCCGCTGACCGGGCAGCTCTCGTGGGCGAGGAACGCGACCATCGGCGCGACGGCGTCCGAGGGCATGAACGGCTGTCCGGGCACGGCCTGCGCGTCGTCGCCCAGCGGGTCGCCGCCGGCCATCCGGGTCTGCGCGGCCGGCGCGATCAGGTTGACCTTGATCCCGTGCGGCTCGCCGGCCAGCTTCGCGCTGCGGGCCAGGCCGATCACCCCCGCCTTCGCCGCCGCGTACGACAGGTTGTTGTCGAGCCCGAACAGGCCGCTCGATGTCGTCAGCACGACCCGGCCGTAGCGCTGCTCGACAAAGTGCGGCCACGCCGCCCGCATGGTGTTGAACGACCCCAGGAGGTGCACGGCGAGGTGGCGTTCGAGGTTCTCCAGGTCGACGTCCGGCAGCCCGCCCCACCTGATGATGCCGGCGTTGTTCACCACGACGTCGACGCGGCCGAAGTGCTCGAGCGCCGTGCCGACGATCGCCTCACCGCCCGCCGTCGTGGACACGTCGTGGGTGTCGGCCACGGCCTCGCCACCGCCGGCGACGATCTCCTCGACGACCGACTGGGCGGGCCCGGCGTCGAGGCCGTCACCCTCCATCGACCCGCCGAGGTCGTTGACGACGACCTTGGCCCCCCGCTTCGCCAAGAGGTGGGCGTGGGCCCGGCCGATGCCGCGGCCCGCGCCGGTGACGATCGCGACGCGCCCCTGAAAACTGAACAATTCGCTCATCCGTGACTCCTCGTTGTGAAGGTGACGCACCGGTGGGTCACCGGCCGTGGAACGTGGCCTGCCGCGGGCCTTTCTCGACGAAGCTGCGCAGTCCGTGTTGCGCGTCCTCGCTGGCGAAGCACCTGGTGATCAGATCGGCTTCCAGTGCCAGACCGGCCTCGATCGGCAGTGCGGCGCCGGCGTCGATCGCCTGCTTGGCGTACGTGAGGGCGAGCGGCCCTCGCGCGTAGGCGAGACCTTGCTCGACGGCGATGTCCAGCACTTCGGCGTCGTTGACCACCCGGTCGACGAGCCCGATCCGGAGTGCTTCGTCGGCGGGTACGAGCCGTCCGGAGAAGATCAGGTCCTTTGCCCTGGCGTGCCCGACGGCTCGCGCGAGCCGTTGCGTCCCGCCGGAACCGGGCATGATCCCGAGGGTGATCTCGGGCAGCCCCAGCACGGCACCGCGCCCGGCGATCCGGAAGTCGGCCGCGAGAGCCAGTTCGCACCCACCGCCCAGCGCGTAGCCGTTGATCGCCGCGATCGTCACCTGGGGAGCGGTCGCCACGGCGTGGAACGCCTGCTGCAGCACCTGGTTGCGCTCGCGGAAGTCCTCGGTGGTCAGGCCGACGAGCTCTTTCACGTCGGCGCCGGCCGCGAAGTGCCGGGCGCCTCCGGTGATCACGACGGCCCGGTAGGCCGTGCTCGCGTGCAGCTGCGCCGACACCTCGGCGAAGAGGTCCCACATCGTCTGGTCGAGCGCGTTCACCGGAGGTCTTTCGATGCGCAGGAAGGCGAGTCGCTCGTCGGCTGGGTGAGTTTCGAGCCGCACCTTGGCCGGTTTCGGGTTTTCGGTCACGGTTCTGCGCCTCCGGATCGTGCGCTACGCTGGGCTAGTTTAATGTACCGACCGGTCAACAGTTCGCGCCAGACACGACGGCACGGATTTCGACGGCATCGGTCGCGAACGAAGGGTGGAATGCGCATGCACGGGGGCCAGACCGACCTCGCGGGCCGGCGAGTGGTGATCACCGGTGCCGGGCGCGGGCTGGGAAGCGTGCTCGCGACGGCGTTCGACGCGGCCGGTGCGCGACTCGGACTGGTGGCACGCTCCGAAACCGCCCTCGACGAGGTGGCCCGCTCGCTGCGGGGCGAGCCTCTCGTGTGCGCGGGCGACGTACGCGACGCGGAGTTCAACGAATCCGTCGCCGCGGGCATGGTCGAGCGCTTCGGCGGCGTGGACGTGTGGATCTGCAACGCCGGGGTGTCGCCGGGAGTCTCGCCGGTCACGGACACGACCCCCGAGGCCTGGCGGGAGATCATCGACGTGAACCTGACCGGGACGTTCCTCGGGGCACGGGCGGCCGCGGCGGCGATGGGCCCCGGAGGCCGGATCATCGTGACGGGCTCCGTGCTCGGAGCCCGGCCACGAGCCGGTCTCGCCGCGTACTCCGCCTCGAAGAGCGGCGCACACGCCCTCGTGGCCGCTCTGGCGCAGGAACTCGGGCCGCGGGGCATCACCGTGAACGCGGTCGCCCTCGGCTGGTTCGACACGGGGCTGGGCGCCCACTGGCACCGCGACGCCGAGCGCGGCGAGGACATCGTGGGCCACACGGCACTACGGCGCTGGGGCACTCCCGCCGACCTCCCCGGCATCTACTTCTTCCTGGCGTCGGAATCCTCGGCCTACGTGACCGGCACGACGATCAGGGTCGACGGCGGCTACTCCCTGCTCTGACGCCCACCCCTGCCGTACCGGTCGTAAGTGTTCAGAAGGGTTCTAACCCCCTAAACACTCACGACCCCACCGCCGGAGCCGGGCCCGTCACCGCCCTGTCGGCAGGCGACCGCAGATCGCGCTTGAGCACCTTGCCCGACGGCGTGCGCGGCAGCTCGGCCAGGAACTGGATCTCCGCCGGTACCTTGAACTTCGCGAGCCGGGTCCGGCAGTGCGTGGTCAGCTCGGCGGCGTCGAGCGACGAGCCCGGCCGGCGCACCACGAAGGCCTTCGGCACCTCGCCCCAGCGCTCGTGGGGCATGCCGACCACGGCCGCCTCGATGACGTCCGGGTGCTCGTACAGCACCCGCTCGACCTCGGGTGTCGCGATGTTCTCGCCACCCGAGACGATCATGTCCTTCTTGCGGTCCTCCACGTACAGGTAACCGTCCTCGTCGACCCGTCCGATGTCGCCCGTGTGGAACCAGCCGTCGCGCAGCACCTTCGCCGTCGCCTCGTCGTCGCGCCAGTAACCCGCGAACACTTTGGGGCCCGACAGCGTGATCTCGCCGAGCTGCCCGTCCGGCACTTCGGCGTCCTGCTCGTCGACCACCCGGACCCGCAGGTGGGCCACCGGACGGCCCACCGAACCCACCTTCGACACCATGTGTTCGGCGTCGTTGAACGTGTCTCCCGACACCGTTTCGGTCAGCCCGTAGGCGTCGGCGAACCAGGCACCGGGGAAGGCCGAGCGGATGCGTTCCACCAGGGGCACGGGCATCTTCTCGCCGCCGCCGATGATGAACCGGAGCGAGGAGGTGTCACGGTCGGCCAGGTCCGGCAGCCGCAGCACGGCGTTCATCATCGACGGCGCGAGCCAGACGTTGGTCGGCCGCCGCGCTTCGATGGTGTCGAGCACTTCGCGCGCGTCGAACCGGCGCAGCACGATCAGGCTCCCGCCTGCGTGCAGGGTCCCCAGCCCGGGCAGGTCGAGCCCGCCGACGTGGTAGAGGGGCCCGCACACCAGCGTCGTGTCGGCGCCGGTGATACCGAACTCGACGAGGTGCCCGAGGTTCTTGAACAGGTGGTTGGCGTGCGTGATCCGCACGCCCTTGGGCCGGGACGTCGTCCCGGACGTGTACATCAACCGTTGCAGGTCGTCCGGCCCGACCGGCTCCACCGGCACGTGCGCCCCGGCGTGGCGCGCCACGATGTCCTCGTAGGACAGCCAGCCGGGCCGGCACTGCCTGAGCAGGACGCGGTGCAGCGGGCCTTCCCCCGTGATGGCGTCGGCGAACTCGGGTTCGGTGACCAGCGCGACGGCGTCCGAGTGGCCGAGGATGAACTCCCACTCGGCGGGCGAGAGCCGGTAGTTCAGCGGCAGGAACGCGGCACCGATCCGGTTCACCGCGAAGATCGTCTCGATGAACTCGAGGTGGTTGTAGAGCAGCAGCGCGACGATGTCGCCCCGCACGATGCCCAGCTCGCGCAGGCCGGCGGCCAGCGCGCCGACGCGGGCGTGGAATTCGCGGTTGGTCAGCTGCCGGTCACCCTGGGAAAGCACGGTCTTGTCCGGATGACGGCTCGCGTTGCGATCGGCCACGCTGGCGAAGTTGTACATCGGCCCTCCTCGGTCAACGGCATCGCGTGCACCGTGGCCAAGTGCCGTCCCGGAGTTTCGTGTACCGGTTGGTCTAGGAAACGGTGGCGGAAGCACTGTAAGGCCGTCCACGCGAGCTGACAAGCCCTGAACCGCGGCCCGATCGAGGGTGCGCTTGCTCCCTTTTCCAGGGTGAACGCGGCGCCGCGCGCCAGGTGCGAATAGGCTGCTGAGCCATGCCAAGACCACCGGGGCACGGGCCGGGCTACGAGATCAAGCGCCAGGAGATCATCGACCAGGCCGCCGAGCTGTTCGCCAAGCAGGGCTACGCGGCCACCGGCATCGCCGAGATCGGTCAGGTCGCCGGGCTGGCCAAGGGCGCGCTGTACTACTACATCGGCTCGAAGGAGAACCTGCTCGTCGAGATCCAGGACCGGGTGCTGCGCCCGCTGCTGACCTCGGCGCGCCGGATCGCGGGCCTGGACGAGGATCCGGTGCTGCGGCTGCGGCTGCTGTCGCAGGCCCTGCTGGAGAACATCCTGGCCCGGCTGGACCACGTCTGGGTCTACGAGCACGACCACCGGCACCTGCGCGGCACCAACCGCGCGCGGCTGCTGCGCCAGCGTCGCGAGTTCGAGAAGATCATCCAAGACCTGCTGACCGCGGCGATGGACGACGGATCGTTTCGCAAGCTCGACCCGCGCCTGGCCATGCTCCAGTTCCTGAACATGCACAACCACACCTACCAGTGGGTCAAGCCGGGCGGGGAGTGGGACGCGGAGACGCTGGCCCGGGAGTACTGCACCACCCTCATCGTGGGTTTCCGCAACCCCGCCTACCAGGTCGACGACCTCGAAGACCGCGTTCGCGAGTTTCTCGCCCAGCGGCAGACACCCGCGGCAGAGCTTCCGCCCTCTCCCCCGAACGAGTGATTCACGAGCGCACCGACCGGCGGATCGCCGCCGCGATCCGCTCCTGATCGGGCAGCCACACCCGCTCGAGCGAGGGCGCGTACGGCGCCGGGGTCGCGGCCGCACCAACCCGGATCACCGGGGCGTCGAGGGTCCAGAAGCCCTCCTGCGCGGCGACCGCGGCCAGCTCGGCTCCCACCCCGAACTGTTCGACCGCCTGGTGCGCGATGACGAGCCGACCGGTCTTGGCCAGTGAACGCAGCACGGTCTCGGTGTCGAGCGGCGCGATCGTCCGCAGGTCGATCAGCTCGACGCTGATCCCCTCCGCCGCCAGCTGCTCGGCGACCGCCGCGCAGTCGTGCACGAGCTTCGAGTACGAAACCAGCGTGACGTCGGTCCCCTCTCGGCGGACCGCCGCCCGGCCGAGCGGGACCAGGTGGTCCGGGCGCGGCCGCGGGCCTTTGCGCCCGTAGAGCAGGCGGTTCTCGACGAAGACCACGGGGTTGGGGTCCCGGATCGCCGCACGCAACAGGCCGTAGGTGTCGGCCGGGGTCGAGGGCATCACCACGGTCAGCCCCGGAATGTGGGCGAGCAGGGCCTCCAGGCTCTGCGAGTGCTGGCTGCCCGACGACTTGCCCGCGCCGAACTGCGTCCGCACGACCAGCGGGAGGCTGACCGCGCCGCCGGTCATGAACCGCAGCTTGGCGGCCTGGTTCATCAGCTGGTCGAGACACACGCCGATGAAGTCGAAGTACATCAGCTCCACGACCGGGCGCAGCCCGGCCATCGCCGCGCCGACCCCCACCCCGACGACCGCGCTCTCGGAGATCGGGGTGTCCCGCACCCGGCCCGGGTACTTGGCGGCGAGGCCGCGAGTCAGGCCGAAGACGTTGCCGCCGGCCCCGACGTCGATGCCGGCCAGGAACACCCCGTCGTCGGCGGCCAGCTCGTGGTCGAGGGCCTCGTGGATCGCGTCCATCGTGCGGAAGACCTCGCCGTCCGGTTCCGGCGGTTCCGGCACCGGCTCGCGGGGCACCCCGACGTAGTGATGCAGGGTCTCCGGAGCCGGCTCGGCGGCCGCCCGCGCCTCGGCGACCGCCTGCTCGATCACCGCGTCGACCTCGCGGTCGATCTCGGTGACCCGGTCGGCGTCAAGCCGCTCCGCCAGCCGGACCAGGGGATCACGGGTCTTCCACTCGGCCAGCTCGGCCGGCTCGCGGTAGCTCTCCGGGTCGCCTTCGTAGTGCCCGTGCCAGCGATAGGTCTCCGCCTCCAGCAGGACCGGGCCGGCACCGGAGCGGAGCTTCGCCACCAGGTCGGTGACCGTCTCGGCGACGGCGACGACGTCGTTGCCGTCGACGTGGGCGAAGTCCACGCCGTACCCGCGGGCACGGTCGGCCAGCGTCGCGCGGTGCTGGTCGGCGGCCGGGGAGAACTCGGCGTAGTGGTTGTTCTCGCAACAGAAGACCACTGGCAGCTGCCACACGGCGGCAAGGTTCACGGCCTCGTGGAACATGCCCTGCGCGACCGCTCCGTCCCCGAAGAACGCCAGCACGACCCCGCCCCGGTCCCGCAGCTGGGCGGCCGTCGCCGCGCCCGCGGCGATCGGCAGGCCGGCGGCCACGATCCCGTTCGCCCCGAAGATCCCCTTGCGCGGGTCGGCGATGTGCATCGAGCCGCCCCGCCCCTGACAGGTGCCGGTCACCCGGCCCATCAGCTCGGCGAACATCCCCGTCACGTCGAGCCCCTTGGCGATGCAGTGGCCGTGCCCGCGGTGGGTGGAGGTCACGACGTCCCGCTCGTCCAGTGGCCAGCACGCGCCCACGGCGGAGGCCTCCTGCCCGATGGACAGGTGCAGGAAGCCCGGGATCTCGTTGGTCCGGTACAGCCGGGACGCCCGGTCCTCGAACTGCCGGATCAGCCGCATCCTCCGGTACATCTCACAGAGCGCTTCGGCGGTCATCGCGTTCCTACCCCTGCCTTCCTCTTGACATTCGGCGAGGAACCACGATTCTTGTACCGACTGGTCGAAAAAACAAGGTGGTCGGATGCAAGCCCTGCGGTGGCACGGAAGAGGAGATCTGCGGCTGGACGACGTGCCGGAACCGGGACAGCCTGGACCGGGCGAAGCCGTCGTCGAAGTCGCCTACAGCGGCGTTTGCGGCACGGACCTGCACGAATACCTGCACGGCCCGAACCTCATCCGGACCGGGCCACACCCGCTGACCGGGCACACTCCACCGGTCACCCTCGGGCACGAGTTCAGCGGCCGGGTGACCGCGCTGGGCGGCCCGGTGCCCGGGATCGACGTCGGTACGCGGGTGGTCGTCGACCCGTGCCTGCACTGCGGGACCTGCCGTTGGTGCCGGCACGGCGAGTACCACATCTGCGCGAAGGGCGGTTCGGTCGGTCTCGCCTCAGATGGCGCTTTCGCCCCATTCGTCACGGTGCCACTGGAGGGCCTGGTCAAGATCCCGGACGGGGTATCCGACGAGATCGCCGCGCTGGCCGAGCCCCTGTCCGTCGGGCTGCACGCGGTCCGCCGCGCGGCGGTGCAGCCGGGCGACAACGTGCTGGTGCTCGGGGCCGGCCCGATCGGGGTCGCCGTGTTGATGGCGGTGAAACTGGCCGGCGCCGCGGGCATCTACGTCAGCGAGCCGGTGCCCGAACGCGCCGAGCGCGCCACCGGGCTCGGCGCGACAGAGGTCTTCGATCCCACGACGGCCGACGTGCGGCGCGAGGTGTTCCTGCGCACCGGCCGGGTCGGCCCGGACATCGTGGTCGAAGCCACCGGACGCCCGGAGCTCGTCGAGCTCGCCGTCACCACGGTCCGCCGCGGCGGCCGGGTCGTCCTCGCCGGGATCAGCGGCGGCTCGGCGTCCCTGCCGATCACCCAGCTCGTCCCGTTCGAGCGGACCGTGCTCGGCTCGCTCGGCTACAACTTCGACATCCCCCGGGTCCTGGACCTCATCGCCGACGCCCGCTTCGACCCGAATCCGTTGCTCACCGGCGTGTACCCGCTGTCGAAGGGTCTCGACGCGTTCGCGGAGCTCGACGGCGACCGCGGCCGGCACCTGAAGATCCTGCTGACCCCGAAGGAGCATTGATGGATTTCGACCTGCCGGAGGAGACAGCCGCCGTCCAGCGGCTGTGCCGGGACTTCGCGGCCAAAGAGATCGCGCCGTACGCGGCGGACTGGTCCGAGCGGGCGTACTTCCCCGCCGAGGTGTTCCGCAAGCTCGGCGGGCTGGGCCTGATGGGCATGCTCGTCGACGAGGCCTACGGCGGCGCGAACGCCGGTTTTGTGTCCTATGTGGCCGCGATGGAGGCGCTTGGGGCGGCGGACCAGTCCGTGGCCTCCGCGTGGAACGCGCATTCGACGATCGCCTCGCTGCCGCTGGCGACCTTCGGCACCGAGGAGCAGAAGCAGAAGTGGCTCGCTCCCCTGGCGACGGGCCAGAACATCGGCGCGTTCGGGCTCACCGAACCGACCGCGGGCTCGGACGCCGCCGGGATCCGCACTCAAGCCCGCCACACCGGCGGGGGCTGGGTGCTGAACGGCACCAAGATGTTCATCAGCAACGCCGGCACGGAGATGAGTCTCGGCGTCACGGTCCTCGCGGTGACCGGCGCCGGCGAAGGCGGCAAGAAGCGGTACGGGACGTTCTTCGTCCCCGACGGCACACCCGGCTACGAAAAGGGGCAGCCGCTGCGCAAGCTCGGCTGGCACGCGATGGACACGCGGGAGCTGGTGTTCACCGACTGCCAGCTCCCCGAGGATCACCTCATCGGCGAAGAGGGCAACGGGCTGCGGCAGTTCCTCGAAGTGCTCGACGCGGGCCGGATCAGCGTCGCCGCGCTCGCGCTGTCGCTCGCGCAGGCCGCACTGGACCTCGCGATCCGGCACGCCGGCGACCGGCACCAGTTCGGGCGTCCGCTGAGCCGGTTCCAGGCGGTCGGGCACAAGCTCGCCGACATGGCCACCGAGATCGAGGCCGCCCGCGGCCTCGTCTACCGCGCGGCCTGGCTCGGCGACCAGGGCCGCCCCTTCGGCAAGGAGGCGGCGATGGCCAAGCTGTACGCCTCGGAAGTCGCCAACCGCGCGGCCAGCGAGAGCGTGCAGATCCACGGCGGTTACGGCTACATCCGGGAGTCGGCTATCTCCCGCTTCTACGCCGACGCGAAGATCCTCGAGATCGGCGAGGGCACCAACGAGGTACAGCGCAACGTCATCGCCAAGGCGCTGACCGCGGGCGGGCGCTGATCACGCCCACCCGCGGTGGCGAGGTCACCAGGTGACCGGCAGTTCGAGGACACCGTAGGCGAGGTAATCGTCCTTGAACTCGAGGCTGCCGGTGTCGGCCGCGAGCGCGAGGGTGGGGATGCGCTTGCAGAGCGTGCCGTAGACGACCTGGAGCTCGACCCGGGCCAGCTGCTGGCCGACGCACTGGTGGATGCCGAACCCGAAAGCGTGGTGCTGCCGGGCCTGGCGGTGCAGGTCGAGCCGCTCGGGGTCGGGGAAGACGTCGCCGTCCCAGTTGGCCACCGGCAGCGGCACGATGATCCCCTCGCCCGCCCGGATGGTTTCGCCGCCGATCTCGATGTCGTCGGTGGCGATGCGCCGCAGCCCGTGGTGGGCGATGGACAGGTAGCGCAGCATCTCCTCGACCGCCCCGGCGATGGCCTTCGGGTCCTCACTGGTCCGGAAGACGTCGAGCTGGTCGGGGTTCTGCAGCAGCGCGAGGGTGCCGAGGGCGATCATGTTGGCGCTGGTTTCGTGACCGGCGATGAGCAGCACCACCCCCAGCTGCGCGGCGCCGGTGACGTCGATCTCGCCGGCCTTGACCCGCTCGGCCAGCTCGGCGACCCACCCTTCGCCCGGGGTCTCCAGCCGGGTCGTGATCAGCCGCGCCAGGTAGCCCATCA
>Ga0307515_10006563_pt1 | contig 23238 bp, 6 predicted proteins | sample 17_EM_MG_FD_194513 | JGI IMG/M metagenome (GOLD analysis project Ga0307515, IMG submission 194513) | Populus trichocarpa ectomycorrhiza microbial communities from riparian zone in the Pacific Northwest, United States - 17_EM | ecosystem: Host-associated > Plants > Roots > Unclassified | place... | reverse complement strand
CGGCCTAGTAAACGGTGTTTATCTACGGCCGTATAAGGTTTTCTATTATAATACTAATCTCTTTTATAAAGGAAGGCGTTAGGGGCATAGTTTCGGGCTAGATAAGCTACCTGTTCCGTACATTAAGCTATAAGCCTAAGTAGGCTAGCTATTTTCTCCCTAAGATTATATTATAGCTTCTAAGGTCCGTAATAAGGAAGGGGATATTATACTACCTTTGTCCGTTAACGCGGAGGTGGATCTATAAGATAGTTATAATAGGTGGTTTTATCCGTCCGTTATAACCGCGAATAGGGATTAGTTTGGGCAGTTCTTTAAGGGGTGTATTTAAAAAGTTAGCCAGTTTTGCAGCGTACTTTATGTTAATTAAGGTAAAGGCATTTGCTTTTAAGTTAGCTAAAGTAGAGGTTAAAACTTAATATCTATTGCGAAATAAAGTATAAGGGATAGTGTAGCTTCTTTTACTAACTAGCTGACTTAGATTAATATATGATATATTAATCCCTTTTAACCCTAAAGAGGAGTCTTCCTCTAGGGTTCCTCTTTTTCTGGCTCTATACTATCCTCCTGAATTAATAGGACCTCGTTTATCTTTGCCTTTATTAGGCAGTTCCTTATAGGGTGGCCTATTTAACCGCACGAGAAGCAAGCTCCTTAATCGCTAAGGGCCTATATATAGGGGTCGCTATATATAGGCCGGGTATACACTAGGCCCGCAGTAGGGGTAGCTGCGCGGCTAGCTGCCAGGTTAACTATAGGAGTTGCCAATTGTACTAGGGCACTATAGGCCGTACTTGTAGTACTTACGGCCTGGTTTACAAGGTTTCTAGTTTTTAGCCAGTTAGCGCATGCCTTAATTTAACGGAGGCCTTAGTTAATAGCTAGGCAATAGTCTATAAGTTCCTTTAACGTCTATACCGTAGTATAAGCTAGCAATACAGCCCGCTGTAGGTCTAGGGTAAGCTTGTTAAAGAGGTCTAGCAGTAGGTCTTCCTAGGGGATCTAGGCCTATCCAGCTAGGTATAGAAAGCGGGTTTAGAAGGCTAAAAAGGTCTCCGTTGTTTTTATATTTAGGCTTTTATAGCTAAGGCGGGCGTTCTATACTTTAAAAGGGTCTTTATAAATAGAAGATAAGTGTTTAATTATTTCTTCTTTAGAGATGAAGGGGTCTGCTAAGTCTTTAGTGTATCGCGGGCGTAAATGCGTCTAGGCGTCTCCGCTAGTACGGCTGAAAACGTAGGCCATTCTAGCTTGGGCGTTAGGGAAGTAGTCTGCATTAACTTTAAGCTTATCCCGTAATTAAAGCTTCTAATTATTAAATATAGGGTCGGTTCCGTCTGTAAGTAGTAGGGGATCCGCGACCTTTGCCGACCGCCTTAGTACTATATAGGCCTTAGTGGGTCTACTAAGGCGCTAAAATAGGGCCTAAAGGACTATAGCAAGTCTTTAGTTATTTAATAATGACTTATTATTAGATATAGGGGTATCTCTGGCTTTAAGCAGCTCTTATAGTTGTTTAATTTCGGCATTAGCAGCCGTAAGCTCCGCCTAGGGGGTTAAAACGTTAATTGTTTCTTTATCTAAAGTATTTAAGGGTCCTATAGCTGCTTTGCCTACTGCTATGGTTCGTGGTATAGTAGTAGGGGTGTTAGGTAATTCTAGGTAATTTCTTTAGGGGTTCTGGTCTATACGTGTCTTATAGGTTCTTTCCTTAGGGTTTTGTTTTTTTCTTTTGGGTCCTGTCCTTGTGGTCCTAGTGATGTCTTTAGGGTCCTATTTTGTATTCTTGTAGATATATTTAAGTTCCTTCTTAGGAAGAAAGAGTAGAGTAAGCTTTAGATAATGTTAGCGACTTAGTTAATCGAGATATAAGTATGGTAAAAGGGTCGTGTAAGCCTATACGATTGGATTGTCTATAAACGAGAATCTAAAGCTAGAGAAAAGGAAAGGAAAGGATAAGTAGTAACGCGAGGAGTTATATATAATCCCTAGTCACGTAAGAGTCACGTAAGCCCTACGTCTACTATAACGTCTACCATAGCTACCGCTTTCTGCCAGTACCGTAACATTCTTAGTGAAGAACTCGCATTTCTCGATTACTACTGGTATTTGTTCCTCTTATAGTCTCTTTAAGACCTATTTAACGTGTTCTCTATATTCTTCCTTAGTTATTAAGAGATAATAATATTGTTAAGATATACCATAATAAATTTATCTAAGTGTTCTCCTAATATATTATTAATTTGCTTCTAAAATATTACTAGTGTATTTATAAGCCTAAATTGTATAACTAATAGTTTATATAGTCCTTTCTTTGACCTAAAGGCTGCCTTTTATTTATTGCCTTCCTTGATTCTGATCTAATAGTATACCCATCTTAGATCTATCTTTGTAAAGATTTGCGCGTTGCCTATCCTATCTTAGATTTCGCTAATTAAGGGTAAAAGATACCTATCCTTTCTAGTAATGCTGTTTAACTATCTGTAGTTAATATACAGCCTTAGTTTGCTATTTTTCTTTAGTACGAATAGCACTAGATAACCCGCTAATGACTGCGATAGTCTAATATATCCTTTTTGTAAGTTTTCTTAGACAAACTCTTTTAATGCTCTGCCTTCTTCTTTAGTAAGCTTATAGATTAGAAAGAACCTTAGACTTATTTCTAGTTCTAATTCTATTTTATAGTCCTATACTGTATATTTTAACAGCTTTTCACTTTTTGGTGACTATAGTTTCTTACTATACTTATAGTATCTTTTTAGTACGTAACTTAACCCTTTTTTGGTTTCTTTGTAGGTTGCTTCTACTTAGTACTATACCAGCTTAGCTTATTATTATATTTTACGGCGTTAAGTATCCTTAATATCGACCTAACCTATAACCTAATTAATTTTTAAATTGTATTCCTATAACTAAGGCATTCTTAACACTACCTTATTATTTCCTAATAGTAATATATTAAAAGACATCTTAATTTATCTCCCTTTAATGGTTATCTAAATAGGTCCTATTTTAAGATTGATAATGCCTCCTCTATAGGCTATTAGATCTCCTAAAATTATCACTAATAGGTAAGGATATTCCTTTTTTCTATATAATAACCCTATTCTTTTAACTGCTGCTAGCGAGATATAGTTCCTTATTACTCTACTATCTATTAATGCCTTAAACTGTTAATCTTGCCACTTAACTTATAAATTTAGATATTGTCCTTAAATTCCTTTAAGGGTCTAAGGCTCTACTACTAGTTCCCTCTAGTCCTATAGGCCTCTACTTTTCCTAACTATTAGCTACTTAATTTTATTTATATTTAGTCCAACTTAGGCCAATACTTAGTTCGCTTTTTATCTTTAATATACTATAGATAGGTATTCTCTAGATATTCCCACTATTATTATCCATCTAGGCATTCTTCCGTAAGGAATCTTCCTGGCTAAAGTATTAAGTCCCCTTATTCTTAAATTTCTACTAGGTACCAACTATGCATATACTTAGCGTTTTGATATTTCGCTTCATCTGTTAACTAATATATCCTTACTAGATATTTCCGATTCTTATCTTTTGGTACTCTATGCATATTATATACATTATCCACGTATGCTATCTACAATAGTATATAATATGCTTGGTGTCTTAGGTTAACTCTTAGCTTGTCTTTATCCTTAAGTTTAAACCTTTTTTGTGTTGATCTAAGCGTTGTAACTTTATTCGCAGGTACTAAGATTTGTCTTTCGCTTCTCTGGTCCTCTAATTACTCCTTTAGATCTTTTAATATTATAATTAAGGCTCCTTTAATATAAGTTATAGCCTTCTCTATAATTAGGTGGTCTTAGATAACTTTTTTATCCAACTATATATAGAAATCTTCCCACTTATTATTATATCATTACCTATACCACTTTTAGTACAGCTGCTTAAGTGTATATAGCTCGTTCGTAAGAAAGTATCTTCTTATTACTGCGTTGTGATAGCCCTTTGTGTATCATTCTTCGAATCTAGTTAAAATCCCTAGATCCTCTTCTTGTTCTAGTTTAGTAAGCCACTTAGCCCTTAGTGTACCTACTCTAGGCCTATTAGTAACCTTTTATATAGGTGCTCTATCCCTTATACGTCCTAATATGCTAGATCTTTTATCTAGTTTCTATTCTTGCTATAAGGTAATTCTTGCTCTAAATTCCTCTATAGTTTCTTTTCTTTCGCGTCTTATAAGTAGATCCTTAAAGTCGTCGTACTTCTTGATCTTGGTATTAACTTTTCGATCTTTAGGCTAAACACTATATTCCCCTAGTAAGTCTTCTAGGTCTATATATTTGTCTCCTAGTCTAACTACTATTTATATTGTAGATTCTCTAATCTATAAAGCCCCTTGCCTCTTACCTATAGGTGTCCTTATTTATACTCCGAATTCTTAGTCCCTTAGATTCTTTAATCCTAAACTTGCTTCTAACTTAAGCTTAGCTTCCGCCTTAGTCTAACTAGGCGTCCGTAGTGTTCTTATCTCGTCTTAAGAATCTTAAATCTTATCTATCTCGTCTTAAGAATCTGATGCCTGTGGGAAACTCTGTCCTAAGCTCGTTTGTATATTTCTGAACTAAGCTACTACTCTGCTCTATCGGTTTTTGTCCGTTATAGGTCCTTAAGCTATCCTTATCCTATCTACGGAATCTTAGATCTCTCTTATCTCATCTTAAAAATCTTAAGCCTTTGGCCTTTTGCCTTTATTAAGGGGTGAGCTAGCACTAGCAGTTATCTGCTTACTTAATCTTTTTTAAATATTACTCCTTTCTTCTTATAAAGCAATAGATGCCGTATCCAACGGTGTTATAATGCCCGTTACTAAACCTTGCTCTATAGCGGTCTTAGTCTCTACTTCTATAATTACGTTATTAAGGTTTAGATACCCCTAGTTAGTTCCTTTACTATCCTCGTCGCTATTAATTAATAAGTACTCCGACTCCATTGTTATTATTACTAATTATTATCCGCATATTACTATAATATCTTAATCTAGCTTATAGAGTCGATCTTATTCTTTATCTAACTCTTTAGTTCCTCTAAGTCCTTTTAACTTTAGCTCTTATAGCTAATAGCTTGCGCCATACTTAGCGTCTTTATAAATTTGGCATGCGTTATTATAATAGAACGCGAAACTTCTAATTAAACACTCTTTTATTTCTTGCAGTATACTATTATCCCTCTATATATATGTGCCTTCTACTAGTTAGGTTCCCTTTATTATATAGTAACTCTAACCATCTTTATAATCCCTTATAAAATAACCCTATTTCCTATACTTTATATAAGCTCTGTTTTTAAACCATTGACTTTGCTATAGAGTCCGCCTAAACGTCTTCTGCTGCTAAGATCCCTGGTTTAGCCTATACTCTTTAGTCCTATAATTACTAGATCCTTAACCTCTGGGTTTCTATAGTTTCTTACTCCATCTCTTATAGGCTTCTTTAGTACCGCTTAGGTCTATTAGCTCTACGCTATACTATAGTTTCTGACTTAGCTTTAGTCGTTGCGTACTCTATATCTTATATAACTGTAGAACTCTGTCTTAACCTCTCTTAGTCTATTCCCTTTAGAAGATCCTATTGTTAATCTTTATTGCTTAATCTATTAGTTTCCTTAGGGTATCTATATCTTCCATTAGAATAATTACGTCCTAGACTTTAGCCTTAAGTCCCTATTTATACTATACTATAAGCGCCCTATTATTCCACTTAACTTATATAGCTAGCGTTTGGAACTATATTATATACTTAATTACTAAGGTTCGTTACGTAATGTCTTAGAGTTTTCTTTCTGCTATAGTTACTGCCTCTAGGTCTCCGAATATTTATATAAGTTGCTCTATAAATCCTTTCTAACTTAAGAATATAAACCGCACCTCTTAGTTAGTAGTTGTTATTCCATTTGTTTATATTTCTATAAGGTAAAGCTTAAACTATTTAAGTGCTCTTCCTAACAGGAATAGTCCTGCATAGGCTATCCGATCTATAGGTGTTGCCAGCTTTGCTCCTTCCTGCGCTACCTTAAAGTATATTTACGTAAGAAATCCTTTAAGCTTTAATCTTTCTCCTATAAACCTTTTGATTAATAATAACTTAACCTTTACTACGCCTATCCCGTTAATCCTTTATTTAAGTATTGCATTATTTTCTATTAACTAGTCGACTATCTCTTATAGTTGTCCGACCGTTATAGGTTGCTGCGAGTCAGTATCTGCTATACTGGTGTCGCCTCCTGACCTTGAAGTAGTTGCCGCCGTTAATGGCGTCGTGGTGGCTGCTTTTGGTGGCATATTGTTCGACTTTCTATGTTTAATACCGTAACTAGGTAGTGATTATATAACGGAACCTTATAGCAAGAACTACGATGGGCTTGTTAATGGGCTAGGTATATAGGTAATATAAACTAAAGTTAATAACGTAATAACAACTAGTGGAGTAGTTGCCTAACAGATTAACTCTAATTATATTCTAAGAATTACTACAAGGAAAGAACTATCTAGAGTAGGGACTGTGGTCCTTTAAATATACAACCATACTCCTAGGAAACCCTCCTTATATATAAGGTACGTGTATTCTATCTACTCTGTTACGGATTACATAGATCACACAGATTATACAGATTACATCACGTGACTTGGTTACTATTTCTCGTTACATAGTTCTACCGGATTCATCCTAGACCGTGCCTGTATTAACTAACTAGCTTCTTCCGACTCTTCCCCAAGTAGTCGTAATATCGTACTTAAAGCGTCCGTAACATTAAGGAGTTATTTACCTAAAAGCTAATCCTTAAGATCTATTAACTAGGACTAGATATGGTTGTGGAAACAAATATATTAGACTTTATACTAGAATTATATTTACTATAGAAGTATAGAAATATATAGCATCTAGTAGTATATTATAGTTAAAAGATAACACTACTAGAGTTAAACTACAATATCTATAATAAGGAGTTATTAGGCATAGTTACAGCACTTAAAAAATAAAGGGCATTCTTATAGGGGGTAAAGAAACTATTTATAGTTAAGACGGATTATAAGAACCTAATAGGGTTCCTAATAATAAAAGAACTTAACTAAAGATAAGTTAAATAGGCAGAGATGCTTACGGAATACTATTTTAAGATTTAATATACTAAAGGCATTAAGAATATAAGAGCAGACGCATTAAGTAAAAAGGCTAAATTATAGAACAATAAGAAGCTATTAGGAGTAATACTATATAAGAATAGTAATGGATTAATTAGGTATAATTATCTTAAGATTATAGCAACTTAGAAATATAAGCTACTAGAAAGTAATTAGATAAAAAGGATCTAAGAGGCGTAATTTAAGGACCTAGAAACGGACCAGTACGAGTAGAGAATAAATATATATATCCTAAGAGGAACAATAGAAAAATGTATTAAAAACTTCTATAAGGGAATAATATAGGGACATAATGGAGTAATAGGCTTAGTATTAAGACTCTAAGAGAAATATATTATTTATAGAATCTAGGGCTTAGTAAGAAAAGTTATAAAGGAATATTTAGATTGCTAAAGGAATAAGCTAATAAGGTATAAGCCGTATAGGAAGCTATAGCCTATTAAAGTACTAGAATGTCTATAGGAGGTAATATTATAGGACTTTATTATAAAGTTGCTAAAGTTAAGAGATTTTATTACTAGATAAGAGTATAATATAATCCTTATAATAGTAGATAAGTTAACTAAATAGGGCTATTTTATAGCATATATAGAAGAAATCTTAGCAGAAGATATTACTAGAATCTATGTTAAAGAAGTATTTATAAGGTATAAAGCACTAAGTAAAATTATATTAGATAAAGACCTAAAATTTATAGCAGTATTTTAGAAAGTATTTTTTAGCGGAATAGAGAGTTAGAGTAGTAACTTCTACTATATATTATCCGCAGACAGATAAATAGATAGAAAGATTAAATTAGATACTAGAATAATATTTAAGATACTATATTAACTACGCGCAGAACAATTAGGTATTATTATTACTAGTTATATAACCGTAAAGTTCTGCTAAGTTCTACTAATTAAGTTCTACTATTTTCTGCTATAGCATCTCCCTTTAAGCGGCTTATAGTATAATATAGCTAACTATTAGGAGTAGTGTAATAATTAATATTGCTATTTAGCTTGTTCTTAAGTTAGTTAAAAAAGAAGTATAGTTTACTCCTTTTACCTAAATAGGCGGGAGGGTTAAAAAGGCGTTTAGTTGGCTTTTTTATAGGGGCACTAATTAGCAAATTTAGGGTTAAAAGGCTAGTCCTAAATACGTTTCTTTTGTTTAATACTTATAGGTTAATACTAGTAGAAGTAGGTAGGGGTAATAGTATAGTAAATAGTAGGTTATAATAGACCTCTTTAATTTTTTTCTTAGAGATTTAATTGTTTTTTAGTATTAGGCCTTTTATTAAGCTAGTGCGTCTATAAAGACCTTTTATAGGCTTTTTATTTATTTAGTAAATATATTATATAAGTTAGTTATAAATATAGGAGCTTTTAGGTTATTCTATATACTAGGTAAAGTAGGGCGGTATAAGGTATAGGTTTAATATAATATAGTATTATAGAATAAGTATAAGCGATAATAATATATAGCGAAGTAGATACTATTAAGCTATATATATAAACTATATAATAAAGTTAAACCATCGTATAAGAAAAGAAGGTAAGAAAATAGGAAGAAAGGGTATATATTGTTTACTTAGTTACTTAGTTAATATTTATATAAAGTAGAATAGAATTCGGGTAGTGGTCCTAGTAAAACTTAGTAAAATTAGCGGAATATAGCAGAATATAGCAGATTGCTGTTAGATTACTATAGACTACGGCAATTTATAGTCTTGTGGTCGGCTTTTAATTACTAAATTAGTGGAAACAGGTAAACGTGCGTAAGTGTATAATTACAGCACGTGGTATACCGAACGCGTAGTTACGCGTTTAGTGCACTAACTACTTAGGTGCTAACTAATTAGGGGGAGGCGCGTCAGTATATAGACTACGTAGTCTACCTTAATAGAAAAGACAGTTACCACTATCCTAAAGAGTATACGGTACTATATGTATTTCGTGCCCCGGGATATAACTTAATTGTATTATTAAATTAATATAAACACTAATTAGTGAGCGCGCATAGATTAGCAATTACTTAATACCTCCTACTAAGCGATATATGACAGCGACCACCCGTTTAGACTCCTAGTATAACCTATTAGAAGGTCGGAAGTTGGGGATTATAGACCTATTACCAACTCTATATACTTATTTAAGTCTTAGTACGGTTTACTAGAAGTTTATAAACGCGAATATAGACCTTTATAGAACCCCTTATCCTTAACCCCCTTAAACCTTAAACCTCTTTGGACCTTATAGAAACCCCTTACCCTTCTATAAACCGTTACGGACCCGTTAATCGCCTTTACGGATTACTATAAGACCTCTTAAACTGGTACGGACCCGCTAATTGATCTTACGGACCGTTATAAGACCTCCTCCACCCGCTATAAGCTACTACTACCCGCTATAGCTTATATAGATATACTACGCTATATAATATGGCAGATATAACTAAGCAAATTAGTAAAGGTTAAAAGAAGTGGAGTTAGGGAGTTAACCTTACGTCTACGGACAGCGTTAACAACTATATTAATTTTAAAATCCTTAAATACGGATACTATAAGCTTCTAAATAATAACCTATAGGAGTAATATAAGGAAGACTTTACGGACTTTACGGAAGCTATTTTTAAGGTATATAACCCTACTGCTATTTATAACCTACGAACCCTTTTACGTCACTAAGGTATATAGGTTAAAAAGGATAAACGAGTTACTATTATATGGTCCTTATATAACATAATATAGGAGGAGGACCAAACGGAATAGACTAAAGAGGAAATCCTAGACTAGGTTAAAACCACTAATAAACTCTTTACTTTTCCTAAACTTAATAGCATTACTAGCCTTATACCTAACCTACTTAACTAAATTCATTCTATAAACCTAAGCGATTTTGGAATTAATCTTACGGACCGCAATACCCCTATAACCCAAATTACGGACTATAATACCTCTGCAAATTAAATTACGGACTAAACCCCTTCTATTATTTAAGTTATAGATCCGCAAACTACCTAAGTAAAGACCTATAGTAAGGAGCTAGCTAACTTAGCTAAGCTCTATACCGACGAATCTAAGTATAGTGGTAAAAACAATAACTTTGACTTTAAACTCACTATCTTTACGGACCTCTGTTAGAAGGCTAATATTCCTAAATAGGAATTTAGCCAAGCCTATTCCACTATGCTGCGCGGCCTAGCACTCAACCACTACTATACCAACCTTAAGAGTAACCCTCTTGGTGTTCCCTTTAATAAGCTATATAAAGCTACCTATAACTACTTTAAAGGACTAGAATATAAGCGTGATATCCTTACCTAATAGAATGCGACTAAGCTACGGACCGTAATTGACAAGAATACTAAAAAATCGACTATAGAGTGCCTGTAAATTCTTATTAAAGACTTCCGGCACCTATAGCACGGCCTTAACGCTAAGCTTTAAATAGACGACTTCCTACATAATAAACTTATTACAGCCTACTAGGAAGTAGAGCCCTATAAGTGCGCCTACTATAAGCCTATAGATACCTTAGCTAGCCTTATTAATGATTTACACTCCTCTATTATAATGTATAAAGTCTTAAACCCACTAGGCAGCACTTAAGCCTTTATTATAGATATTTAATATCCGCAAATAGACTTAGATATTTACTTTACAGACCGCCGCTACCGCTAGCAGTACCTATACCGACTAAGTCCTACCCATAACCCCTATAGTAACCCCTATATAAAAATATACCCCTATAGACAAACTAGCCAGAAGTGCTTCGTGTGCGGTAAGGAAGAATATTAGTTTATAAGGTATACCTAGGAAGAACATAATAAGTTTAGGAAGAGACTTAATAGCTATATTAACCAGTTTATTTTGGAATATAAAGGAGAGGAAGTAGAAGAGCCCCCTAATAAGTTAATAAAAGCCCTTATAATTAACTTTAACTTAAATACTTAGGAATAAGAGACCTTAAAGATATTTCTAACTACTTTTAGACCTTTTACGGACAGCTAAGCCTTTAATATTACGACCGTATTAGCCGACCGTTCCTTTATATACTTAGTTACACCCAAAAACTATTCTATAAGCACCCCCGTTATAGACGTTATAGATTATAAGCAGGACCTATTTGCATATATTACTATAGAACGCTATACCCCTAAGGAATTTTACGGTGTTATAATCGATATAGGTGCCTCTAAGAAGTCTACCGTAGGCTATAGATAATACCTTATATATAGGACCACCATAAATAACAATACGGATATTAATATTACGTAAACTGGGGCCGTAAACGTCTAATTCGGCATTAGCTTAACCGCATTAATTAGATTAGTTAAAGTTAAGACTCTAATTAGCCTAGTTAACTTCTATATAGTAAAAGCAGATACCCCTTTCCTACTCTACCTTATAAATATAGATAGGTTATAGGTCTACTACAATAACGTTACGGACACCTTAATTGGCCCTATAACTGCCCTAGAAAGCAAGCATATTACCCTACTAATTGTATAATAATTTAAACACCCGTTCCTTATATAGGGAGAGACTTTATAGACCTACATTTAGGAATCTTTTAACTATAATCCGTGCTACCTTACCAGTACTAAAATCTACCGCCTATACTACTGCTTTAGCTACCTATTAGCTGAAAAGCTATATAGAGTCCTTAAACGCTTTAGACACGACAACGTTAATAGGAAGGTAATTAACTACCTAACTAAATACTGCTCCTTTTGCTAGAAATACAGACGTTCCCTAGGCCGATTTAAGTTTACCCTTTATAAAGACCTTAACTTTAACCACTTAGTATACGTGGATATTATGTATATTAACGGTAGTCTAGTATTATATATAATTGACAAGGCAACCCACTATTAAACCGCCCGTTAGTTGTAAAATATATCTATAAAATACACTTAGGATATTTTATGGACCTACTAGATTAATATATACGTTAGACCCCCTAAGTATATTACCCACAACGCCGGAAGGAACTTTATTAGTAAGGAATTCCAATAATATATTACGGCTATGGCTATTTTAATAAAAGCTGTTCTAGTTAAGACGTACTAGTCTATTAGGCTTATTAAGCGAGCTTACCTAGCCTTATAGAGAGCTTACTAGATTATTATAGACGAATATAAGGATATTTAAAAGGAACTGGCTCTACAGATGGCCGTAAAAGCTATTAATAACACCGCTGGCCCTAATAGACTAGTACCTACCCTTTTGGTTTACGGAGCCTACCTAAGAATAAGTAACTTAGGCCCTCTTACCCTATCTATTATGGAATAAGCAGCTATAATACAGAAGGCGATAGCCGAGATAGTTAAGCTACGGGCTAAATAAACTATTAATAATGCCCTATACTACCGCAACGGACCTAATATAACCTTAGTATATAACCTCCCGCTTAACTCTAAAGTCCTTATATAGCGTAAAAGCGGTAGCTAGAATAGACCCTATCGTCTACTAGCTATAGAAAATGAGACGTGCTGCGTATAGCTTTCTAGCGGGCTAACTAGCTTTAGAAGCACGTCTATAAAACCCTACTTTCGGCCCAAAACCACCTATGACGTCGAGCTAGATAAACTAGAAGTAACCGCCAAACTAGATGAACTAGAAGCGACTGCCAAATTAAATAAACTAGAAGCACCCTTACCTACCCTAAAAGTCCCCTAAAAATCCACTAAACCTACTAAACCTACTATAAAGCGTAGTTAAGGACGCCTCCGAAAGCACCCTATAACTAAGAACCCCATAATAGAGAATTACCTAACCTCCGTAGGAATATCTATAAGGCAACCTCCGCCTGCGGATATATTAGTTCTAGTATAGGAAACCCCATTTACGGACTTATAACATAAAGAGATTAACGGACTACTTAAAAAGGGTATCTTTGCGGTTATAACGGAGAGAGACGTTCCGTAAGGCGTCCGTATATTTAACTTACGCTTTATTAATAAAATTAAGCACCCTAGTACTAATAAAGCTTTTAAAAAATTAAGGCTTGTTATACAAGCCTATAACGACTAAGGAAAGGACTTAGTCCTTATGTAATCGCCTATAATTTAATAAGTTAGTTAATGGATTATACTTGTACTTACGCCTAGACTATAGTAAAGTAAACCCATAGCCCTCTACTTACAGGATATCTTATAAGCCTATATGTAGTTTAATACCTACCTAAGTAGGAACATCTTTATACGGCTACCTCCTAAGCTTAACCTATAACTAGGAACAATCCTATAGGTTATAAAACCTCTATACGGAGTACCGGAAGCTAGAAACCATTAGTTTAAAATATACTACTAGTACTACGTTAGTAAACTTAAAATAGAATAGTTAACCTACAACCCCTGCCTCCTATACAGCCTATTAAACGGCCTTAGTATTATTAGACTCTAAATAAATAATACCCTATTCCTAGCAGACTAGACCTTTATAGACGCTAAAGAAACTAAACTATAAAAGGCTAAGTTCTTAGTAAAGCCGTAAGAGTAGTTAACTAAGTAGAATCCGATTAAGTTTAATAGAGGCCTAATTATATAAAAGCGCAACCTAATTAAGCTAACTTAAAAACGCCAAGCTTAAAATCTAAAGCCTATTATAGTAAAGCCTATAGACCTTACTAGCTCCTATAAAGAGACCTATAAGACCGTAAATATAAAGGACTAATACGTCGCATAGCGTGTAAGAGGCGCCTATATTGCTATAGTCTGCTAACCTAAATCTGCCTATAATTTGTCCTTTACGGCCCAGGTAGTAGATCTATAAAAAGAAAATATTAAGCAGCTTAATAAGCGCATTTAGTAGCAAATTAATAATGTAGTAAGGGGACTTACTTTCGTACTACTAGACCTAAGTTCCCTTAGCTTACTAGTATTTACAAACGCCTCCTTTACTAATAATAGAGACCTATTATTATAAATCGGCTTTATAATTATACTTATGGACCGTAATTAGGACGCAAATATACTGTATTAGTCTTTAATTAAGTGTAAATAAGTAACCCGTAGTGTACTAGCTTCTAAACTATATGCACTAGCTTATAGCTTTAATATAGCAGCCGCAATTAAATTAACGGTCTAGAATATTCTATAACTAGAGTAGTTACCCTTAGTTTTATACACCAATTTAAAGTCCCTCTATAACTACTTAGTTAAACTAGGTACAATATAAGAGAAGAGGCTTATAGTTAACCTAATATACTTATATTAGGCCTATAAACGACGTAAAATTATAAAGGTTAAATAGATTAGCGGCAGAAATAACCTAGTAGACGCTATAACTAAGGTAAAGCCGTGTTAAGCCCTTAAAACCCTAATTAATATAAATAAGCTTAATCTAAAGGTTATAGAATGGGTAGAGCAAGACTAACAGAGCATTTACGGTTTAGTTATGGCCCGCCGGAAAGCCGTATAGTTTATTTATGGCCCGTTAAAGGGCCGTACAGTTTATTTTACGGACCGTAAGTAGGACTTACGGCCAGCTTGGAGCACCATTTAGGAGGCAGCCCAGAAGGCACCTCGGGAGGGATTTCCTATATATTTCTTTTGTATTTTACGGCTCTATTAAAGTAATTACGGAGGTTAGATACAAGCGAGTTATTTCTAAGTGCCGCTAGTATATAATTACAGCACGTGGTACACCGAACGCGTAGTTACGCGTTTGGTGCACCAACCACTTAGGTGCTAACTAATTAGGGGGAGGCGCGTCAGTATATAGACTACGTAGTCTACCTTAATAGAAAAGACAGTCACCACCATCCCAAAGAGCATACAATACTATACGTATTTCGTGCCCCGGGATATGACTTAATTATATTATTAAATTGATATAAACAGTAAGGTATTACGGGGGTGTCCCGTAATAGAAGGTAACTACTTTATATATAAAATAAGTTACTCTATCCCTTAAACTATAAAATTAACTTTTTAATAAAAATGGTTAATAATATCCGCTAATTAATTCAATAGTCTAAGCTTACTAAGGTAAGCTTAGACGCGATTCCGTTAGTATAGATAGGGGTTTTTAATCAGCCTACGTTTATAGTGCTCCACCGGAATTGCGTCTAAGGCACTTTTCTAACGTTTATTACTAGCTCTAGCGATATCTACAACTTCCCCTATATTTACGGTTAACTATAACGGCTTAAAATACTATTAAAAGTCTATCGATTAGAAAGACAATCCGATATTTTATAGATATTAGGTCTAAACTAGTCCACTACCCCCTAGAGTTAAGATTATTTTTATTAAAAAAAATTCCGTTATTAAGGATTACGGAGATAGCTATAATGTCGCAATGGGTATATAAAAGGCCTAAAAATCAATCAATTATAGAGCTAGTTCTTGCGATTATTTTAAGCCTATATACAGCCCTAGACCTTACGTAGGCGGCTTTAACAATTTTATTAAAGAAGGCGACTGCTCTATATATAATTAAGTTATATCGCTTAATAAAGCCTGGAAAAGTCCCTTAGATAGAGTTAACTTTTTAACAAAAAAGTTTAGCGATATCCGCTTGCGGATATACGTATATCTACTAATTAATTCTACGGTCTGAGCTTGCTAAGGTAATGCCAAACTCTAACATCACCTTAGGTTCCTGACATGGAGGCAGTCTTAGATATACTTCGTAACTATAAGTGTAAGAGTAAAGTATTGTATAAAACAGTTTAATTATCCTGTCGAAGAGGCAAAACTATTACAGTTTTCTAGCAGCTGATAACTAATGAGGGGTTCGAAAACTAAGCCCCGCGTAGGGGGCTTATTATTGATCTACAATATAACGTAGTTGACCAGGAAGCGAGCTACCCCACGTAGCGAGCCACATAAGAATATTCCTACCATTTTTTATTTCATAGCAAATTACACTAAAATTAAAAAGCCTTAGCATATTACAAGATGCCAAATCAATCCTCACCCTCTCGTGAAGCCGAGACTACTATACAAAATATTATACAAGATCTTTTTTCTAGTGTCAAGCCGTTGATTTATAAGGCCTCTAGCGCCCACGGAGCACCTAGATCTACTATTAGATATTATCTTACTAGCTATCTTCTATAACACGAAGCTTACCTAGGTTTATTATATCCTTTATAAAAACAATAAGTTATTAAATAGATCTACGAATATTAATCCTAAGGACTTCTGTTAAAGGTTAATATGCTCTTAAAAATAGCTTATTCCCTTTTAGGGAAAGGCTAAACCGTAGGTAAGTATTAGGGGTAAAGATTCGTTTAACGCCACAGTTTTAATACTATATTAAGTTATTAGCTTAACTACTAAAGAACTTAAAATAATAATCTAGTAGTTATACGTAATTAGTTTATATTCTTCTATACTATTCGTAAGTAATATTAAGTTAAGTACTTAAAATTTATTAGCAACTTTAATAAGAAGGGGGTAATACTAGGCCTTATAGCAGTGGCCTAGGTAATTTTATTAGGCAAGGCGTATAGGGAGAGGTTAAAAAATCGAATAGTTATACAGCCAGGCTCTTATGAGTTAGTATCTATTATTAAGACAATTTCCGCTAATAGTTCTCTACTACCTACCTTCTTAATTTAGAAGGCGCAAACTACCTAAAAGGATAGTATTAAATTAGTAAGTAAAATAAGGGCCTTCGCGGATATATATACGCCACCTCCCCTAGTAGGTGGATAGATAACTCCTTAGGCCTATATTATATTAAATATTATAATAAATATACGAGATACTTTATAGAAGATTCTAACGGTAAAATATAGTAATATCGCCTACTTTTAATAGATAATTATTTAAGCCACCCTATCTAGTAATTTGTTAAGTATATGCTTGCGTATAAGATTATCCTAATAGCCCTATTACCTTATTTAACTTATAAGCTTTAACTACTAGATATAGGTTATTTTAGGCCACTTTCTTACTACTACAGGAAATAAGTAGATAACTTCTATTAATATAGCCACTTAGGCGTTAATAAGGAATGTTTTTTAAAGCTCTACCCGAAGGCGCGTATATAAGTATTTACTTATAATATAATCTATAGCGCCTAAAAAGCTACAGGCCTTCTACCTTATAATCCTACTACTATTTTAAAGACTCTTACCTGTATAGAGCCTTCTAAAAGCCAGAATATAGAGGAATTAAATATACCTACTACTTTATGCACTCTAAAGACGCTAAGAACTATAAGGGAAATTAAATCTCTATATAATTAAATTAATAGATTAACGACCGCGCGACCTAATGGCTTACTTAAGACCCCAGCTTAACAACGTCTTAGAAAGCTATTTAAAGCTTTAATAGGCTTCGCGACTAACTCCTATATCTAAAGGGAAGAAAATAAGATATATTAAAGCTTTTATATTATTAAGAAGTTAAAGCAGGCAACTCTTTAGTAAGGGCAGAGTTCTTAGTTAGGAAGACGTTGATTAATTAAAATCTAAAGATCTATAAAAGCAGAAGGCCTCCGTATGAAAGTTAACTTAAAGGGAGTATAAGAAAGGAACGACTCTACTAGAGCTTAATGTTGCTATATTAAGCAGAGCCGTTCTAAACCGCAGTAAATATAATTAGGATTAGGCCCACCTCTCTTATATATTTAGGTGTAATCCTTAGCCTGCAAATAAGTAGATTAACGGGTCGTTAATCTGGAAAGGGACGTCGCAGGAATGCGGTAGTCGCCCGTGCAGTTAGTCAGCGCGCGGGTCTATATCACCACCAAAACGTAGATAAATTAATTCAAGTGATATCGCGATCAAAATAGTAGTATAAAAGCTTCAATTTGGCCTATTTAGAATATATATAAGCTCGTTGTTGATTTTATTATAAATTGATCAAATATCACCTGTATGTGGCTCGCTACGTGGGGTGGCTCGCTTCCTGGTCAACTACGTTAATGCCATTCCTAGATTTTACCGTCTTACAGAGATGCTTTAAAACCTTCCTTGCCGTTGAAACTTGTAATCTTATCCCTGCGATAATGACAGCGTCTACCGGCCCGGAAAGATCCTGCTCAAACGACGCAGCAATATCAGACTCATCTAGATTGTCTCCTCCATAAAGGAGTATTTTCGGCAAATAGACTAACGCCGAGTGCTCCCTTGCCTCTCCTTACCTGATCCTCGCTAGTAGTCTCGCACTTGTAACACGAGGAAGCCACTACTCGCTCGAACTCTTCGAGCCCAACTTCCTTCGTATCTTGACACAGCTGGCAGATCAATGTGTCTAACCGACCGTGAAGCTGCACTGTTTTTTGAGACAGCCAAGACAGCCTAGCGTCAAAACAGTCAATGTTCTGAGTGTAATATCGCTGGAGGCGGCCGGACTGAGCCAGCTCATCCATGAAATGGTGAAAGGCGGTCGGCTGCAATTCCGATGTAGATTAGAACATTTTAAAGACAAGATCGTAAAACCAAGTAGTAGAATTCGCCGAAGACAAGGCCGATATATCGAAAACGTTTTGGCTAGATAGCTTTGTACTGGAGGTTATACGAAAATCGTTGACTAATAATAAACAGGTGAGAAAAATGCGATTACAGTTTGGCAAAGGGACTCTTACCACCTGCATTTGTGGAAATACCAGCTCCAGTTATAAAGACAATCTTCTTCTTGTTCTAGAGGATCTCCTGTAATGCCGCCCACTGCTTGCTATCCTTTCTCCATGCCTTGCTGTATAAGTGAATCGCGCCAAGGGTCGAGAATGTGCTTCTCGGCGCCCACATGTGCATCGGAGCACAATGGCGGAGTAGCTTCTTTACGGTATGGATGGCTTCGCGCGGTGAGATGTCCATGGTGTTTCCGAGAACGGGGGAGTTTAGCCATTTGGAATAGAAGTATGGCCGTTTGGAATGAAGACGAAGGATGAGGAAGTCAACGAGGGGAGATCGCTCCTATTTATACCCAGCCTGTATCAATCCTAGGCCAATAGCGTTAGAGCTTATAAGGCAGACTCCCACTTAGATAACTTATTCAAGCGCCCTGGCTACTAGCCTAGTCGGTCCTTGGTAGTCATGCGGCCTCGGTAACTTCCAAGACATCCGCGTGGCACAGCAGAGAGGGAGCCAGAAACGAGGGTTTTAAGGTGCGCGCATAAAGTCAGGCTCGGGCCATACATCGCTGGATGCACTTGGGTGAAAAGCCACAATCCCAAGACGTAGGCTTATACCTTTACCTTCTCATCCCCTTTTCGTTTCAGAAGCAGGCTGTTCCCTCTTAACTTGTGGGTGAAAGGCATCAGAAGGCGAAGTACCGCCATCAGGGGATGCCCCAAGAGCCAAACTAGGGCTTTCTTCGTCATGCGGTGGCGCAGGATCCATGCGGACGTGCAACGGCTCATCCAAGTTTGCCTTGCTGGACCGCATGACGGTGGGGCTAGTGAGACATTTTACCAGCCTGCCGTACAGGGCGAAGTTGGTTTAGCTGATGTTTTCACGGTGACATCTTGGAGACAGGCGCCCCCATGGTATGGCGCATTACCAACCAATGACACCCATGCCGGGTGCACCAATGGGTTCAGAATCTGGAGGGCGGAGCGGGGGAGTGGAACGTTCCTTGAGGCGTAGGGAGATAGATTGTCGCAAATTTCAGTGTATCTTTCGCTGCCTAGAGTGTTAGGGATCAGGTGGAATTCAGTCAAAGCGACGAAGATGAGCCTGGTACGGTCCGTACCTTGAAGGAAATCTCATCTTTGCTGATGTCTCGATCGCCCCTCTGTTCAAGTTAATAAGTTAATGGCATAGGGTTCTAGCCTGAAAATTGAGAAATCATTATGTCGTCGTTAATTACTACTCGTGTTTCTGCATCTTGGTCCCCTCTTTTGAGAGTGGTGTCTTCTCTTCATCGGGCAAGCTCTTCCTGTCCTTCACCTCTCTCCTATGCATCCAATACTGAAGTGCCGAGAATACCAGGATGGTCAAGGGAAGAGTCACAACCCAATATATCCAGAAGTAGCTTGATACAGACGGCCCTCCTTCAGTCTGAAAATTAAACATGGTTGTGCTAAAGAGGGACTATCATAGCCAGTCAGCATTAATGCCTCATCCGTTCGGCTCTCTCAACCTACTGCGATATATGTGCCTGGCAAGAATGCCGTGGTTAGTGCGGCAATCTTCTTCATGGCATTGCTATCCTTCTGCGCCGCAAGAGCTATCCGCCTCGATTCTTCTGCTATGGATAGGGAAGCTTCGGTTAGTGCTCGCATTTGATTGTTCTCTTGAAGAGTGAGCCTTGCGATTTGGATATTTGCCTGGCTGTCTTGTTGTGAGACTAAATTGCGTATCTAAAAGTGAAACTGTCAGCAATGTTTATACAAGAGCCAATAGTGTGGAGTGTCATACCAGGCCTATCAATCCATCAATTCGCCGAGGAAGGGACACCAAATCTAGGCTCCTTAAGTCCCCCATCTCCATAACGGCCTCGATTCTCTGAGCCACGGTCTGCAATCTGGTCATGTTTCGCTCATGTATCCAGTAGTTGACCGCATCGCCGCTGCCAAACACTTCACGAGTTCCAATGCAGACCTCCTTCAGTAGCAACGCTGAAAGACGCTTCTCAAAATCTCGTCGACGATCTAGTTCTACCAGTGAGTTACTACATTGATACAGCCTCTTACTCAATGCCCCATAACTCGTTTGCGTCTTTGCGCCCCCGGTATCAAATTCATGAAATACATCTATCGCAGCTGGATCGATGGCCTCCTCGATCTCCGTTAGTTCCCGAGAGATACTCATAAACTGACGAGCTGATTCATGCACATGGTACGATAGCATTTGAATCGGCAATAGTAAAGGATGTCGATATGTTGCTGCAAAGGTGCGGACTTCCTCAACGATACTGGCTAGATCGACTATGGCGTTAGCTTCAAACAGCCCGATGACTTTGACAGCACTCGTGCCTTCTTCACATTCTTCCGCTTCTGTAGTATCGGCCATGTAAACGGGCTCTTTTGGTGCTGCACCTCGGGGATTACGAATGGTGAAGGCCAAGGCCCAGACACCCCCAGATCTATAGAACGGCGTTTGAATGATGAAGTCTAAATGTACTGGGCATCAGCAACGCTTCTGCAGCTTGGGTGGAGGGAAGGGAGGACCATGATGGGTGCTTACTTCGATCTGTGTGGATACTACCGTCGACATAGCAAGTGCCGATATCATTGCTGCGCATGACCAGCCATTCAAACGGGATGTGGAGTGTTTTCATGGTGCGCAAGAGCAAGCTCTCCTTAAACGGCAGGCTGAAGCCCCTGGTCCAATCGCGGCCTTTCTCGTCCGTACACATTTGCACTCTACCAATCAGCCCAGCCTTATCTCCCAGTAAAGAATGGTCACTCACAGAAGTTCACATGACCCAGCAAAACCTATTTTCCATTCTTCCTCATCTTTCTCCTCCGAATCATACCTTCGTATCTTACCCTTCCTCATCTCCGGTAATGCACCAAGCTGCTTGGCATCAAAGCATGTGAACACATCTAGCTCATCTCTGAGCTCTTCCGAATTTTCAACGACCTTCCCTAAAACCGACACATTTACCCCACTACCAATCCCCTCGTCATCAAGAACCCGCATCGCGACAATTTTCTCTTTTCTCTCGTTATCAATCACAGTCCCAAAAACGTTCTCCCACAACTTTATATAGAAAGTCGTCGTTTTATCCCCATCATCAGCCGTGGAGCCTTGATACGCAGCCTCGTACCTAGACATGTACAGCCTTGCCGAATCGTCCCATTTCGTGTCACCTTTGGCTGTTGCGCTCATCTTTGGGGAGGAGCAAAATGGTTTCTGCAATTATAACTTCGTTATGCAAAGGGCAGGACAATATTTGCAACGAAAGAAATAATTCGAAATGAGGTAGGACACGAAAAATTGAGGTGAGAGATGACATACGCATTGAGAGGATGAAGTTTACCTCAGCGAGCTCAGGCGTGATTTTTTTGGCTAGCGTCGGAATAACAGCAGGGCCGTCCTCCTTCTCGCTCAATCACGTCTGAGAGCCTTTGGCGAGTTTGTTAAAAGCGTAAGCAAGATCCACTAAATGGAGGCTATAGATATCTAATTAATTTAGGCCACTACTAGTTACACGACCCCTAATTACTGCGCGCACACCCCCCGATTGATACGCGTACATCCCCCACCGAACAGGCTTAGATTCTTCCTCTTCAGGTTAGAACATCACGTGTGTTTGACTTGTATGCATCTGTATTAGTGCGCAACTGTCGCGCGCCATACCCAAATTAACACCTCGCATTTGCATACTTTTCCCTACATCTACCATGGCTCTCAACCCACCTCCGTTGAAGCTGTGTAATTGCGCAAACTTTGCCCTTAATAATATTAACGAGTTCACTAAAGGGTAGGGCTATACGGTGTCAAAATTCAGCTCAAAAACTGACAGTCGTGGGCGCGGGCGCAGAGCCTTAAGCAGAGGCGGTAGCAGCCAAATCAGTTCAAGTACTGCCTTACAAATCACTGCGCAGTCGACTCAGTCGACTCCGGAGCAAGTAGGTAGTATTACAGGTGGTAATACAGGTGGTAATGGTGGTAGAAGTCAAGATACCTCTGCAGATGGCTTGCCAAGTATTAGCGGCAGGCTTACAGTGGTCGTGGGGCCTTGCCCTTTCAGCACGACTTTGCTGAGGGGTCCTTTGGTGCATTCCAGCTTTAATTTAAACTCTACGAGTTATACTATTGAAATCAAGACTTGGTTCTGGTGGTACAGTTGTAGAAGTTGCATTTTGAAAGTTTGATTTTCGCGATGCAGATGCATACAAGTCAAACACACGTGATGTTCTAACCTGAAGAGGAAGAATCTAAGCCTGTTCGGTGGGGGGTGTACGCGTATCAATTGGGGGGTGGGGTGTCACGTAGGGGTGCGATTCCGTCCGAAATGTGAATCCTGATCTAACCGGATTCGGAACATCCGGATCCTGACCGAAATTCTGAGCCGGATCCTCTATATTTTAAAGGCCTAGATTTTAACAATTCTCCGGGTTTTATATGAGAGATTTTGGAGATAATATCACGATGCATAACGTCAGGCGATTATAGGATTTCATTCTAACTTTGTTTTAGCTGTAGTTCAGCTAAATCCTTTGCAAA
>Ga0307515_10006562_pt1 | contig 23240 bp, 4 predicted proteins | sample 17_EM_MG_FD_194513 | JGI IMG/M metagenome (GOLD analysis project Ga0307515, IMG submission 194513) | Populus trichocarpa ectomycorrhiza microbial communities from riparian zone in the Pacific Northwest, United States - 17_EM | ecosystem: Host-associated > Plants > Roots > Unclassified | place... | reverse complement strand
TTCGTGTAGAGCTTTATAGTATTTTTATTGCGTTTTTATTGCAGCCGAAAATTAGGGTCTACTTAAGTCGCAATTTGCGGCGATTTATATGGGTAGCCTATGTATTTGTAGCAAATCGCCGCAAGTTGCCGCAAATCGCTAAAATCGCGACTTACGCAGGTTTTGCAGACCCCGATTTTCGCTTGCGACAACGTGCCCAAAATTTTTTTTCCTGATGTAGAGCTTTATACAGAGGCTTTATATATAGAGGCTCTACGTACAGAAGCTCTGTATAACACTCTGCACAATACTCTACATAACGCTCTGTATTAAAGACTCTACGTATAAAGGCTCTACATTTGGAGACTCTGTGTATAAGACTCTACGTATAGAGGCTCTGCGTATAGAGGCTCTGTATATAGAGGCTCTGTGTATAGAGGCTTTATGTATAGAGGCTCTATATATAAAGGCTCTGTATATAAAGGCTCTGTATATAAAGGCTCTGCGTATAGAGACTCTGCGTACGGAGGCTCGGTATACGGAGGCTCTGCATATAGAGGCTCTGCACGAAGCTACGTACGCGGAGCCTCCGTATGCAGAGTCTTTATATGTAGAGTGTCGTGCAGAGCGTCGTGCAGAGTCTTTAATGCAGAGTCTTTGATGTAGAGCATTGTGCAGAGCATCGTGCAGAGCGTCGTACGGAGCTTCCGTAGGTAGAGCCTCTATACGCAGAGCCTTCGTACGCAGAGTCTTCGATGTAGAGCATCGTGTAGAGCGTCGTGTAGAGCGTCGTGCAGAGCGTCGTGCAGAGCCTCCGTACGTAGAGCCTCCATACGCAAAGCCTTCGTACGCAGAGTCTTTAATACAGAGCGTTATGCAGAGCCTCTATATACAGAGCCTTTGTACGCAGAGCCTCCATATGCAGAGCCCCCATACGCAGAGTTTTCAATGCAGAGCGTTGTGTAGAGCCTCCGTAGGCAGAGCCTCCCTTAACCCCCCCTTTTATAGAGCTTTGTGCAGGCGTCTGTTATTAGGGTGTTCGTAGAGACAACTGCAAAGGCGTTCGTAGAGGCGTTTCGTAGAGGCGTTCGTAGAGACGTTTCGTAGAGACGTTTGTACAGGTGTTCGTACGGGCGTTTGTGCAGGCGTTTGTGCGAGCGTTCTCAGACTTCTTAGTATATATTAAAAGAGCTTTAGAGCTCCGTACAAAGCTTTAAGTAGAGCTTTGTATAGAGCTTTAGGTAGAGCTTTTGCAAGATCAAGACTAAGAATTTGATGTTCTGAAATTTTCGGATTTCGGGCGTTAGCGGTTTAGTGCGCATAGCCCACCATAGAAGCTCTGCGTGAAGCTCTGCGCGGGGTGCAGCTCGCAGGGGTCACGGAAAAGTTGAACGGGGTCACCGATGGGGGTCGACGAAAGCTGAACGGGGTCACCGATGGAGCGCCGGAAAAAGGTCGGCGGGGTCACACTTTTACCCATACAGAACGCGCATCGGTAGCCACAATTAAGCTTTAGCGACCTTATGCACTGAATATGCGATGCATATGCTAAGTATATATATATACCCATAAGAATATACCGCGGTAGTTTAACGGCCTATTAATAGTGTATATGCTAAGCATATGCTGGGTATATGCTTAGTATATACCAAATAGATACTATAACGCAGCCCACCTTATATAAGTAATATAGTGTATAAGTTAAGTATATGCTTAGCATATGCTTAACCTATACTTAATATATGCAATGTATATATATGCGCTTATATTTATAAGATACCTATATTATAGTAATTAAATAACTTCTTAATAAGTAATAATATAGACATATGCTAAGTATATGCTTAGTATATAGAACTATAGCACAGCCTACCTTATTAGGCGTATAGAGTATATATACTTAGTATATGTAACGCATATACTAAGTATATACATACACCATACATGTAACGTGGCCCGCCTCCACGTCGCCATATGGCCAAAAAGACTGAGAGTGCTTGCGAACTTGTCGCAAGCGCGGCGGGACCTAATATATATACTCTTACAATACACTAATAATCTAGCTAACCCATTTAATACTCTAGTTAGTAGGAAGCATATGCAAGGTATATGCAACTTCAGCGTTATAGAATTTATTTATTTATTCATTTAATGCTTTAAATTCTAAAAGAAAAATTATTTGTATATGCGCTGCATATGCATAAAGCTCAGCGGCGTCACAAGTTGAGCGTGGTTAGAAAGGTTGTGACCCCGTTGGACTTTGTGACCCCGCCGAGTTTTTCCGTGACCCCCCCGAGCTGTAAGCCCAAGCTCTGCGTACAGAGGCTCTACACGAAGCTCTGCATCGGGTCCCCGCTATATTCCCGATAGCCTCTACACGTGCCTCTGCCCTATATAGCCACCTTATTTTTTTTACCCTTCCTTCCTTACATCCTCCCTACCTAGGGAGGCACCAGAACGGCAGCCAGCAGAGGACCGTCGCCAGAACTAGACGACTGTCGCCAGAACCAGACGACGACCGTTTGAATGACCAGCTAGCAAACACCACGAATGATTTAATTAATCGATTGATCGAATTGAACCAGAGCTTTAATATTAGCCCGTCACCGAATCGAATCAAGGCCTCCTAGGGAGGCACCCTAGACGACTACCGTTCGAATGTAATTAGGGCCTTTAATCGGGCCGACCCCTCCCCCAAATTGAATCATACACTGATATAGGCAGGTAGGAAGGCAGGCAGGCAGGCAGGCAGGTAGGTAGGTAGGTAGGTAGGTAGGTAGGTAGGTAGGAGACGACCGTTGCCAGAACCAGACCACCGTCGCCAGAACTAGACCACCGTTACCAGAACCAGACCACTGTCGCCAGAGCTAGACGACCGTCGTCAGAGCCAGACGACCGTCGCTAGAACTAGACGACCGTTACCAGAACCAGACGACCGTCGCCAGAGCCAGACGATAACGACTAGCCAGCGAACACTATAAACGATTTGATCGATCGATCGAATCAAGGCAGCATAGACAGGTAGGCACAAACAGGGAGATGCTGACGGGTAGGCAGATGTAGACAGGTAGGCAGATGTAGACAGGTAGGCAGATGTAGACAGGTAGGCAGATGTAGACAGGTAGGCAGATACAGACAGGTAAGCAGATGCAGATAGGCAAGCAGATACAGATAGGCAAGCAGATGCAGATAGGTAGGCAGATGCTAACGGGTAGGCAGATATAGATAGGTAGGCAGATGCAAACAGGTAGGCGATGTAAATAGGTAGGCGATGCAGACAGGTAGGCAATGTAGACAGGTAGGCGATGTAGACAGGTAGGCGATGCAGGCAGGTAGGTAGATAGGCAGGTAGGTAAGTTAATAGGTAGATAGGTAGAAGAGAACCATCGCTATATTATATTAAATTATCTAAAATAATAATATTTATTTTGCTAGCCTTATAAATAGCCTTAAAGTAGCTTTTGTTTATTTAAAAGAGGTAAATATAATTGTGGTTGCCAAATGCGCAGATTGCTGGCAGGTTGCGCGCAGGTTGCGCGCAGGCTGCGTGTCAAAAAAACACGACATAGGCTAGTCGGTCGAGTTGCCAAATGCCCTCAACTGCGCGCCAATTGCGTCAACCACCAACCATTAAGGCCATTGGTAGGGTACTATATTTTCCCGATGAATATAGCTAGTAATATTGCTTGACTAATATATACCAGACGCCCCTCCGTCCTTCCTATCCTCTTTTGCCTGTCTTGTTATCTAATGCTGTCTATATTACTATGTCGACCAATAGATCCCTTAGTAGAGACTAGAGAGGGGTATTAAAGCACCTTTAGCTCTTATAAGGAAGAAGAAAAAAGAAAAGAGAAAGGTATAGAGGAGGGAGTATTTATAGACGGGAGGAGGCCCTGCGAGTATATAATTTGGTAAGTACTAATAGTTGTCAGATAATCTGTATTCTCTGTGGCGTAAGACGTGCACGAGTCACGTACACGGGTCACGTGCATTATAAATATCTTCGTCTAAGCCCAGGGGCCCTAGGTTAAGACACAATCAAGATCATTAATCAATCAACCTATTTCATTAATAAATAGCTCTATATAAGTTATCTAACAGTTATAAGCCTAGCCCGCCGACACAAGAAGCTATTTAGCTATTACTCAATTATTTAAAGAAATTCTACCTTATCGTCAGACTCTAACACCTCATTATCACAAGACGACCCTAATTAAAATCCTACCTCAATTGTTACAGGACGATTCGTCCACAAGATTCTACAAGATTCCACCTTAATCATTAAAGGACGATCCTAACAACAAAATACGACCTTAATTCCTCCTTAACCTATCGTTTAAATAACTCTACCGACGTTAAGGTCGTTTACTATAATTATCCATAATAAGCTAAAAAACTAGGAGTAATAGATCTGGCAACTATAAGCCCTCATAGACAAACAAATATAGGCTTACATTAACTAATAATACAGTACCAGAATAAGGTCTATTACAAAAACCACCTTATTTAAAGGTTATAGATTTAAATAAGAATATAACCTTATATATATAGCTCTTAATAAATTAATAGAGGACGTATAAAAACAGTAGACGATACTACGATTAAGATATAAAGTATTTCCTAAAATAGGAAGAGCATCTATAATAGATCCGCACCTAAATTACGTCCATAGTATTAATTTAGAAGAAGCTACTGCTTAACCCTTTCCTTATAGTTAAGGAATAGCTATCTCAGCTAAAGAAGAACACAAAACCTACCTTATTATTTATTAGAAAGAAGGTATAACACTAGTATACGGAAGCTCTTAAGGGGTTTAAATACATATTAAAATTAAATTAGTAGTTAAATTAATAGGAACATATAATAATGCTAGGAGAGAAGTATAAGATCCCTTAGATATCTAATGGAATTTAGCTTTAAAATTTAGCAGACGTTATTTAACCTTTTAGTAATGCCTACTATATAAAGTATACTACCAAGTTAAATAACCCTTAAAAGTTAAGATCTTCTAAATACTATAGAGTAGTAAAGGAGCTGCAAGAAGGACTTAGAATACCCTTAAAGAAAGCTAATACTACTATAAGAGGGAGTACCTTTAATACAGACTTCGCAGAGTAAGCTATAATAGATTACTCTAATACTACTAAAGGTCTAGGGAAAGGAACCTTAGCATATACTAGACGCTTAAAGAGAGCTAGGTTACTAGTAGATAAAAAGACGTCCCACAAGAAGCTACTACTTATATACTTAGCATGCGAGAAATAAAAACATTCCCTTTAAGACTATTAGTATTTATTTAAAGATAAGAAACCTAAAGGAGTTACAATCGGAGATACTTACATTAAAAGGGTACTAAAGAAGGTAGAAAAGAATAAGAATCTTACTAACTAAGTTATAAAGATTAGACTTAAAGAATAGAAAGATAAGGCTTAATAATAACAGAACGAGAGTTAGGAAGTTAAGATTAAGGGAGAAGCTAATACAATATTCCTAGAATCGTATTATACCGGTTAACTCCATCTACTAAAGCTATTAACTATTCTTAACTTAGGAACCACTCTCTATATCTTTAATAACCTCTTTTATTTTTATAACTTTAGAAAAGCTTTAAAATACGAATACGTTATCGCCGGTAGCTTAGAAGCGCCTATACTGGGTTACGGTAACGTCACTATCTAAGTTATAAAACCAGATAAGAGTAAGGGAATCCTATATCTTAAGGACGTTACCTTTTATACAGACTTTAATATAAACCTTATATTATTCCGTCTACTTTAAAAATAAGGGTACTACTAGGACAATAAAGGAGATAATAATCTTTTAGTTCGGAAGGATAATACAATCCTATATTAAATGGAAGAATGTTATAGATAATAGACTATTAAATACGTCCGATTAGGAAGTCTATTAGTGTTTAATATAAGCCGACTGCTACGCTAATAGAAGCGCAGAGCATTATTAAGAGACGCTCGTCTAGATTTAAAAGGAGATATATATCTATAGTATCTGCGTCTAGGTTATCTAGGACCTATAAGCCTTTATTATTTAGGTCTTAACGCCTTAGGAGTTAAGCTTTAAGGCCTAAAGACGACGGAATATTAACATTGCAGTCTCGCTAAAATTAAGCGTTAGGTCTTACGAAGGTTCTTAAAATAGAAAATTAATAAACCCTATCTTAACCTCTATATTAACTAGACTAACCTTAAGGAAGCGTATACTGGATTTATATAAGTTATATTTATCTATAATACCTTCTTAGGAAAAACCTTCCCATATTTTATAATAACGTATAGTAAAGAGAAGGAGATACTATAAGTGCTTAAAAATTTTACCTAATAGATTTATCTAAGGTATAACCTTAAGGTTAATACTATTAGATTAGACAACAAGCTAGGGAGAAGAAGAACCCTTAAATAGCTACGGACTTAAGGAATTATATTTAAGTCTTCGGCACTATATACCTAAGCTTAAAACAATACCGCCAAATACTTAGGGGGTATAATTATTAAGAGAGCACGGGCAATAAGAATTGCTGCTAATCTACTATATAACTTATAGGACGAGATAGTTAACTATACAGTCTACCTTTAAGATTAAACGCCATAAAAAAGTAATAGATAGAAATTGCTATATAAGAGGTTCTATACCTTCCTAGCTAATAAGAGATTAAGAAAACCACAACTAGCGTACCTAAAAGCCTACGGCTGTAGGGCGTATGTAATAACGTCGGACGCCTAGCTAAAGAAGAAAAGGCTAAGTAAGCTAGATCTAAGAGCCCATATTAGCTACCTTATTAGCTATAACTCTACTAATATCTATAGGATCTAGATCCCATATAAGGGTATCATTATCTCTACTAGGGATGTTATCTTTAATAAAAAGATGTTCTTTAACGGTAAGTAAACGGATATCTTAAAGGATCTACACGCCAAATTAGATATACTAATTAAGAAGATTTAACTACTTAATACCTAGACTAAAAACGAGGTCCTTTTAGAAGATAATAAAGAAGTATTTAAACCGTTAATTTAAGAGGAAGATAACGACGTTAATAAGCTAGTTTAAGCCTTTAATAAGTTAGCAGATTTTAAGCTTACAAGAGCTCTTAAAGACGTATATTATACGCCACCTCTAATAAAAAAAGACGAAGAATCTCCATATGCCTTTTACGTTAAGTATCCTATAAAGTTAAATATATAAGGTACTAATTAAGACGTCGCTTATTAAGTAGGAGATGTATTTAACACTTAAGGGGTATCTAATAACTTAGTTAAAGACTTGTTTAAGGAAGCCAGCGATAATAGGTTTAAAGACTTTATTACTAAAAGGATTACATTAGCCTATCACGGCGCCTTCTTAGCAGGAAGGAAGTTTAACCTTAATAGTTAACTTAATGATAGCAAGCTAAAATTAGGCAGAATATACAATATTAGATTATATAGAAAGAACCTACCTCCGCCACCCTAGTTAATTTAGGACCTTAATACGCATCCTCTTTAAGATTAGTTCTAAGAGGCTTAATAAGCCTATCTCCAATCTCATTATTAAATAAGGTTGTTTTAAGGAATAGATAAGAAGCACGCAAAGGGATAATAGGTCCTCAGCTTAATATAGGTGTTCGTCTATAAGACGGATAAGCATAGATTTCTCTAGAAATATAAGGCACGCTTAATAGTCTGCGGAAATTAATAGGCCCCAGGAGACCTACCTATAAGAGCTATTATATTAGCTAATATGACCTTCCGAACCCTTATAGCGATTACTATAAAATTTAACCTGGAGACGACACAGATAGATACAGTTAATGCGTTTGTCTATTGCGATATCGACGAGGTCGTCTATATAAAGCTACCGCTAGGGTTTAATAAAGGAAAGACAGACAAAGTACTGCGCTTAAGAAAAGCCCTATATAGACTACGACGATTACTACTATTATAGCAGAAGAATCTTATAAGCTTATTAAACGAATTAGGTTTTAAAGAAGTACCCTAGGAGCCATATATTATGCTAAAAGGTAAAATAGTCGTCTTCTTCTATATTAATAATATTATCTTCTACTACTAAAAGATAGATAAGAAAAAAGCTTAAGAAGTAATTAAGGAGCTAAGTAAAGAATACTAGATAAGTACCCTTAGCGAGCTAAAATAGTTCCTAGGAATCTATATACTACGTAATTATAACTAAAGGCTCCTATGGCTATCCTAGGAAGTATATATTAAGAAGATAGCTAACTAGTATAAGATAGATCTTAGAGGGCGTCTTCTAGATACTCCTATAGCAGAATTGAAACTCCTTTTTACCAATTACCATATAATCCGTCTAACGCGTCCGTCCCCTAATATAGACCTATTAGTCCGTCCTATATCCCTACTAGCTTTTATAATACTATATTAGAGAAAACTAGGTTTAGTACTCTATATAGCCACTATAACGCGTCCGGATATTACCTTTATAGTATTACAGCTAGTAAGGTTTAATTAGGACCCAAGCTAAGAGCACTATTAAGCGGTAGACAGAGTTATCTAGTACCTATATAGTATAAGGAGTAGAGTAATCTACTATGGAGGAGATAAGGAAGGAATAAACGGTAGAGGGAGAGATAAAGGAATACGCGACTAAGGATGAGACGACGGAGACGGTAGAAGTAAAGCGTAATTATTTATCTATACTAGCGACGCATTATTTATAGATAACTCCGTTAATAGAAAGAGCTTATAAGGATATATTATAAAGCTATTTGGGGGGCTAATCGCCTAGAGAGTAAATAAGTAGGGTATAGTTACGACGTTAAGCACAGAAGCTAAGCTGTTAGCCCTATTACAGATAGCAAAGGAAGCTATCTTTATTAGTAGGCTGTTTAAAGCAATAACGTTATAGCTAAATAAGCCCTTAATTATTAAATGTGATAATATCTAGACACTCCGACTAATTATAAAAGACACGGCAAAGCTAATTATGAAGCTCCGACACGTTAATATCTATTAATACTAGCTATGTTAGGAATACGCAATAAAACGAGTATAATTTCAATAGATAGCGATAAAGGAGATAATCGCTAATAGACTTACCAAGGCCCTGCCTAAGTAGAGGTTTTAAAGCTTTATTAATATAATTGGAATAGTAGATATTAAGGAGTAGCTAAATAAGGAGAAGCAATTAGAGGACCTACGGGAGAAGATCAGAGCGAGATGGAAGGATTTAGATAAGATTACAGCTCAATTAACGCATTAACGGACACAAGAAGGTGGTTAGCTTTGTCCTTAACCAGGTCAAAGCTAAGGGGGTATATTAGATAATCTGTATTCTCTGTGGCGTAGGATATGCACGAGTCACGTGCACGGGTCACGTGCATTGTAAATATCTTCGTCTAAGCCCAGGGGCCCTAGGTCAAGACATAATCAAGATTATCAATTAATTAACCCATTTCATCAATAAATAGCTCTATATAAGTTATCTGACAATAGTATAAGATTCTCGTATAAGATAGGCTTAATTACTTACTAAAATACGGGGTATCTCTGTCACTGCAGTGGCTACTATAGTAGTAGAGACGCCTTAAATATTTAATATAACTAACTACTAAGGCTGTTAATAAGTAAAAGGTAGGCTACCAATATAGTGCGAACGATATAGTTATTAATATCGTTTATAGCCTATTTTTGCTTCTAGTATACGCGTAAATCGTCCTTATATTTGGCGTAAAGCTAGTTATAGGCAGTGAGCTAGTTTAGGTCTAGCTTTGCTATTAATATAGCTATAGGTAGTATATCCCTTAGTATAGGCCAACTTAGTAGTTCTAGCTTTAGAAGATCGTCTTTCTTCTTAAATAGGTCAATATACTGCTATACCTCGTTAGTTTTAGCTATATCTTAGATAATAAAGAACTATTAAATCTAATTAGATAGCTTATTAAGGATAAGGTTAATTTTTAATTTGGTAAAAGTCGTTATTTTTAGAATTTAATAAGTTAGGAAGGGTCTAGGTTAGGGTCCAGCTAGCGTCTTAATAAAACCTTATTTAGACGTTCCGAACTTTTAATTTAATTCATTAGTTTAGATCACCAAAATCTAAAATTTTGTCACGGGGAGCGCGATTAATAACCCCTACTAACAGCTCTAACTACGTCTAATTTTTAATTTATAAATCGGCAGATCTCTAGGTAATAGTTATTGTAAGCAGCTCTAGGTATAGTATATATAAAATCTTAACTATAGTATAGAGAAGTCGTGGCTACTAATATACGGTCCTAAGTATTCTTAGAGGTCACGTAACTTCTTATATAAGCGACATTTTGTCAGATAACTTATATAGAGCTATTTATTGATAAAATAGGTTAATTAATTGATAATCTTGATCGTGTCTTAATGGTTATTGACCTAGGGCCCCTGGGCTTCGACGAAGATATTTACAATACACGTGGCCCGTGCACGTGACTCGTGCACGTCCTACGCCTCTAAGAATACAGATTATCTAACATACCCCCTTAGCTTTAACCTAGTTGAGGACGAAGCTAGCCACCTTCTCGTGTCCGTCACTGCGTTAATTAAACTATAATCTCATCTAAATCCTTCCTTCTCGCCCTAACCTTCTCCCTTAGGTCCTCCAGGTGCTTCTCCTCATTCAGCCACTCCTTAATATTCACTGTTCTAATTATATTAACAAAGCTCTTAAACCACTACTTGGGCAGGGCCTTCATAAGTCCATTAGCAATCATCTCCTTCATCACTTTCCATTATAATAGTACTCGTCTTATTACGTATTCTTAACGCAACCAGTATTAGTGGATATCGACGTATTAGAGCTTGCCGTGTCTTCTATAATCAGTCGGAGTGTCTAGGTATTATCGCAGTTAATAATCAAGGGCTCGTTTAGGTGTAATATCATTACTTTAAACAGCCTACTAATAAAGATAGCTTCCTTTGCTGTCTGTGATAGGGCTAATAACTTGGCTTCTGTGCTCGACGCCGTACCCTACTTATTTGCTCTCCAGGCGATTGGTCCCCAAATAGCTTTATAATATATCCTTACGAGCTCTCTATTAACGGAGTTGTCCGTAAATAATACATTGCTAGCACAGATAAATAATTGCGCTTCACTTCTACCGTCTCCGTCATCTCATCCTTTGTCGCTTATTCCTTTATCTCTCCCTTTCCCGTTCATTCCTTTCTTATCTCCTCTATAGTAGATTGCTCTACTCCTTATACCATATAGGTACTGGTCTCTAATATAGCATCATAGAAGCTGCTTTTCTTAGTAGGGATATAGGACAGACTAGTAGGTCTGTATTGGGGGACGGAAGCGTTAGACAGATCAATTAGTAATCGGTAGAAAGGGGTTCCAATTCTGCCATAGGAGTGTCTAAAAGACGCCCTTTAAGATCTATTTTATATTAGTTAGCTGTCTTCTTAATATAGGCTTCCTAGAATAGCCACAGGAGCCTCTAGCTATAATTACGTAGTATATAGTTTTCTAGGAACTATTTTAGCTCTCTAAGGGTACTTATCTAGTATTCCTTACTCAGCTCCTTAATCGCTTTTTAAGCTTTCTTCTCATCTGTCTTTCTATAGTAAAAGACAATATCATTAACAAACGACCTCATTAAGATTATAGTGGATAAACACGTTAACTGCATCTTTCTATGTCGTCTCTAGGTCGAATTTTGCGGTAATAGCTATCAGGGTCCAGAAGGTCGTACTCGCCAATGCAGTAGCTCTTATAGATAGGTCTCATTAAGCTAAAGATCTACTATCCCTTTACGTACTTTTTTAATAATTACACCCCCTAAGCGTTCGGCGGTACTATTCTAAGCTTAGGTATAGTGCCGAAGGCTTAAATATAATCCTTAACGCTTCCTTAAGGTCAGTCAATATAGAGGTCAAAATAGGGTTTATCAATATTCTAATCTAAGAACCTTCGTAAGACCTAACGCTTAATTTTAGCTAGGCTGCAGTGTTAACATTCCGTCATCTTAGGGCCTTAAAGCTTAACTCCTAGGGCGTTAATACCTAAATAATAAAGGCTTATAGGTCCTAGATAACCTAGACGCAGATGCTATAGTTATACATTACCTTTCGCATCTAGACAAATGTCTCTTAACGAGATTCTACGCTTCCATTAACGGCGTAGCAGTTAGCTTAAATTAAAAGCTAATAGACTTCCTAGTCGGACGTATTTAATAGTCTGTTATCTATAACGTTCTTCCATTTAAGTCCGTATAGAAGGTAACGTCTTTAAGACGTAGGACTCCCTTACTCTCATCTTGTCGTTATTAAGCTTCATCTTCTTATTTAAGTCTAATTTTGGCAACTAAATCAACAAGATCCTTATTCTATTCTACCTTCCTTAGTGCCTTTTCAATATAAGTATCTTCAATCGTGACCCCTATAGGTCTCTTATCTTTAAATAAACACTAACAGTCCCAAAGGGAGTGTCCTTATATTCCGCACGCTAGGCACTTAGGTATTAGCTTTTTATAGGACGTCTCCTTATTTACTAGTGTCCTAGCTCTCTTTAAGCGGCTCTTATATACTAAGGCCTTTCCTCTTTATAAACCTTTAGTAGTATCAGAGTAATCCTTAATGGCTTGCTCTACAAAGTCTGCATTAAAGGTACTCCCTCTTATAGTAGCATTAGCTTTCTCCAAGGGTTTTCTAAGTCCTTCTTATAGCTCCTTTACTACTCTGCGGTATTTAGAAGATCTTAACTTCTGCGGGTTATTTGACTCAGTAGTATACTTTATACAGTAGGCATCGCTAAAAGGTTAAATAACTTCTGCCAATTCTTGTAACCAGATTCCATCAGACATTTAAGGGATATTATACTTTTCTACTAGCATTATTACGTATTCCCACTAATCTAGCCATTAGTTTAACTTTAATAAATAGTTAAACCCCTTAAGAGCTTCTGTATACTAGTGTTATATCTTCTTCCTAACGAACAATAAGGTAGGTTCTGTGTTCTCCTTTAATTAAGATAGCCATTCTTTAACTATAAGGGAAGGGTCAAGCAGTAGCTTCTTCTAAATCAATACTATAGACGTAATTTGGGTGCAGATCTATTAAAGATAATCTTCCTATCTTAGGAAATACTTTATGTCCTAGTCGTAGTATCATCTACTATTCTCGTACGCTCTCTATTAATTCGTCAAGAGCTATGCATATAAGGTAGCGTTCTCATTAAAATCTATAACTTCTGGATAGGCTAGTTCTTGTAGTAGACCTCATTAAGGTGCTTCCTTATCTAGGTCAACGTGGGCCCAAATTCGCTAATCTACGAGGGCTCTGAGTTGCCAAAGCCATTGCTCCCAGTCTTCTGGTTTATTGAGGATGATCATAGTCGACGAACTCATTGGTGGAGTCATTTAACTGATAGACAAAGGAGAAATTAAGATGGTATTTTGTCGTTAGGATCGTCCTTATCATCAAGATCGTCCTTGTCGTCAGGATCGTCCTTTAACGATTAAGGTGGAGTCTCATGGAATCTCGTGGAATCTCATGGAATCTCGTCCTATAACAATTAAGGTAGAATTTCGATCAGGGTCATCTTATGACGATAAGGTGTCAGAGTCTAACAATAAGGTAGAATTTCTTCAAATAATTAAGTAATAGCTGAATAGCTTCTTGTGTCGGCGGACCGGGCTCATAACTATCAGATAACTCATATAGAGCTATTCATTGATGAAATGGGTTAATTGATTAATGATCTTGATCGTGTCTTAATGGTTGTTAACCTAGGGCCCCTGGGCTTCGACGAAGATATTTACAATACACGTGGCCCGTGCACGTGACTCGTGCACGTCCTACGCCTCTGAGAATACAGATTATCTGACACATTTCCGCCCTTTAAAAAAATAAAAAAATTCTAAAAATCGATTAACGCTATAGATAGCAGCAATATTGATCCGGTAGTATTGCTAATTCTCCCTATATACTATTGTATGTATATCTAACAGCTTTAGAAGCGGTAAGAAGGTAGGACGGATAAAGGGGTTAAAATTTAGAAAATTAGATTTCGCGGTTAAGCTGTTTAAAAGTTAGGAAACTAAGACGAATGCCGTATTCTCCGCTTACCTCTAAGCCAGTATATAATTTCCTAATTAGGAAAAGTCGTTTATAAGTAGTTATTACTACCTCCATGCAAAATCTTCTTATTATACCTCTTTAGTCTTATTTATAGATAACTAAAATTATTTTATATTAAACCTACATTTAAATATAAGCCCTAAAAGCCTTTTAACTTATAAGATTGCTATATAGGTTAGCCTAGCTGTCTTATCCTTTTCCTTAACATCTAAAACTACCCGGTTAAGTATTAGGCCCTAGCTTTTATATATAATAAGAGTAAAAGCCAGAGTAATTGGAAATTAACGCCGTAAGTAAAAGCCTCTTATACCCTCCTACTTATAAAGCATAGAAAATATAAGGATAACCTTTTTACTATCCTGCCGAGTAAATAGGGCAGGTTTGTTATACCTATCTACCGTAACTAGTAGTAACTAAGGCTGATCCTTTTTAATATCCACGTGTCCCTTCTATATAATATCTTTAACTATACCAGTAGTACCGTTTACTAAGCCTAGTTTAACCTAGATATTTTATATTAGTATTACTTTCGCGCCAATATATAGGGCTAGATTCTCTATAGTATCGCACTAATTAGGAGTGACTTTCCGTACACCTACACTGACTTAATAGCCACTACTGGCTGTAAAAGGTCGCGAAGCCGAGTAGTGTTATACTTACCTATAGCAGCGTGTGTGCTATATAGCCGAATTACGTCGTTAAAGCCCGCAACCTTATTAGTGGATAGGCCCTACTTATACCTGGTTAAAAGAAGCTTCTAGGTCGATTTACTTATAGAATTACTACGCAGCTCCGTAAGGGCGGTCCTAAATATAGAGCTTTTAGCATTATTACCGCCCTGCTATATAACTTAATTTAAGACAGCTGTTTGGTTAATCACCTTATAGGCTTCCTTTTTATAGCTAGCGAGCTCTAACGGCCTAGTGGGTAGATTACTATATAAGGCCGCCTAACCTATAGGGGGAAGCTAATGGAAATCGCCTACTAGCAAGATGTTTAAGCCTTTAAAATAGTTGTTATTATATATAGGGTAGATTTAACGGAGGCGGTGGTTAATCTAGGCTAGATATACTTGCCCGATTATAGATTTCTTATTAAGGATAAAATAGTAAATATCCTTAAAAGCTTGTTATAGAGGCGTAAGACTGGCAGTAGGCAATTTCTTAAACGGACGGTTTACTGGCAACCTTAATAGATCGTATATAGTTCTGCCGTTAATACTAAAGGCAGCTACCCTAGTAGGGGCAGCTTAAGCTAATAGTAACGGCTTACTATTAACCCTTGCTATATTATAGAGCGTAGTAGAGAGGACAGTAATAAAATGTAATTTACCGGTTCCTACCTCTTTATTAACGTTAATCCGTAGTAGGGGGGGGCTAAGGCCCACTTGGATCTGCTTATAGTAATTAACTACAATATTATAGATATAATGCTGACCTAGTTATAAGGAGGACGGAGTTACTGTTTAGGATAGGCGGCTCTATAGTAGAGGCTGTAGCCGTACTTCCTGCTAATAAGTCCTCTTATTAAGCTCCGGGTACGTACCCTAATATATACTCTAGTCGTAGTTATAATTAAACTCCCTATTACTAAGCCTGTTAGAATCCTTAATTTTAACTCCGTTAGTATTTCAAACGCGGGTATATAAGGTCTTAAAGGACTAATATAGCTCTAAGTCGTCTACGAAATCGCCCTTAAACTTATTAATATTATTAGCAGTTTCGCGACCTTCCTCTAGTTTCCGATTATAGAAGTAGTTAGGCGGGTACTAATAAGAGTTAACATAAGCCTAATAGGAAGCCATATAATTAGGGGCCCCAAATCTATTAGTATAAGTAGCCACTTCCTTATACTCCCTCTATAGGTGATAAAGAATGAGCTTTATACGGTAGAACTTAGAATACTGCAGATAGGAACGATCGCCGTTATATTGCAGAAAGTACGATATAACTTAAGGCCTTACTCTTAACCGACGCTTATAAGTAAAGTAATTAAAATGGAGTAGAAAATTAAGGAAAGTAATATTCTCTACCCCATTTAGGCGGTGCTTATATTTCTTATAGTTAGATAGTACGTACCCTCTTAGTTGCCTATCCTTAAGCTTATATATAGCGCTTTAGTTATCCTCTTAGCGGCAGTTTAAAGTTACTATATTCCTTAAGCCTTTAAAAAGGGAAATGTTAAAAAGCAGATAGTATACCTCCTATACTAACCAATCGCGTTTAGTAATAAGCTTATTTATAAACTTAGCTACTATTAAACTAAAGGTATAAAGACTGTTGGCGTGCGGCTGTACTAATTAGAGTAACTCCTAGTAGGAAGTCGACTTCTTCTCTTCCTTACTGCAATATTTGCCTATATAGTTAACTATTACTAATATACTTATAGCGGGCGACATATTAATATTTGCCATTTACGCTAGTATTATAGCTAAATTATAGCTATTAAGAAGATTATTATTACGCTATAGACAGAACGTCCAGTAATATAGGTTTTAATCCTTTAATATAGTGGCCTTATCGCAGAAAGAGTGTAGAAAGTAAAAGCGGCACTCCTTTACTCTAGCGGAGCCTTTCTTTAATCTTAAGCAGTAAGATTTAGTACAATTACGGTGCCGTTGAAATTGATTAAGGTAGGCAGTAAGAAGCTCACTAGTATTAAGCTGTTCTTTATAGCTAAGAGTAGAAGGATGTTAAAGATTAGGAGGCCTAGATTAATTAGAATTTATTGCGGATATAAAAGTAGTCTAGTGCTTAGTAAAAGCCGCCCTTAATTTACTAGTTGATGGATTTGGCCTTAGGGCTATTGAACTCCATAAGAAGCTATGTATATAGCCGCTACCTCGCGCCTACCACTTATATTAGGATTAAAAGTTAGTGCTATTAAATAGACCTATAAGCACGTGCTTCCTAAATAGATTAAAGCGGCGATATAGCTAGTAAGCAGCAATATGTAGGTTTTTGTTAAGATTCTAAGAAGTAATCTAGTAGCGCTAAGCCTTATTGGCAGCCTTATATTCGTCAAATTGAGGTATATAAGAGTATAGATTATGCTAATGTAGATTAGCAGCGCTAAGTGTAAAGAATAGAGACCCGCTCTTAATATTTTTAGTATAAGCTATAAGCTTATTTCTCTTCTGCTTCTAGTGAGGCCTAGTGCCCTTAAGCTTCTATATATGCCGTATAATCTTATTTAGAACCTAGTTGCCCTTACTACTATTTATAAGATTATTAAGCTTATTTAAAGATAGACTATTTTTATCTAATCGGCTGTAAAGGAAGCGGGTGGCGTTAAGGGCTTGCTCTCTTATAATCCGATTAAATACGTAGTAGCGAAATAAGGGGTGGCGGCTAAACTAACCGTCTTAATACTTAAGCATATGCTTGGCGTACGCAGCTAGGGTAACTATACGGCTTCGTGGTATATTAAAGTTGGCTTTACCATAAGGAAACAGAGTAAGAAAGGCGCTACGCATAATAAAACTAGCTAATCGCTTAGACAGAGGTATCTGCCGTATAGTAGGAACCTTTAGGCCCGTTTATAGGTCTTATTAGTGTTAAACCTTACGACCCAAAAGTTTTAATTTATTAAGGTTAGGTACTAGATCAGGAACTAAAATATCTAGTATGTTGTTATTAAATTCGCTATCTAGTATATTACTACCAAGCTCGGTAGGCAGAGGATTAATAGCAGGAGGACGTTATATAGGAGTAGAATTGTTAGACTCTAACTTATTAATATAAGGTAGTCGATTTAATATAGAGCCATTTTTGGGTAAGTTGGTAAGCCAGGTGCTATATATTTTAACGTCGCGATAATTAGGATAATTGGCCTTTAGAAAGTAAAGCTATAGTGCTATAACAGAGCGCCTTATGGTATACCGCTTAGTGAACCGCCGACTTAGGTATTGGCTACCCTCTACTACTATAGGCCTTACGACTAGTATATTAAGTTTAGTAGGTAACTATAGTAGCTACCTTTAAGTCTTTAGTATATTTTGGCTAAAGCAGTAAATATAGCTAGTATAGCGATGTTACTGGCCGCGTATATATACGACTTGTAGATGAACGTATATGCGCGCAATTAAAAGCTCCTCTACTGTAGTAAGTATAGGTAGGAAGCTAGGAACAGGCCCTGGATTAAGCTTATTGCTTTTACTAAATAGGGAAGGAAGGGTTAGATCTTTAAGGCTGTTGGCGTCCTTAATATAGACTTTATATATACCTATATTGTTACCCTCCGTAGCTAGGCCCATTTAGAACCACCGCTCCTTACAGCGACTGCACGTCTCTATACGTTTAGCCTATAGTATACTCCTAAACTTCTTAATTCGCTCCCAATCAACAGCCGAAATAGGTAGTGGTGTGGCCGTAGTTAGAGCTTGCCGTAAGGAAGGTGGTATTGGCCGTAAAGTGGCCGTAGTTGGAGCTTGTTAAGAGGGAGCTTGCTAAAAGGGAGCCTATGGAGAGGGAGCTTGCCGCGAGGGAGCTTGCCGTAAGGAAGGTGGTATTGGTAGTAGAGTAGGTATTAGCGGTAGAGTAGGTATTAGCGGTAGAGTAGGTATTGGCGGTAGAGTAGGTATTAGTAGTAGAGTAGGTATAGGAGCTAGTTCTAGCAAGGACGTATTTAGGTTATTTAGAGCGCCTTTACTATTGTATAGAGCTTTATCTATAGTATATAGCAAAGGAGTGGGCGAGTGAGCTTTACCCCGCCAATTAAGAATGTAGTACTCCCGTTATATTGCCCTAATTGTCTTCCGCTGTTAAGCTATTTTAGGGGTATCTTAACTATTCTGGCCGCGAGGTAAGAAGACGTCCTTAGTATCGGTTTTAAGTAAAGTATTTCGCTGGCGCTTTATAGGACGAGTCTTAGTAGAACCAAGCTCTGCTTTCTGCCTATTTAAATTATATTTAGAGCCCTAGTGTTACGGACGCTTTAAGTACAATATTATAACTACTTAGAGAAGAATCGGAAGAGGCTAGTTGGTTAATATAAGCACAGTCTAGGATAGAGCCGGTAGAACCATGTGATAAAGAATGGTAAGCGAGTTATATAACGTGCTACGCATTAAACGAGAGGAACAAAAGGAACTTACGTACCTTACGTATAATACGTATATTACGTATAAGAAGGATTTTATAGGAGTACAGTTGTATATTTAAAGAACCTTAGTCCCTACCTAGATAGTTCCTTCCTTATAGTAATTCTTAGAATATAATTAGAGTTAATCTATTAGGCAACCGCTCCACCAGTTATTATTACGTTGTTAACTTTAATTTGCATTACCTATATACCTAGCCTATTAATAGGACCTACCATAGTTCTTACTATAAGGTTCCGTTATATAATTATTACCTAGTTATAGTATTAAATATAGAAAGTTGAATAATATGCCACTAAAAGCAGCCACTATAACGCCATTAATGGCGGCAACTACTTTAAGGTTAAGAGGTGACACTAGTATAATAGATACTAACTTATAATAACCTGTAACGGTTAAATAACTATAAGAGATAGTTAACTAGTTAATAGAGAATAATGCGATACTTAAATAAAGGATTAACGGGATAGGGGTAGTAAAGATTAAGTTACCTTTAATTAAGAAATTCTTGGAAGGGGGGTTAAAGCTTAAAGGATTCCTTATATAAATGCACTTTAAGGTTATATAAGAAGGAGCAAAACTGCTAATACCTATAGATCGAATAGCTTATGTAGGACTATTCCTATTAGGAAGGGCGCTTAAGTGGTTTAAGCCCTACCTTATAGAAATATAGGTAAATAGAATAACAACTACTAATTAGGAGGTGCGGTTTATATTCTTAAGTTAGGAAGGGTTTATAGAGCAACTTATATAAATGTTTAGAGATCTAGAGGCGGTAACTATAGTAGAAAAAAAACTCTAAGATATTACGTAATAGAGTTTAGTAATTAAGTATATAATATAATCCTAAACGCTAGCTATATAAGTTAAGTAGAATAATAAGGCGCTTATAGTATAGTATAAACAGGGACTTAAGGCTAAAGTTTAGGATGTAATTATCCTAATAGAAGATATGGATACTCTAAGGGATTTAATAGATTAAGCGATTAAGATTAATAATTAGATCTACTAAAGAGAATAGGCCAAGAGAGGTTAGAATAGAGTTTTATAGTTATATAAGGCGTAAAGTATATAACAACTAAAGCTAAGTTAGAAACTATGGTATAGCGCAGAGCTAATAAACCTAAGCGGTACTAAAGAAACCTATAAGAGATGGAGTAAGAAATTATAAAAACCTAGAGGTTAAGGATCTAGTAATTATAGGATTAAAGAGTAGAGGCTAAACTAGAGATCTTAGCAGTAGAAGATATTTAGGCGGACTCTATAGTAAAGTTAGTAGTTTAGAGACGGAGTTTATATAAATTACGGAAAATAAGGTTACTTTATAAGGGATTGCAAAGATAGTTAGAGTTACTATATAATAAAGGGAACTAGACTAGTAGATAATATATATATATAGAGGGATAATAGTATACTGTAAGGAATAAAAGAATGTTTAATTAAGAGTTTCGCGTTCTGTTATAATAACATATACTAAATTTATAAAGATACTAAGTACGGTATAAGCTATTAGCCATAAGAGCTAGAGTTAATAAAGTATAGAGGTACTAATGAACCATTTTACAAATCGGATATTAAGGACGATAAATTTAACGTAGGCGAAATATTTAGTAACGATAAGGTAATAAAAGTAGCTTACTAAGAGCGTATAAACCTTAGAGAAGTTACACTAGAAGTAGAGACTAAGACCGCTATAGAGCAAGGTTTAGTAACAGGAATTATAATACTGTTAGATACGGTATCTATCACTTTATAAAATAAAAGGAAGAGTATCTTATAGAGATTAAGTAAGCAGATAAATGCTAGTGCTAATTTACCACTTAATAAAGGTAAAAGGCTAAAGGCTTAAGATTCTTAAGATAAGATAAGAGATAACTAAGATTCTTAAGATAAGATAAGGTATACCTAAGGACCCATAACGGACAAAAACCGATAGAGTAGGGCAGTAGCTTAGTTTAGTAATATACGAATGAGCTTGGGATAAGAATTCCTAACTATATAAGATTCTTAAGACGAGATAAGTGAGATTTAAGACTCTTAAGATAAGATAAGAATACCTAAGCCTAGTTGGACTAAGGTAGGAGCTAAGCTTAAAATAGAAGCAAGCTTAGGATTAAGAATTCCGTGGAACTAAGATTTTAATACACAAATAATGACTATTAATAAGGGAATTAAGAAGTAAGAAGACTTTAAAGATCTACTCGTAAGACGAGAAAAGAAAGAAACTATAGCAGAACTTAAAGTAAGAATTGCTGTATAGCAAGAATAAAAACTAGATAAGAGATTTAGTGTACTAGGTTGTATAAGGGACAGAGCACCTATATAAAGAATTACTAATAGGCTTAGAGTAGGTATACTAAGAGCTAAGTAGCTTACTAAACTGGAATAAGAAGAGGATTTAGGGATTTTAACTAGATTCGAAGAATGATATATAAAAGGCTATTACAACGTAGTAATAAGAAGATACTTTCTTACGGATAGACCGTATATACTTAAGGAGCTGTACTAAAAGTAGTATAGATAGCGACATAATAATAAGTAGGAAGATTTCTATATATAGTTAGACGAAAAAGTTATTTAAGAACACCTAATTATAGAAAAGGCTATAACTTACATTAAAGGAGCCTTAATTATAATATTAAAGGATCTAGAGGAGTAATTAGAGGACTAGAGAAGTAAGAGGCGAATTTTAGTACCTGTAAATAAAGTTATAACGCTTAAATTAATATAAGAGAGGTTTAAACTTAAGGATAAAGACAAACTAAGAGTTAACCTAAGATACTAAGTATATTATACCCTAGTATAGATTATATATGTGGATAATATATATAATATATATAGAGTACCTAAGGATAAGTGCCGGAAGTACCTAGTAAGGATATATTAGGCACTAGATAAGGTAAAATATTGAAACGCTAAGTATATATATAGTTGGCACCCTATTAAAGTTTAAGAATAAGGGAACTTAATACTTTAACTAGGAAGATTCCTTACGGAAGAATGCCTAGACGGATAATAGTAGTAGGAATGCCTAGAGAATATGTATCTATAGTATATTAAAGATAAAAAATAAACTAAGTATTGGCTAAAGGTGGACTAAGTATAAATAGGATCTAGTAGCTAATAGTTAGGAAAAGTAGAGGCCTATGGGACTAAAGGGAACCAGTAGTAGAGCCTTAGACCCTTAAAGGAATTTAAGGATAATACCTAAATTTATAAGTTAATTGGCAAGATTAGCAGTTTAAAGTATTAGTAAATAGTAGAGTAATAAGAAACCATATATTACTAGCAATGGTAGAAAGAATAGGGCTACTATATAGGCAGAAGGAGCACCTATATTTATTAGTAATAATTTTAGGGGATCTAATAGCCTATAGAGGAGGCATTATTAACCTTAAAATAGGACCTATTTAAATAACTATTAAAGGAAAACTAGTTAAAATGTCTTTTAATATCTTACTATTAGGATAAGATAAGGCAGTATTAGAAATGCCTTAGTTACAGAAATATAATCTAAAAATTGATTGGATTATAGGCTAGGTTGATATTAGGGATACTTAACGCCGTAAAATGCGATAATAAACTAAGTTAGTATAGTACTAAGTAGGAGTAACCTATAAAGAAATAGAAAAAGGACTAAGCCATGTACTAAAGAGATACCACAAGTATAGCAAAAAGTTATGGTCACTAGAAAGTAAGAAGCTATTAGAGTATATAGTAGAGGACTATAAGATAGAATTAGAACTAGGAATAAGTTTAAGGTTCTTTTTAATCTATAAGCTTACTAAAGAGAAAGGTAGAGTACTAAAGGAGTTTATCTAAGAAAACTTACGAAAGGGATATATTAGACTATTATAGTTATTAGCAGGTTATCTAGTACTATTCGTACTAAAGAAAAATAGAAAACTTAGGTTATATATTAACTATAGATAGTTAAATAGCATTATAAGAAAGGATAGGTATTCTTTACCCTTAATTAGCGAAATTTAAGATAGGATAGGTAATACGTAAATCTTTATAAAGATAGATCTAAGATAGGCGTACCATTAGATTAGAATTAAGGAAGGCAATAAATA
>Ga0307515_10006561_pt1 | contig 23242 bp, 15 predicted proteins | sample 17_EM_MG_FD_194513 | JGI IMG/M metagenome (GOLD analysis project Ga0307515, IMG submission 194513) | Populus trichocarpa ectomycorrhiza microbial communities from riparian zone in the Pacific Northwest, United States - 17_EM | ecosystem: Host-associated > Plants > Roots > Unclassified | place... | reverse complement strand
AAGTATATATATCCTATAACTCTTAATAGTCTATAAGTTCCCTAAGTAATTTATTATAGGGTTTTATATTTAATCTATTGCTATAAAGCTTAATAGTAAGCTCTTAAGTGCCCTTAATAAACTATAGTGATCGCAAGAGGCGGAATAAGAGGCTGCGGCTACTTAATAGCGTGCCCTTAAAACTCGTCTTTTAGCCTCTACTTATTTTCTACATCTTAAATAGGTTTATAAGAAGGTATATTTTAAGGAGTAGAAACTTATAAAATAAGGTCTGTAAAAACTTAGTAATAAAAGAAATAACTCTCCTCCTATAAAGGAAATAACTCTAAGTAGTTTAGCAGTCGCTCTTCCTAGGTCCCCCTTAGGTAACTTATTCTTTAGCAATCCTTCTTTATTAATATTACCTAACCTATTTTTTTCCGATACTCCTATACCTTTCCTATAGTATTTTTTAAATTTTTTAGTAGTTCCTAAGTAGTCTTATTATAGCCTATCCACTTTACCTTATACTATGTTTTATTATTAATATCCTTATAACTAATAATCCTTAAAACTTGCTATTTATCTTCTTTCTATTTTTTATACGTGTCTACTTTATAAACTAGTAGCTTAATATTCCCGTACGCTAGCTCTAGCATTATAATATACTATATAGGGTAGATTTTTATTTTGGCTAGTAGGTTTAACTTAAATATAACTAATAAAATTCTTTATATAATTTTAAAAGGTCCTAGTCTAATATAGTCTAATTTCTTACTTAGTTATTAACTCTTAAAATTTTTATATAGTAGCTACACTTTATCTCCCTCCTTAAGATCTAGTCTCTTAGATCTCTTAGCATTGTAATATTTTTTTATCCTTTACTATACTACCTTAGCTATTTCTATAAGGTTTTTATAAAGATTTATTAATGTCTCTATTCTTTACTTAGCTATACTACTTATCCTCTTTACTTAATATAGCAATAGCGATATTCTTAACTCGTATCCATAATTCGCCTTAAATAGTAACGTACCTATTCCTTTTTGCGGTGTTGTATTATATATAAACTATATAACTAGTAATAATAATACCTAATTATTCTATACGTGATTAATATAGTGCCTTAGATACTGTTCTAGTGTCTAATTTAGTCTTTCCGTTTAACTATCTATCTGCGGATAATATATAGTAGAAGTTGCTACTCTAACTCCTTATTCCGCTAAAAATACCTCCTAAAATACTGCTATAAATCTTAGATCTCTATCCGATATAATTTTACTTAGTGCTCTATATCTTATAAATACTTCCTTAATATAGATTTTAGCAATATCTTCTACTAATATTTCTTCCGTATATGCTATAAAGTATCCCTACTTTATAAGCTTGTCTACTATTACTAAGATCGCGTTATAATCTTATCTAGTAATAGGATCTTATAATTTTAGTAACTTTATAATAAAGTTCTATAATATAACCTCCTATAGTCTCTCTAGTATTTTAATAGGTTGTAACCCTTTATACGGCTTATACCTTATTAGTTTATTCCTTTAGCAATCTAGATACTCCCTTATAACCTTTTATACTAGGTTCTAAATTCTATTAATAATATATTCCTCCTAGAGTCTTAACACTAAGCCTATGGCTCCGTTGTGTCCTTAAGTTAACCCCTTATAGAAATCTCTTATAAAGTGCTCTGCTATGCTTCTTAGGATATACTTTACTTCTTAATTTTTATATACTTCCGTCTATAGATCTTCTAGCTACGCTTCTAGAATTCTTTATACCTAAAAGCTTTCTAGTAATTCGTAAACTTTATCTAACTCTTCTTAAGTTGCTATAATTTTTGGATAATTATACCTAATTAATCTATCTATATCTTTTCGAAGTAAAGCCCCTAATGACTTCTTATTATTTTATAGTTTAGCTTTTTAACTTAGAGCATCCGCTCGTATATTATCTGTACCCTTAGTATACTAAATCTTAAAATGGTATTCTATAAGTATCTCTACCTATCTAACCTATCTTTAGTTAAGTTCCTTTATTATTAGAAATCCTATTAGGTTCTTATAATCCGTCTTAACTATAAATAGTTTCTCTATACCTTACAAGAATGCTCTTTATTCCTTTAGTACTGCAACTATACCTAATAACTCCTTATTATAAATATTATAGTTTAGTTTTAGTAGTGTTATCTTCCAACTATAGTATGCTACTAGGTGCTATCTGTCTAGATGCTTTTATATAAAGCATACCCCTAGTATAAAGTCTAATGCATCTATTTCTATAATTGTCTCTAGACCTAGTTAATAGATCTTAAGAACTGGCTCCTAGGTAAACAACCCTTTAACTTTCTTAAATAGTTCTTATTATTCTCTCCCCTATATCCATAGTTCTTCTTTCTTTATTAATCTTATAAATAGCTTAATATTCTTTAACTATTGCGTTATAAACCTTCTATAGTAATTACAAAACCCTAAAAATAATCTTAATTATATAACGTTCTTCAGTTCTTACTAATTCACTATAGCCTTAATCTTTTTTAGATCTATACTAAGTTGGCCTAGTTTAATAATAAATCCGACGAAATCGGTCTTCCTGGTAAAGAACTCGTATTTCTTAATTACTACTAGTATCTGTTCCTCTTATAGTCTCTTTAAGACCCATTTAATGTATTCTCTATGTTCTTTCTTAGTTATTAAGTAGATAATAATATCGTTAAGATATACTATAATAAATTCATCTAAGTATTCTCCTAATATATTGTTAATACGCTTCTAAAACGTTACTAGCGCGTTTATAAGCCCAAATTACATAACTAATAGTTTATATAGTCCTTCCTTTAACCTAAAGGCTGCCTTTTATTTATCGTCTTCCTTAATTCTAATTTAATGGTATGCCTATCTTAGATCTATCTTTATAAAGATTTGCGCATTACCTATCCTATTTTAGATTTTGCTAATTAAGGGTAAAGAATACCTATCCTTTTTGGTAATGCTGTTTAATTGTCTATAATTAATACACAGCCTTAGTTTGCTATTTTTCTTTAGTATAAACAGTACTGGATAACCTACTAATAATTGCGATGGTTTAATATATCCCTTTTATAGATTTTCCTAGATAAACTCTTTTAACGCTCTACCTTCCTCTTTAGTAAGCTTATAGATTAGAAAAAACCTTAGGTTTATTCCTAGTTCTAATTCTATCTTATAGTCCTATACTATATACTTTAACAGCTTTTTACTCTTTAGTAACTATAGTTTCTTGCCATACTTATAGTATTTCTTTAGTATATAGCTTAACCCTTTCTCAGTTTCTTTATAGGTTGCTCCCACTTAGTACTATACTAACTTGGCTTATTATCGCATTTTACGTCATTAAGTATCTCTAATATCGACCTAACCTATAATCTAATTAATCTTTAGATTATATTTCTGTAACTAAGGCATTCCTAATACTGCCTTATTATTTCCTAATAGTAATATATTAAAAGACATCTTAATTTATCTCCCTTTAATGGTTAGCTAAATAGGTCCTATTTTAAGATTAATAATACCTCCTCTATAGGCTATCGGATCTCCTAAAATTATCACTAATAGGTAAGGATATTCCTTTTCCCTATGTAGTAACCCCATTCTTTTAACTACTGCTAGCGAGATGTGGTTCCTTATTACTTCACTATCTATTAATGCCTTAAACTGTTAATCTTGCCACTTAACTTATAAATTTAGGTATTATCCTTAAATTCCTTTAAGGGTCTAAGGCTTTACTACTAGTTCTCTCTAGTCCTATAGGCCTCTACTTTTCCTAACTATTAGCTGCTTAATCCTATTTATACTTAGTCCAACTTAGGCTAATACTTAGTTCGCTTTTTATCCTTAATATGCTATAGATAGGTATTCTCTAAATATTCCTACTATTGTTGTCTATCTAGGCATTCTTCCGTAAGGAATCTTCCTAGTTAAAGTATTAAGTCCCTTTATTCTTAAACTTCTACTAAGTGCTAACTATGTATATACTTAGCATTTTAATATTTTACCTCGTCTATTAACTAATATATCCTTACTAGATATTTCCAATTCTTGTTTTTTAGTGCTCTATGTATATTATATATATTATCTACATATACTATCCACGATAGTATATAATGTGCTTAATATTTTAGGTTAACTCTCGGCTTATCTTTATCCTTAAGTTTAAACCTTTCTTATGTTAATCTAAGCGTCGTAACTTCGTTCGCAGGTACTAAGATTTATCTTTTGCTTTTCTAGTCCTCTAATTACTCCTTTAGATCCTTTAACGTTATAATTAAGGCTCCTTTAATATAAGTTATAGCCTTCTCTATAATTGGGTAGTCTTAGATAACTTCCTTATCTAACTATATATAGAAATCTTCCCACTCATTATTATGTCTTTGTCTATACCACTTTTAATATAACCTCTTAAGTATATACGGCTCGTCCGTAAGGAAGTATCTTTTTATTACTATATTATAATAACCTTTAGTATATCGTTCCTTAAACCTAGTTAGAATCCCTAAATTCTCTTCTTATTCTAGTTTGGTAAGCTACTTAGCTCTTAGTATACCTACTTTCGGCCTATTAGTAATTCTTTATATAGGTACTCTATCCCTTATATAACCTAACAAACTAGATCTTTTATTTGGTTTCTGCTCTTACTATAAGGTAATTCTCGCTTTAAATTCCTTTATAGTTTCCTTTTTATTATGTCTTATAAGTAGATCCCTAAAGTCTTTATACTTCTTAATCTTAATATTAACTTTTTAATCTTTAGGCTAAATACCGTATTTAACTAGTAAGTCCTCTGGGTCTATATATCTGTCTCCTAGCCTAACTACTACTTATATTATAGATTCTCTAATCTATAAAGAAGCTCCTTACCTCTTACCTATAGGTGTCCTTATTTGTACTCTAAAGTTTTAGTCCCTTAGATTCTTTAATTCTAAGCTTACTTCTAACTTAAGCTTAGCTCCCGCTTTAGTCTAACTAGGCGTCCGTAGTATTCTTATCTTATCTTAAAAGTCTTAAATCTTATTTATCTCGTCTTAAGAATCTAATGCCATTAAGAATTCTTATCCTAAGCTTATTTGTATATCTTTAAACTAAGCTACTACTCTGCTCTATCGGTTTTCGTCCGTTATAGGTCTTTAAGCTATCCTTATCCTATCTATAGAATCTTAGATCTCTCTTATCTCTTCTTAAGAATCTTAAGCCTTTAGCCTTTTGCCTTTATTAAGTAATAAATTAGCACTAGTAGTCGTCTGCTTGCTTAATCTCTTTAAAATACTCTTCCTTTTATCTTATAAAGCGATAGATGCCGTATCTAATGGTATTATAATGCCTGTTACTAAACCTTACTCTATAGTGGTCTTAGTCTCTACTTTTAATGTAACTTTTTTAAGGTTTGTACGTTTTTAATAAACTGCCTTTATTTCCTTATTATCTATAAATGTTTTACCTACGTTAAACTTATCGTCTTTAATATCTAACCTACGCGATAGTTTATTAGTTCCTCTATATTCTATAAATTTTGGCTCTTATAGCTAATAGCTTGCGCCATACTTAGCGTCTTTATAAATTCAGCATGCGTTATTATAATAAAACGCGAAACTTCTAATTAAATATTCTTTTGTTTCTTATAGTATACTATTATCCCTTTATACGTGTGTATCTTTTACTAATTAGGTTCCCTTTATTATATAGTAACTCTAACTATCTTTACAATCCCTTATAAAGTGACCCTATTTCCTGTAATTTATATAAGCTCTATCTCTAAACCACTAACTTTATTATAGAGTCCGCCTAAATATCTTCTGCTAATAAGATCCCTAGTTTAGCCTCTGCTCCTTAGTCCTGTAATTACTAAATCCTTAACCTCTAGGTTTTTATAGTTTTTTACTCTATCTCTTATAGGCTTCTTTAGTACTACTTAGGTTTATTAGCTCTACGCTATACTATAGTTTCTAACTTAGCTTTTATTGTTGCGTACTCTGTGTCTTATATAACTATAGAACTCTATCCTAACCTTTCTTAGCCTATTCCCTTTGGAAGATCCTATTATTAATTTTAATCGCTTAATCTATTAATTCCCTTAAGGTATCCGTATCTTCTATTAGAATAATTACGTCCTAGACTTTAGCCTTAAGTCCTTACTTATACTATGCTATAAGCACCCTATTATTCTACTTAACTTATATTGCTAGCGTTTAGAACTACATTGTGTACTTAATTACTAAGGTTTATTACGTAATATCTTAAAGTTTTCTTTCCGCCGTAGTTGTCGCCTCTAGGTCTCTAAATATTTGTGTAAGTTGCTTTATAAATCCGTTCTAGCTTAAGAACATAAACCGTATCTCTTAGTTTATTGTTATTATCCTATTTACTTATATCTCTATAAGGTAAGGCTTAAACTATTTAAATGCCCTTCCTAATAAGAACAATCCTGCATACGCTATTTAATCCATAGGTATCGCCAGCTTTGCTCCTTTCTACGCTACCTTAAAGTATATTTGCATAAGAAATTCTTTAAGCTTTAATCTCTCTCCTAAGAATCTTTTAATTAATGGTAACTTAACCTTTACTGCTCCTATTCCGTTAACCCTTTATTTAAGTGCCGCATTATTTTCTATTAACTAGTTAACTATCTCTTATAGTTATCTAACTATTATAGGTTGCTGCGAGTTAATATCTGCTATACTGGTATCGCCTCCTAATCTTGAAGTAGTTGCCGCCGTTAATAGCGTCGTGGTAGCTGCTTTTAGTGGCATATTATTCGACTTATTAAAACCGTAACTAGGTAGTAATTATATAACGGAACCTTGTAGCAAGTACTACGGTAGACTCGTTATTGGGCTAGGTGTATAGGTATTACAAAGTAAGTTAACAACGTAATAATAACTAGTGGAGTGGTTGCCTAATAGATTAACTCTAATTATATTCTAAGAATCACTATAAGGAAGGAACTATCTAGGTAGGAACTAAGGGTCCTTAAATACACAACCGTACTCCTAAGAAATCCTTCTTGTACGTAATATATGTGTTATACGTGTTATACATACGTTCCCTTCGTACACTGCGTACAACATTATATAACTTGCTTACTATTCCTCGTTATATAGTTCTACCGGCTCTATACTGGACCGTGCTTGTATTAACCAACTAGCTTCTTCTAACTCTTCTCTAAGTAGTCGTAATATTGTACTTAAAGCGTCTGTAATACTTACTCTTTTCTTCTTTAGTACCTTATATAAACCTTTAGCCATTATAATCTATTTAAACGCTAGGTCTTCTATAGATATCCACTATAGCCTAAGACAGCTAATAATTACCTAAACCTTTTCTATAGCGGATATTCTTTTAGTAGATATTGCGGATATTATAGATATTATAGGTATTTTATTAACTCCTACTTCTTTATCCTCTTAGGGATCTATATAGTTTAGTAGCAGTAAGTAGGCTATTGTTACGGCACTGGCGGAAACCGGTAGATTATAGCGGACAATCGCAGACAGTCGCAGACAGTTTTATACAGTTCTAGACAGTTGCCGTCACGTGACTAGAGGATCGTATATAACGTCGAGCGGCGCCGCCCTCCGTCTCCTTTCCTTTCTTTAGCTTTAGATCCTCGTTTATAGACAATCCAATCGTACAGGCTTGCACGACCCTTTTGCCGTGCTCGTGCCTCGATTGACTGAGTCGCTAATAGCTATTAAGGACCGTATTTAAGCTAAGGATAGTAATAGGGGAGACGATAGGGGTAGGACGAGACCGCTAATACCCTTGGGTACTATATCCACTATATCTCTTAACCCTCTAGCGGTATTACTTAATAAAAAGGGTAGTTTATTATTAAAAGCTTAAGAAGACTGGCTCCTGCTAGACAAAGTAGAGGGGTTTCTTTAACGCTTTTTAGATACACCTATAGCTGGTAGTTAATTCTAGAAAATCTATTAATTGGAGAGCTAATTAAGGCAATTCTAACGTAGGTATTTATAGGATAATAGACGTGGCGGTTACTTACATTAATTTCGTTAAAGTTAATGGTTTGCCTTATATAAATAAAGTAGCTTAGCTTCTAAAAGCCTACTAAAGTGGCTTAGACTAAGAAACAGATGGATCGATCGAATAGGTTAGCTTGCGGATATTCGATAATCCGCGCAGCGGATATTCATCGGTTTCTTAGTCTGAGCATGCTGAGTCAACTGCGTCCACGCTTGCGCCACAAATCACGTGCAGAAACTGCAGCCACGGACCCCTACCCTCTCCCTCTCAGCGCTGTTATGCTGGCGATTACGACCACTTCTCCTGCTGCATCCACTCCCTCCATCACCGCCGCCACCGTCGTCACTTGTAGATCTGATGCCGAGTTGGATGTCATCCCGCTTGTCCTTCATTTCTCCTATTCCCGATCTTCAAGCCATAGCGCGGTAACTCCTGGCTTCCTGCACCAATTCCTCCCTCCTTCCCGCTTGCTCCGCCTCCTCAACTTCAGCCCTGGCGACAGCTGCCACAGCAACTCATCTGTAGATGGATTTACGGCACCTCGAATCCCTCGAGTCCTGAATCACCCTCAGCCTTTATAGCTGCCTACAATGGCCACGTTGGGCTCACCATCGCCTCCTTCCTCACCTTCCCACAACATGCGCCGTAGTAGGACCTGGGCGAGAAAGTGCGAGCGCTACTGTTGCAGCGTCGTGACATACTTTCCGCTAGCCTTCGTCTACGGTTTGACAACTTGGGCCGTATGGGTTGAAGCTGGTATAGGGATGGTGCCTGCGAAGCACACTTGGACAGGTAGACCATCCCTTCACCTCTCAGGGGCTGTTATAAAAGTGTGGAACAGGACCGATGCATAGAAGAGCCATTCCAACAGCTACCCGAGGTGTTCAACAGCGTGCTTTAAAAGAAGCATACCAATCTAGAGGACCTCAACACGCCCGATCATGAGTCCTCAGAACCGGTCAAATCTGTCTGAACCAACCTCGGGCGCCTGATATAAAAAGGGGAACTCCATCACCATGCATCGATCCTGTCACATACGTTGCCTTGACATACTAGTTTTGATCTATGAGCTAATCCTTTGTTTTTCAGGCAGAACATCGTCAGCGGTTGGGATTCTCCTCTACCTTCTCCTGAACTGGAGCTACACCACCGCCGTCTTCACGGACCCGGGATCCCCCCTCAATACTAAAAATGGCTACAGCCACCTTCCCACACAAGAATCAATGACGTATGCCTCTTTCATGGTCAAATCTACTGGTGACATCCGATTCTGTAAGAAATGCCAGGCCAAGAAGCCAGACCGCGCTCATCATTGCTCTTCTTGCCGACGCTGTGTTTTGAAAATGGACCACCATTGCCCCTGGCTCGCAACATGTGTTGGACTACGCAACTATAAAGCCTTTGTATTATTTCTCGTGTACTTGACGCTATTCTGTTGGATGTGCTTTGCTGCATCTTCAGCGTGGGTCTGGAGTGAAGTGATAAGCGACGGCCGGTATACCGAAACCATGATGCCGGTGAACTACGTGTTGCTTGCAGTGCTTTCCGGCATTATCGGACTTGTAATAACTGGCTTCACGCTGTGGCATCTGTGGCTAGCAAGCAAAGGACAGACCACGATCGAGAGTTTAGAGAAGACTCGCTATTTATCTCCCCTCCGTAACTCAATGCGGCAACAGCTCAACAACCGCAACTACGTCGACCCGGAAGCGAACGGACGTCCAAGCCTCAGTGACCAGCTGAGAGAAATCCACGCCAACGCACTCCCAGGCATCACCAGGCCCGAAGAAGGCGAGTCCTCCCCTGCCCGCTCACCGTCCCGCTCCCCCAACGCAAACCCCTACTCCAGCAACTCTCCCATGAGCAACGGCTACTTCGCCCATTCCCGCACAGAGTCCTACGAGCGCCGCGAACGCCAACGCGACATGGAGCGCTACGACTCCTACCTCGACGAGCGCGACAGCGACAGCCTCCCCAACGCCTTCGACCTCGGCTGGCGCCGCAACCTCCTGCACGTCTTCGGCCCGTCCCCATCCCTCTGGCTCCTGCCCATCAGCAACACGCTCGGCGACGGCTGGACCTGGGACCCGAGCCCCAAGTGGCTCGCGGCGCGCGAGCGCATCCGCATCGAGCGCGAGACCCAGGCCCGCATCCAGAAGGAGCGCGAGCGCGCCGCCGGCTGGGGCGTCGACTCGCCGACCGAGGCCGAGATCATGCGGCATGGCCACGGCCACGGCCATGACTTCGCTAACACTCATCCGGCGTACGGGACTCCGGTTTCGACGCCTCGTGCGCCGCGCCGCCCGGAGTGGCAGGCGCCCGGCCGCGAGGAGGCGGAGAATAGGTACCTCACTACCTCGACCGGCGTCGCGACCGTGCCGCTCGAGGGGCGGCGTAGTCCGGGGAAGGCGGACCAGATCCTGGGCCGTGAGAGGGGCATGTATGCGGATGGGGATATGCCGCTGCGCACGCTGGAGCGCAGGAGGGCGGACCAGTACGAGTATGCGGAGGAGGGTGAAGAGGAGGACGAGGAGGATGGGTATGAGGTTAGTAGCGATGAGGAGAGGGCGGAGAGGAGGGGGCTCCGGAAGGGGCGGCGGATTAGGGCGACACGGAACTGGAATGATATCCCAAATGATTTTCTTAAGCCGCCGCCGAAGGGGAAGGGGAGGGGTGGTGGGAGTGGGAGCGGGAGCGCGGCGGGCAGTCGCGAACGGAGGGAGGATGAGTGGCAGGAGTGGGGTGGAGAGAGCTGAGGAGGGGGGCCTTGTAATTTCACGCGGTTTGCTTTAAATGTTGGAGAGGTGTTGTTGTGCTGCATTTATGGGCGTTCCGGCTGGCTTTTCTTGATCTCTTCGCACCGTTTGTGGATGAGAAAAGTAGTCCGGGTAGAGTGTTTTGGGATTGGTGGTGTATTTGTACAAGGGGGGTTAAGTATGCTTTGAAATTTGTGGCTGCGGATTCGCTGGAGCTAGAGGTGGTGGGAAGATCTCGCTTCGATTACGACATCGCCGTGCCGGTCCTTGTGTAGCGTCCTCCCTGTAACACTAGCTTGTGAAGGACAGGTCGGCTTATATGGCGCACACTTAATTTGATCGTCCCCTAGTGGCGCCTTTGTCAACGGCCTCGTATGCTTGATAAGACTTCTATGTGAGCTCATTTTATATTCCATTATCAGGCACCTGAGGCATTAATCTGAAGCTGGGGTAGTGCGGTGAGGACTAGATGAATAGCCCCTGGTGTGCCGGGTACTTATCAGTGGCGGGAAGTGAGGGAGATGTTTTTACTACAATCGGCCATTGGTGGAGAATACCAACCAAGCGCGGCATGGTCGGAGAACGACAACGACAACTTCTCTTCGCCATGATAAATGGAAGACGCAACACCAGAACGTGTACATGTAGCGGAAACCGTAGCATCATGCTAGCCAGGAAAAAAACGTTTGCTTGGCTAAGATGCTCGATATCTCAAAGAGGAGAGCGAAGCGACATGTTCAGGGGCACCTGAGCTCGGCGCACACTCAACCTTTTCTCTTAATTGTCTTTCATCCTTGAAATACGAGCTGTGTATCATGCAATCGTTTGATTTGGTTGTTGTCGGCGCGGGTAAGGCTTTCTTATCACTTTTATATACTGGTTTCATTTCCGCTGCTGGCTTGTCGTTGTCTTGATCCTGTCCTGTCTCTTTACTCACCTCATTCGATAGGATGGTTTGGCCTCGCAGCTGCAAAAACATACATCGAGCTGCATCCAGACGAGAATGTGCTTGCCCTGGAGTCCGCGTCCACCGTGGGCGGCGTGTGGGCGAAACACCGTCTCTACCCTGGCCTGAGGTCGAATAACATGCTGGGCACGTACGAGTACCCCGATTTCCCCATGGACAGTGCCACGTTTGGCGTCCAGCCCGGCGAGCACATCCCCGCAGCCGTCCTGCACCAATATCTCACGAAGTACGCCGAGCACTTCGGCGTCTTCCGCCGCATACGCTTCAACACGACCGTTGAGAGCGCCGAGCAGACGGCCGACGGCAGCTGGACCCTCACCGCCAGCGAGCAACCCACCGACGACGCCATGCCCATCCCGTCGCAACTCCAGACCAAGAAGCTGATCGTCGCAACCGGCCTGACGTCCGAGCCCAACATGCCCGACATCCCCGGCAGCAGCGCCTTCGCCGGCCTGCTCTTCCACTCCAAGGACTTCCAACACCACGCCGCGAGCCTTGAGAGTGCGCGGCACGTCGCGGTGCTCGGCGGCGCCAAGTCCGCCTGGGACGTCGCATACGCCTACGCGTCCGCTGGCGTGCGCGTCGACATGGTCATCCGGCCCTCGGGCAAGGGCCCCGTGTGGATGGCGCCGCCGTACGTGACGCCGCTGAAGAGGTGGCTCGAGAAGCTCGTGCACATCCGGCTCTTGACCTAGCTCAGCCCGTGCATCTGGGGGGATGAGGACGGGTACGGCGGGATCAGAAACTTCCTGCACGGCACGTTCCTGGGCCGCTTCTTCGTCGACCTGTTCTGGAAGATCCTATCAGCCGACGTGATCACGGCGATCGGCTTCGACAAGGACGCTGAGATGAAAAAGCTGAAGCCGTGGCACAGCGCCTTCTGGATCGGCAGCGGGCTGGGCATCCTCAACTACCCAACCGACTTCTTCGCCCTAGTCCGCGCCGGCCAGATCCGCGTCCACGTCGCCGAGATATCGCACCTGTCGCCCGACGCGCTCCACCTCTCCACTGGCGCCGCCCTCCCCTGCGACGCCCTCATCTGCGCCACGGGCTGGAAACCCGGCCCACCAATTCAATTCCGCCTGCACGCCTCCTCCTCCTCCGCCGCCGCCACCGCCGCCGAGCTCGGCCTCCCGCACCCCCTACCCGACCCCCACGCCGCCCTAGCCGAGAAAGCAGACGCCGAGATCCTCGCCCGCTTCCCGCGCCTGCGCGCCCAGCCCCCCGTCCCCGCCAGAGGAGGAGGCGAGGGCGGCAGGGGAGGCGGGGCTGCCGACGCAGCAGCAACGACGACCCCGCTCCGCCTCTACCGCTTCATGGTCCCGCCGCCCCTCCTCGCCTCCCGCTCCCTCGCCTTCGTGGGGCTGCTGACCAGCATCACGACGTCCGTCACAGCCTCCGCGCAGGCGCTGTGGGTCTGTGCGTATTTTGCGGGTGAGCTGGAGAGGGTGCCGCAGGGGGTGGAGGAGGCGCGGTGGGAGGCGGTGCGGGCGGCGAGGTGGGGGCGGTGGCGCTATCCGTGTGGGTATGGGGGCCGGGTGCCGGATTTTGTGTTCGATGCTGTGCCGTATTTGGATTTGTTGCTTGGGGATCTCGGAGTTAGGGGGAGGCGGAAGGGGGGGTGGAGGGAGGTGGTGGGGGCGTATGGGGTGGAGGATTATAGGGGGTTGGTGGGGGAGTGGAAGGGGAGGTGGAGGAGGCGGGGCTAGGCGGGTGGGCGGATGATCTGCATGTTGGGTGGTTTGTAGTAGCCGGTAGGCCAGAGTAGGGTGAGATGTGGTCCGGGTCTAGGGTTGATTGAATCAGAGCTCTCCGGATCCATGGGGAGGGTGTTTGTTATACGGAAAAGTCTCCTGCATACTAGCTGTACGACGTGGGGAGAGTCTGTAAAGAGGTAAATAGGGGCTGGTAGAAAAGGGCTTTCGGATGTATGTTGTATGCACCTGTTCTACGGCTTGACTTTACTAAAGAAAGCCACATTCCACCTGCGCTAGGTTTAATAGTTATTAGATACTAAATAGGTTATAATAGGTCCTTTCTCGCTAATATACTACTATAGAATACCTTTGCATTGTTAAGCTATAAGTTATTATTCTCTATTTCTAAAATAACTACCTTATCCTCTAATTGACCCGAGGTACGAGTGGTCTATTATTCTCAGGTGTCCCAATTTTCAAACTTGGCCAAGCCTACTTCTGATTGGTTAGAAAGCCAGCCTCTCATTGGTTAGAAAAAAAGTTGCCCGCGGTAAGTTGTGGCAGAATCCACGTGACGAACTTCAAAACACCGAAAGCTCTGCAAGGGCTCTGCACCAAGCTCTACCGCCCTGCAAAAGCTCAGTACAAAGCTCCGTACGAAGCTCTACAAAAGCTCTCCCAAAAGTTCTACTAAAGGCTTTGCAATACCTCTACCCACCTAGTGTACTAGCCACGCAGTGAAATAGAACACAAAGTGCGCAGGGGGGTCCAAGGGGTCTCCCCTTAAAGCTCTACTCGAAGCTTTGCTCAATACCCTATACGAAGCTCTAAAGCTCCACTAACACGTAGCACTAATATACTAGGAAGTCTCATAATTGTCTTTACAAACATCTCTATAAACACCTCTATAACGGCTCTACAATTGCTCATACAATCGTCCGTACAAACGGCTCTATAAACGGCTCTACAAACGTCTATACGATCGCCCGTACGAACGCCCATACAATCAACCAATTAAACGTCTATACGATCAATCGATTAAACGTCTATATAATTAATTAGACGCCCGTATAAACGTCTCTACGAACGTCTACAGTCGCCCATATAATCGTCCGTACGAACGTCTATACGATTGCCTTTACAAACGTCTGTACGAACGCCTACACAAACGCCTATACAAAGCTCTGCTCAAAGCTCTACTCAAAGCTCTATTAAAGCTCTGCATAGAGCTCTACTAAAGCTCTACAAAAGCTCTGCACAAACCTCCGTACGAAACTCTGAAATAGCTCTACTAAAAGCTCTACCAAAGCCTCTACCAAAGCCTCTGCAAGAGCTCTGCCCACGCAGTAAATGGAGCACGCAGTGCGCAGGGGGGGTCCAAGAGGGTCTCCCCCTTAAGCTTAAAACTCTACTCAAAGCTCTACTCAAAGCTTAATACGGAGCTCTAAAGCTCTACTAACACGCAGCACTGATATACCAGGAAGGCTCTATAATTGTCTGCACAAACAACTCTACAAACGGCTCTACGAACGTCTGCACAATCGCCCGTACAAACGCCCATATAATTAGTCGATTAATCGATCAATTGCCTATATAAACGCCTATACAATCAATCAACCAATCAACTAAACGCCCGTACGAACGTCTCTACAAACGGCTCTACAAATGGCTCTATACACGGCTTTACGCACAGCTCTACAAACGTCCATACAATTAATCAATCAATCAATTGCCTATACGAATGCCCGTACCGACGATCAATCAAACGCCTATACAATTGCCTGTACAATCGTCTCTACAAATGTCTCTGCAATTAATCGCCAGAACAAACGGCTGCACGTCTGCACGTTTGCACGTGGCTCTGCGCAAGGCTCTACACGAAGCTCCGCACGAGGCTCTACTAAAGCCCCGCACGAGGCTCTACCAAAGCTCTACACAAGGCTCTATTAAAGCTCTGCACAAGGCTCTACAAAAGGCTCTGCCTAAAGCTTACCTCCTACTGCAAAGCACGACGGAGGTATAGGATTTATAAAACAAATCCATACCTACTAGTATATGTTAATTAAGCTCTACACAATAAAGCTCTAAATTAAAGCTTTGGGTTAATTAATCGGCTTATTAATTATAAACTCGGGTCAAAAATTTCGTTAGGGAGTACTAACGATCCGCATATCCCCTTTAAAACTTTATTATATAGCACTAACGGCTTATTAAGTAATTACTCCTTATACTCCTTAATACATTTATCTACTTCATTGGCTAGTCCTTTATTTTAGATTAGAAATTAGCTAAGACCCACGCCGCTACTTAGTTAAGCAAGTATAAGCCGACTTCTAAACTCTACCTACTGTAACGGAACCTTGTAGCAAGTACTACGGTAGGTTTGTTATTGGGCTAGGTGTATAGGTAATGCGTAAAGTCAACAACGTAATAACAACTGGTGGAGTGGTTGCCTAATAGATTAACTCTAATTATATTCTGAGAATCACTATAAGGAAGGAACTATCTAGGTAGGGACTAAGGGTCCTTAAATATATAACCGTACTCCTATAAAATCCTCCTTGTATATAAGGTACGTGTGCTTTATTTACTCTGTTATATAGATTATATAGATTATATAAATTACATAGATTACATTACGTGACTTAGTTACTATTCCTCGTTATATAGTTCTACTAGATCCATTTTAGACCGTGCTTATATTAACCAACTAGCTTCCTCTAACTCTTCCCCAAGTAGTCATAATATTGTACTTAAAGCGTCCGTAATACCATCTCCCTCCTCTTTATCTTTGTCCTTAAAGATTCTTAATATCTCTAAGTTGTTTATTAAAGGTGTAATATCCATCTAATTAATTTAGTTAATATTATTACTTATAATGCCTTTAAAGGTTTTTAAGCCTCCGCCTTCTTCTTCTATAGCTCGTTGGTCTTATACTATTGCTGCGATATTGTCTCTAGGTGGAATAATACTATCTCCGTGTTCTCGTTATGTGAAAGAGGGGTTAGTTTACGTTGCGCTAGCGAGTCCTTTATCTTAGTAACCCTCTTTTTATTTAGAGTGCACTAAAGCGAATGTTTATTTGTCCTGCGATGTTCGCTTTATATTTAACGCTAAGTATACGCGTCCTATAACTCTTAATAGTTATTAAGTTCCCTAAGTAATTTGTTATAGGGTCTTATGTTTAATCTACCGCTGCGAAGCTTAATGGTAAACTTATGGGTGCCTTAGGCGAGATTTATTGTCTTTAACGCGAAGATTAAGCTTGCGCTGAGCGGGTAAGAGAAGAAGATTGTTAAGCCCTTGAAGCTCGCGCCTCTGCTTATACTCGGCTTCTTCGTCTTAAGAAGGTTTATAAGAAGGTTTGTTTTAAGGAGTAAAAACTTATAAAATAAGGTCTGTAGGAACTTAGTAATAAAAGAACGGATTCTCTTCTAATAGTAAAGGAAATAACTCTAAGTAGTTCGGCAATTACTCTTCCTAAGTCCCCCTTAGGTAACTCGTTTTTTAGTAATCCTTCTTTAATATTACCTAACCTATTCTCTTCCGATACTCTTATACCTTTCCTATAGCGTTTTTTAAATTTTCTAGTAGCTCCTAGGTAGTCTTATTATAGCCTATTTACTTAACCTTGTACTATATTTTATCGTTAATATCCTTATAGCTAATAATCTTTAAAACTTGCTATTTATCTTCCTCTTATCCTCTATACGTGTCTGCTTTATAGACTAGTGGCTTAACCTTTCTATATACTAGCTCTAGTATGGCGATATGCTATATAGGGTAGATCTTTATTTTGGCTGGTAGGTTTAACTTAAACGTAATTAGTGAAATCCTCTAACTAATTTTAAAAGGTCTTAGTCTAACATAGTCTAACTTCTTGCTTAGTCGTTAACTCTTGAAATTTTTGTATAGTAGCTATACTTTATCTCCCTCCTTAAGATCTAGTCCCTTAGATCTCTTAGCATCGTAGTATTTCTTTATTTTTTGCTATATTACCTTAGCTATTTCTATAAGGTTCTTATAAAGATTTATTAATATCTCTATCCTTTACTTAGCTATGCTACTTATCTTCTTTGCTTAACGTAGCGATAGTGATGTTTTTGGCTTATATCTATAGTTCGCCTTAAATAGTAATATACCTATTCCTTTTTATAGTGTTGTATTATATATAAACTGTATAACTAGTAATAGTAATACCTAATTATTCTGTGCGTAATTAATATAATATCTTAGATACTGCTCTAGTGTCTAATTTAATCTTTCTATTTAACCGTCTATCTGCGGATAATATGCGGTGGAAGTTGCTACTTAAACTCCTTACTCCACTAAAAATACCTCCTAGAATGCTGCTATAAATTTTAGATCTCTATCTAATATGATTTTACTTAGTGCTCTATACCTTATAAACACTTCTTTAATATAGATTCTAGCGACATCTTCTGCTGATATTTCTTCTATATATGCTATAAAGTATCCCTACTTTATAAGCTTATCTACTATTACTAAGATTGCATTATAATCTTATCCGGTAATAGGATCTCTTAACTTTAGTAACTTAATAATAAAGTCCTATAATATAACCTCCTATAGTCTCTTTGGTATTTTAATAGGTTGTAGCCCTCTATATAGCTTATACTTTATTAGTTTATTTCTTTAGTAATCTAAATACTCCTTAGTGACCTTTCTAGCTATCCTTTAGATTCTATTAATAATATACTCCTCCTAAAGTCTTAACACTAAGCCTATAGCTCCGTTATGTCCTTAAGTTAGTCCTTTATAGAAATCTTCTATAAATTGCTCTGCTATACTTCTTAAGATGTACTTTACTTCTTAGTTTTTATATATATCTATCTATAGATCTTCTAGCTGTGCTTCTAGAATTCTTTATACCTAAAAGCTTTCTAGTATTTTATAAACTCTGTCTAGTCCTTCCTAAGTTGCTATAATTTTAGGATAATTATACCTAATTAATCCGTCTATATCTTTTCGCAGTAAAGCCCCTAATGGCTTTTTATTGTTTTGTAGTTTAGCCTTTTAACTTAAAGCATCTGCTCTTGTGTTATTTATACCCTTAGTATACTAAATCTTAAAATGGTATTCTATAAGCATCTCTGCCTATCTAACCTATCTTTAGTTAAGTTCCTTCGTTGTAAGGAATCCTATTAGGTTCTTATAATCTGTCTTAACTATAAATGGTTTCTCTATACCTTATAAGAATGCTCTCTATTCCTTTAGTACTATAACTATACCTAATAACTCCTTATTGTAGATGTTATAGTTTAGTTCCAGTAGTGTTATCTTTTAACTGTAATATGCTACTAGGTGCTATCCATCTGGATACTTTTATATAAAGTATGCCCCTAGTGCAAAGTCTAATATATTTGTCTTAATAACCGTCTCTAGTCCTAGTTAATAGATCTTAAGAACTAGCTCCTAGGTAAACAACCTTTTAACTTCCTTAAATAGTTCTTATTATTCTTCTCCCTATACCTATAGTTCTTCTTTCTTTATTAACTGCGTAAATGGCTTAATATCCTTTAACTACTGCGCTATAAACCTTCTGCAGTAATTACAAAACCCTAAGAACGATCTTAACTGCGTAACGTTCTCTAGTTCTTACCAATTTACTATAGCCTTAATCTTCTTTAGATCTATGCTAAGTTGGCCTAGTTTAATAATAAATCCGACGAAATCTGTCTTTCTAGTAAAGAACTCGCATTTCTTGATTGCTACTAGCATTTGTTCTTCTTATAGTCTCTTTAAGACCCATTTAACGTGTTCCCCGTATTCTTCCTTAGTTATTAAGTAGATAATAATATCGTTAAGGTATACTATAATAAATTCATCTAAGTATTCTCCTAATATATTATTAATTCGCTTTTAGAATATTGCTAGTGCGTTTATAAGTCCGAATTATATAACTAATAGTTTATATAGTCCTTCCTTTAACCTAAAGGCTGCCTTCCATTTATCGCTTTCCTTAATTCTGATCTAATGGTACGCCCATCTTAGATCTATCTTCGTAAAGATTTGCGCGTTACCTATCCTATCTTAAATCTCGCTAATTAAGGGTAAAGAATACCTATCCTTCCTAGTAATGCTGTTTAACTGCCTATAGTTAATACATAGCCTTAGCTTGCCATTCTTCTTTAGGACAAATAATACTGGATAACCCGCTAATAATTGCAATAGTTTAATATATCCCTTTTATAAGTTCTCCTAAACAAACTCTTTTAATGCTCTACCTTCCTCTTTAGTAAGCTTATAGATTGGAAAAAACCTTAAACTTATTCCTAGTTCTAATTCTATTTTATAGTCCTATACTATATACTCTAACAGCTTTTTACTTTCTAGTAACTATAGTTTCTTACTATACTTATAGTATCTCTTTAGTACATAGCTTAGTCCTTTTTCCGTTTTCTTATAGGTCGCTCCTACTTAGTACTATACTAACTTAGCTTATTATTACGTCTTATAGCGTTAAGTATTTCTGATATTAACCTAACCTATAACCTAATCAATCTTTAGATTGTACTTCTGTAACTAAGGCATCCCTAGTATCGCCTCGTCCTTCCCTAATAGTAGGATATTAAAAGACATCCGAATTTATCTTCCTTTAATAGTTAACTAAATAGGTCCTGTTTTAAGATTAATAATACCGTCTCCGTAGGCTATTGGATCTCCTAAAATTGTTACTAATAAATATAGGTGCTCCTTTCTCCTGTGTAGTAGTCCTATTCTTTTAACTACTGCTAGTAAGATATGGTTCCTTATTACTCCACTATCTATTAGTGCTTCGAACTGTTAATCTTACTATTTAATTTATAAATTTAGGTGTCTTCCTTAAATTCCTTTAAGGGTCTAAGGCTCTACTACTAGCTCCCTCTAGTCCCGTAGGCCTCTACTTTTCCCAACTATTAGCTACTAGATCCTATTTGTACTTAGTCTAACTTAGGCTAATACTTAGTTCGCTTTTTATCCTTAATATACCATAAATAGGTATTCTCTAAATATTCCTACTATTATTGTCTATTTAGGCATTCTTCTGTAAGAAATCTTCCTAGTTAAAGCGTTAAGTCCCCTTATTCTTAAACTTCTACTAGGTGCTAGCTATGCATATATTTAGTGTTTTAGTATTTCGCTTTATCCGTCATCTAATATATTCTTATTAGATACTTCCGATTCTTATCCTTTGGTGTCCTATATATGCTGCATATATTATCCACGCATGCTATCCATAATAGTGTGTAATATACTTAGTGTCTTAGGTTAACTCTTAGCTTATCTTCGTCCTTAAGTTTAAACCTTTCTTATATTAATTTAAGCGTCGCGACTTTATTTACAAGTACTAAGATTTATCTCTTACTTCTCTAGTCCTCTAATTGCTCCTTTAGATCTTTTAACGTTATAATTAAGGCTCCTTTAATATAAGTTATAGCCTTTTCCGTAATCGGGTGGTCTTAGACAACTTTTTTATCTAACTACATATAGAAATCTTCCTACTTATCATTGTGTCGCTGCCTATACCACTTTTAGTATAGCTACTTAAGTATATACGCTCTGTCCGTAAGGAAGTATCTTCTTATTACTGCATCGTGACAGCCCTTTATATGTTATTCCTTAAATCTGGTTAGGATTCCTAAATCCTCTTCTTATTTTAGTTTGGTAAGCCACTTAGCTCTTAGTATGCCTACTCTTGGCCTATTAGTAATTCTTTATACTAGCGCTCTATCCCTTATATAACCTAGTAGATTAGATCTCTTATCTAGTTTCTGCTCTTGCTATAAGGTAATTCTTACTCTAAATTCCTTTATAGTTTCTTTTCTTTTGCGTCTTACAAGTAGATCCTTAAAGTCTTTATACTTCTTAATCTTGGTATTAACTTTTCAATCTTTAGGCTAAACACTGTGTTTAACTAGTAAGTCCTCTAGGTCTATATATCTGTCTTTTAGTCTAACTACTGCCTAGATTACAGATTCTCTAATCTATAAAGAAGCTCCTTACCTTTTACCTATAGGTGTCCTTATTCGTACTCCGAATTCTTAGTCCCTTAGATTCTTTAATCCTAAGCTTGCTTCTAACTTAAGCTTAGCTCCCGCCTTAGTCCAACTAGGTATCCGTAGTATTCTCATCTTGTCTTAAGAGTCTTAAATCTCATCTATCTTATCTTGAGAATTTAATGCCTATGGGAAGCTCTATCCTAAGCTCATTCGTATATTCCTAAACTAAGCTATTACCCTGCTTCATCGGTTTTCGTCTATTATAGGTCCTTAGGTGTACCTCATCTCGTCTTAAAAATCTTAATTATCTCTTATCTTATCTTAAGAATCTTAAGCCTTTGGCCTTTTGCCTTTATTAAGTAGTGAATTAGCACTAGCAGTTATCTGCTTACTTAGTCTTTATAAGACGCTCTTCCTATCGTTTCATAAAGCGATAGATGCCGTATCTAACGGTGTTATAATGCCCGTTACTGAACCTTGCTTTATGGCGGTCTTAGTCTCTACTTCTAATGCTGATGTCTTAAGATCTTCTTTCTTGATATCGCTAAATGGATTTTTTCTAAAGTCCCTTTTTAAGTACTGCCTTATTAACACTGTACTAAAAGTTGCTATTAGATCTTTATCGCATTTATAGAGCCTATCTTGCTCTTTATAGTCTTAGGTAGCTCTTAGTTTCTCTAAACTGGGTTCCTATAGCTAATAGCTTGCGCTATACTTAGCGTCCTTATAAATTTGGCACGCGTTATTATAGTAAAACATAAAGTAGTTAATTAAACAATCTTTTATTCCTCGTAGTATATTATCGTCCCTCTATACGTATATACCGTCTACTAGTCCAGTTCCCTTTATTATATAGTAACTCTAACTATCTTTATAATCTCTGGCAAAATAACCTTATTTTCTATAATTTATATAAGCTCCCTCTTTAAACCATCTTTCTTATTATAAAGTCCGCCTAAATATCTTCTACTGCTAAGATCCCTAATTCGGCCTTTGCTCCTTAGACCTTTAATTACTTAATCCTTATCCTTTTAGTTTCTATAGTGTCTTGCTCTATCTCTTATAGGCTTCTTTAGTACCGCTTAAGTCTATTAGCTTTACGCCATACTATAATTTCTAACTTAGCTTTGGTTAATATATACTCTGCGCCTTATATAACTATAGAACTCTATCCTAACCTCTCTTAGTCTGTTCCCTTTAGTAGATCCTATTATTAATCTTTATCGCTTAATTTATTAATTCCCTTAGGGTATCCGCATCTTCTATCAGAATAATTACGTCCTAGACTTTAGCCTTAAGTCCCTATTTATACTATGCCATAAGCGCCCTATTATTCCACTTAACTTATATTACTAGCGTTTAGAACTGCGTTGTATACTTAATGGCTAAGGTTTATTACGTAATATTTTAAAGCTTTTTTTCCGCTGTAGTTGTTGCCTCCAGGTCTCTAAATATCTGTGTAAGTCGCTCTATAAATCTATTCTAGCTTAAGAACATAAACTGTACTTCTTAGTTTATCGTTATTATTTCATTTACTTATATCTCTATAAGGTAAGGCTTAAACTATTTAAGTGCTCTTCCTAATAAGAACAATCCTGTATACGCTATTTAATCTATAGGTGTTACTAGCTTTGCTCCCTCTTACGTAACCTTGAAATACATTTGCGTAAGGAATCCTTTAAGCTTTAATCTCTCTCCTGAGAATCTTTTAATTAATAGTAACTTAACCTTTACTGCTCCTATCCTATTAACCCTTTATTTAAGTGCCGTATTATTTTCTATTAACTAGTTAACTATTTCCTATAGTTATCTAACCGTT
>Ga0307515_10006560_pt1 | contig 23245 bp, 19 predicted proteins | sample 17_EM_MG_FD_194513 | JGI IMG/M metagenome (GOLD analysis project Ga0307515, IMG submission 194513) | Populus trichocarpa ectomycorrhiza microbial communities from riparian zone in the Pacific Northwest, United States - 17_EM | ecosystem: Host-associated > Plants > Roots > Unclassified | place... | reverse complement strand
CGTAGCCCGCCTTCGCGAGCGTCGCCAGAAACTCCGTCAAGTGAACGTCGAGGCAGCCCGCTTCGGCAGATCCCGATCGCGGTGAGATTTTCTTCGACATGCCGTCTCTCCTTTGGCGAAATCGCCGGTGAGGAGACGGTCTCAAGGAGACGGCTTCAAATTATGCCGCGTCGGCCAGGCCGATGCAGTCCCCCGCTGCCACCAGGTGCCTGGAAAGCACGAGCCCAGCCACCGCGCGGCATAGTCCGGGGCGCGGCATTACCGATCTAATGCCGTTCGCGGCATTAGCCCGCTTGTTGGTGGCGTCGAGGTTGCCGTCGTCGAGGAACAGCAAGAGCCGCTTCCACTGGCGGTGGAGATACCCGAGCGCGCGACCGAGCGGGGTCTTGGGCGGAATGGTCGCGCGCTGGTCATCGATCCAGGCACGCAGGTCGTCGAGGATCGGCTTGGTCTCGCGCTGACGGCGCAGCCGGCGCTCGTCGGCGGTGTCGCCGGCGAGCTTGGAGACGCGTTCGACGGCGAACAGGCGAGCGATCTTGTGCAGTCCGTCGAGCGCGATCTGGTCGCCGGCGCGTGCGGCGTCGACCAGCCGTCGTCGGCCATGTGACCAGCAGCCCGGACGCTTGCCACCGGCGCGCTCGAGGAACGAGAGCGTGTTCGTGCCGTCGCACTGCACCGTGCGCGCGAGATCCTCGCCGAGGAAGCGGCGCACGCTGTCGGAGTCGGCGGATGGCGAGTAGAAGAACGACACCCAGCGCGCGTTGGTCCAGCACCACATCGCGCCGGTGCGGATCCCGTCGACGGTGTCCGGATCGAGCACGGGGATGCCGGTCGCGTCGGTGCCGAGCAGACCAGGGCCGCGGGTCTTGTCCTCGATCAGTTTGGCGATCGGCGTGAGCAGATCGATGTGCGCGGCGACCGAACGCCCGAGCGTCTGCGGCGCGATCTCGACGCCGAGGCGTGTGAACCTCGTGCACTGGCGCTCGATCGGTGTGTGCTCGAGGTACTTGTCGGCGGTCGCCTCGACGATCAGCGCGTCCGAGAACTTCCCGCGCTCGACGATCGCCGGTGGCGTCGGCGCCGAGACGATCGTGTCGTCGTTCGGGCAGGCGACTCGCTCGTCGAGGCGCACCTCGACGACGACCCTCGCCGGGATCACGCTCAAGATCTCGCAGCGCGCATGGCCGACCGTAGTCATCTCGGCGCCGCAGCGCGGGCAGACCCGGAGCTCGGGCGGGACGGGATTGCTCACCTCGATGCGCGGCAGGTGCACCGGCAGCGCGGCGCGGCCAGGGTGCCGGCCCTTGCGGCTCTTCTTCTCGCGCCCCGGAGGCTCCTTCGGCCGCGCCGCGGGCGCGACGCCGAGATCGCCGAGCGGAAGGACGAGCTGGCGCTCGAGCCGCTCGAGGGACTCCGAGCGCGGCCGGCGCTGGCGTAGCTCGGCAAGCTTCTTCGACAGCTCGCCGTTGACCTCGCACACCCGGGCGACGAACGCGACGATCGCGGCGATCAGCTCGACGAAACGGAGCGTGTGGATCATCCGCTCGAGGAACGCGCGCACCTCGCCCAGGTCAGGGGCGTACGGCGAGGTGATCCGCTCCGGCTCTTTCACTGGCCGCTTAGACGAGGCAGCGATCTCCGAAATTCAGGCCACGATCATTTTTGTCGCCGGTTGCCAACGGGGGCGGCGGCGCGCTCCGGCCAGGTCGATCCCCTCGAGCACCAAGGCCAGCTCGGCGAACTCTACGGCGTTCGCTGACAGCGCGCCGTCGGCGGCGAACGCGGGCCGGAACCGCCCGCGCTCGAGTCGCTTGGACCACATTGCGATCCCGTTACGATCCCAGTAGACGACGCGCACTCGATCGCAGCGCCGCGAGAAGAACACGTACAGGTGTCCGGACAGCGGAAATGTGTCGCGACACATTTCCCCTCTTATGTGGCGCGGTTCGTTATGTAGCGGCGATGACGAACGGGCGGCTGGAACGACTGGATTCAGAAGGATTCAGGGCAGTCGCCGTGAACTGGCCCGCCACATTGTCTTCAAGCCTTCTCGAGGATCTGGAGGACGTCGTCGGTCGGCTGATAGCGGTCGCCGCCGTGGCCCGTCACGTCGGCGTCCTTGAGGCTCTTGCGCATCATCTCGACGTCGGCTTCCGCGTAGCGATGCGTTGTGGCGACTTGGGCATGTCCGAGCCATGCCTGGATCGTGACGAGGTCTGTACGGGCGCGCAGCAGCTGCATCGCCAGAGTATGGCGAAACAGATGCGGTGAGACCCGCGTCCGCGCGAGGCTGGGCGCATCGCGTGCGGCACGTTCCACCGCCCGACGGACCAGATGCGTGACCCCGAAGCGGGTCAGCCGTTCGCCGCTCTCGCCGATGAAGACGGGCCCGCGCTCGTCGGCTCCCAGTCCTCGCTCGCGGCAGAGCGCGCGAAGAGTCTTCGCGAGATCGGCTGCGAGTGGCAAGCGTCTGTGCTTGCGCCCCTTGCCGCGGAGCAGGACCTGGTGGGGTGGCTCCAGCCGCAGATCGGCAGCGTCGATCCCGATGGCCTCCGAGACCCTCGCCCCCGTGCGAGCGAGGAAGAGCAGCAGGGCGTAGTCGCGGCGGCCCTGCACCGTCAGTGACTCGGCGGCGTTCAATATTGCCGCAAGCTCGTTCTCTGCGAGACACCGCGGTGGCGCCGAGGTGGTTCGCTTCGTCGGGATCGCAAGGACTCGTTGCGCGATACCGAGAGATCCGGGGTCGCTTGCGGCGACGTGCCGGAAGAAGGACCGGATAGCCGTCAGGCGAGCATTGCGGGTCTGCGCGAGATTGCCGCGCACTCGCTCCAGTTGCTCGAGGAAGTCGAGGATGATGTCGCGGTCGAAGTCCGTGACGGTGAGAGCGCACGGCTCACGCTTTGTCCGTTCAGCGACGTACCGAACGAGCAGGCGGAGTGCGTCCCGGTAGCTCTCGACGGTCGCGGGACTGGCATTGCGTTGCTCGACTAGTCGGCGCCGAAAAAAGGACTCCAAGAGCCCAGCGAGCGTCGGCGTCGATTTCATCGCACACCCCCCTTGAGTCCAAAAACTCGTTCGGCCGCGAGACCGAGCAACTCGGCGGTACCGCTGATGTAATACGCGGTGTCGCTATAGCGGACGTGACCCAGGTACGTGGCCAGCAACGGCAGTTGTGCCTGGACATCGATACCGGCGCGGTACGACGTCACCAGGCGGGTGACCGCGAAGCGATGGCGCAGATCATGGGGACGCAGCTGCCGCGGGTGAACTCCGTCAAGCCCCGCGCGAGTGCGGGCCTGACGGAAGGCGCTGCCGAGGCCCGAGGGCGACAGACGACCACCGCGCAAGCTGAGGAAGAAAGCGGGGGACTTGGTCCGAGGGAACGTGCGATCGCGCTCCGAGGAATAGGCCCGGAGTTGCGCACAGGTGGTGGAGTGGACGGGGACAAGGCGGTCCTTCCGAAACTTGGTCCGCCGGATCTCAAGGATGCCGCGCGCGAGGTCCACATCGGTGCGATCGAGGCGCAGCGCCTCTCCGGAACGCAGACCCGTGCTGGCAAGGAGGCCGAGCAGAGTGTAGAGCGTCCGGCCGCGCATCGAGTCGCACGCGGTCATCTGCAACGCGGCGGTGAGAAGCCGTGCCAGCTCAGCATCATTGAGAATCCTCGCTGGCGGTGTCGATCGGGAACGAGGGAGCGCCCGGGGATCGAGCACCTCAGTAGTCGGCTCGAAGATCGTGAGGTATTCCGCGAAACGTCGAAGAACCGAGTGCCGTCGTGCGCGGATGTTGGGGGTCACGTCACAGGTGAGTACGAAGGCGAGCGCGAGGTCCCCCGTGAGAGGCCCGGGGTGGTCCTGCTTCGCCACGAAGCGGTAGAAAGCCTGCAACGTCGCTGCCTGCACCTCGAAGACATGTCCAAGCGAACGACGCAGGAGGATGTAGTCGCCGACCTTTGCGGCGAGACGGTCCGCGAAGTCACTCATGGGACACCATCGGGAACGGCAGCGCGATGCGCTCCAGTTGGGAAATCGCGACCTTCACGTATACGGCGGTTGTGTCGATCGAGGCGTGTCCCAGCAGGTCCGCGACCTCCTTGATGGGTCTCTCCCGTTGGACCAGTTGCGTTGCAATGCTGTGTCGCAATAGGTGGGCACCGGCGCGCGATGGAGCCTGGAGACCGCAATTCGCCAACCGCCGACGCACGATGGCTGCCACCGTACTCGGGAGAGGAATCGGCCTCACTGGCGGTACGTGACAGACGAAGATCGTCGGTTGCGCGCAGGCTGGCCGCCCGGACAGGATGTACGTGGCTAATGCGTGGCCGGCTTCTTCGAGCATAGGCACGACGCGCTCGCGCCGGCACTTGGTCCGGCGGATCTGCAGCTCGCCGGTTCGCCAGCGAATATCGCCAAGTTCCAGCCGACGTACTTCCTGGCTTCGCAGGCCCGTCGTCGCGAGGATGAGCAGCAGCGCACGGTCGCGTTTGCCGACAGCGGTGGTGTCGTCGATCGAGTCGATGACCGTCCGCACGTCTGCCCACGCGAGATATCCCGGGACCTTGGTCAGTCTCCAGATGGGTACCCGTGGGACGAGCCGCGCAAGGTCGTCCCTGAGCACGCCCTGCCCGTGTAGATAGCGCAGAAGCCCACGGACGTGAGACACCGCCGCGGACCGGCTCCCGTCGGTGACGCACGTCGTACCAAGCTCCGTGACGAAGCCCAGGATGTCCTGGCCCCCAAGATCCGAGAGCGCCTTACCAGGCTGCGAGGCGCGGTACCAGCGCAGTAGGCGCCGGGCGACCAATACGACGCCCTCACAGCTCCGAGGCTGCAGACCTCGCACTTCTCGAAGATACAACCCGAAATCCGCGAGCAACAGATCATCGGGATTATCAGGCACGGCACGAGTCACTGTGGTGGGGAATCGGCGCGCGAGTCGCCGAACAGCGTGCCCCAGCGCTGAACGGGCAACCGTACGTGTACACGCTGACCTGCGCACTTTTTGGAGAAAGCGTTCCACCAAGGCATCATCGATGGTCTCTGGGCTCAGATACCCGACCCGCTCGGCGTACCGGCTGAACGTCGCCAGCAGGCTCAGGTAGCGCCTCGCGGTCGCGTGGGTGTAACCCAACCTCGCGAACTCGCCGGCTAGGTCGTCGATGTCACCCGCGAGCGGACCGCGCCGCATCCGTCGGAGAACTCCGGGATACTTGAAATAGAAATCCAACATGTTCGTGACCTCCGTCCAGCGCCGGAACCATTCCGGCGCTGGAGAGAAGCGCACCTCGACGAAATGTGGCGGGTCTTTCACGCCGACCACGCTGAACCCGTCGCCCCAGCCGGCCGATCGCCATCGCCGCTACATAACGAACCGCGCCACATAACAGCGGGTCGTGGCCGAGCAGGTCGCGCACGATCGCCATCAAACTGTCGGCACCCTTGCGGCCGTCGATCGGTTGCGTCGCGATGAACACGCGGACGCTCGGTGGCAGACTCAGCATCCGCGCTCGAGGGCCGAGACCAGCCGAGCCAGCCGGACCGGATCGATCGTCTCGGCAACGCGCAGGACGACGCCGGACACCAGCACGATCTCCACCGGCTCGGTCTCGGAGGGCCGCGGCCTCGTGGCCGCGCGGAGCTCGATGATCGCCGGTGTCGCCGGCGGTGTCACGGTACATGCCGCGGCCTTGCGTTCACGAGCGAAGCGGCGCCGCCAGCGGTACAGTCGCTCCTCGTCGAGTCCTTCGCGCCCGGCGAACGCGCTCACAGACAACCCCGACGCCGCGAGCGCGTCCAGCGCTGCTCGTGCTTCGGGAACGCGCCAACGGCGGCGACGCGAATAAGGTGCATGGCCTTGCGGACTCGGCATGGGATCCTCCGCGCCGATCCCAGGCACCCCACGGGGACCGCCGTCTACACGCCGACCGTGGAGGGGTTACCCCGTTTCGTTCATCAGGCACGGCCTTGCAATGCGGGCCTACTGAGCTCGTTGAGGGCAATTCTGCGATTTCTGTTTCAGGCTGGGGAGACGTCACAGCAACTCGTCCATGCGGTCCCGTCGGTGCCGACATGGAAGCTGGCCTCGCTGCCGAAAGCACTCGAGCCTGCGCAGGTTCGAGCCGTCCTGTCGATCTGCGATCGGCGCACAGTTGAGGGCCGCCGCGACCACCTCGTCGTGCTGTTGATGTTGCGACTGGGGCTTCGTGCATGCGAGGTGGCCGCGTTGAGTCTCGATGACATCGACTGGGTCGAAGGCGAAGTCAGGATCCGCGGCAAAGGGACGGTCGGCCGGCTTCCGCTGCCGGCTGACGTCGGCAGGGCGATCGTCGACTACCTACGCCGGAGCCGACCGGCCACCTCCTCGCGAGCGCTCTTCCTGACGGTCTATGCACCGATTCGCGCAGCGACGTCACCGACAATTATATCGATTGCTGGGCGGGTCCTGGGGCGTGCCGGCCTGAGTGGTGGTGGTCATCGGCTGCGCCATACCGCGGCGACGTCGATGCTTCGTCTCGGCGCCTCGCTCACCGAAGTCGCGCAAGTCCTGCGCCATCGGCATCTCGCGACGACGGCAATCTACGCGAAGGTGGATCGCGACGCGTTGCGCGATCTTGCGCAGCCGTGGCCGGCGTTGTCGCTCACCGGAGGCAAGGCCCGTCGCTTGCTCGCGCTCCGATGGCCGGGAGAGAAAGTATGAAGACGCTGCGCTGTGCACTGTCCGACTATCTCGCACTGCGACGCTCGTTCGGGTTCAAGCTTCGTCGCGATGGGATGTTGTTGCCAGGATTCATTGCGCATCTCGAGAAAGCGAAAAGTTCACTCATCACGACACCACTCGCAGTCGAATGGGCCACGCAGCCGCAGGAGGTCCACCCGGCGTGGTGGGTATCTCGGCTGGTTGTCGTGCGGGGGTTCGCCAAGTACCTCCAGACGATCGATCCACGGCACCAGGTACCACCACTGACGTTGCTGCCGCACCGCCGTACTCGGACTGCGCCGTACATCTACGAGCCGGCGGAGATCACCGCGCTTCTCGACGCTGCGATGACCTTGCGCAATGAATTACGAGCCGCGACGTACCACACGTTCTTGGGATTGCTCGCGGTCTCTGGGCTGCGCACCGGGGAGGCCATCGCACTCGACGACGATGATGTCGACCTACGGCGCGGCGTGCTCGTGATTCGCAGGACGAAGTTCGGCAAGACTCGCGAGGTGCCTGTGCACCGCACGACCATCCAAGCGCTCATCGGGTATCTAGGCGACCGCAATCGCCTCGCGCCTCGGCGCCTGTCATCAAGCTTCTTTGTCTCGACGGCAGCCAGCCGCCTCATCTACCAAAATGTCCACGAAACCTTTCTGCGTCTTGTGTACATCGCCGGGCTCGCTGATCGACGCCCACGCCGTCCACGAATCCATGACCTGCGACACACATTCGCCGTGCGGACAGTGTTAGCGTGGCACCGCGCTGGCGAAAACGTCGAGGCCAAACTTTCCACGTTGGCTACCTACCTTGGTCACATTGGTCCGTCGTCGACGTACTGGTATCTGACTGCGATTCCCGAGTTGCTTGAGTCTGCGACCGCTCGACTCGAGCGGGCATGGAAAGCGCGCTCGTGATGTTGTTGGCCAAGCATCTCACGGCGTTCTTCACCAAACGGCTGCAGCGCCAAACTGGCGCGAGTCCACATACCATCGCGGCGTATCGTGACACGTTCCGGCTACTGATCGGTTTTGCGCAAGCCCGGCTGCATAGGGCGCCGTCAGATCTTCTGCTCTCCGATTTCGACGCCTCCCTCGTCAGCGCCTTCCTCGATCACCTAGAGACGAAACGGAGAAATTCTGCCCGCACGCGCAATGCTCGATTGGCGGCGATCCACTCATTTATCCGGTTCGTTGCTCTCGAAGAGCCAGGCGCCAGCATGATGTGCCAGCGCATCCTCGCTATCCCGACCAAACGTACCGTGCGCCGCCTCATCACCGCGCTCACGCGCCCCGAGATTGAAGCGTTGATCGCAGCACCCGATCGCAACAGCTGGCTCGGTCGGCGCGACCACGCCATCCTGTTCCTCTGCATCCAGACAGGTCTGCGCGTTTCCGAGCTCGTCGGGCTTCGTCGCTCCGACGTCATTCTGACCGCAGGCCCGCATGTACGTTGCCGCGGCAAGGGCCGCAAGGACCGATGCACGCCCTTGACCAAGGGCGCGGTCAAGATCTGCCGCGCCTGGTTCGCAGAGTACATCGCCGATCCCGACGCGCCAGCGTTTCCGAGCCGGCGTGGCACGACACTCAATCGGGACACCGTCGAGGACCTGGTCGCCAAACACGCGGCCAACGCAAGCTCGCATTGTGCAACCCTTCGCGACAAGAAGGTCACCCCGCACGTCTTGCGACACACCGCGGCCGTCATGCTTCTCCACGCAGGGAACGACCGCGCCGTGATCGCGCTCTGGCTCGGTCACGAGTCCATCGAAACGACACAGATGTATCTCGATGCAGACCTTGCGATGAAAGAACGCGCGCTCAACCGAACTGCACCTCTTTCTTCACGTCCCGGCCGGTTCCGCCCAGATGACGAGCTCCTGCGCTTCCTGAGCAACCTCTGATTATGCCGGGTATCGTCGCGAGCTCTCGTCAGGAAACTGCTCCTACCCGACATAACCAGGGGCCCGGCATAATGCAGTTTATGCCGGGCCCGGCATAATGAGCAGAGCAATAGTGCATTGCTCAGACTGGTCTCGCCACCATCTGCCCAGTGCCTGATATGATGTCCTTCCAGGAAGATACGATTTGCACACCCAGGATACGTGCACGTCGTGTCGCGCTTGCGGAGCGCGCGCTTGAGCGCTCCGGCGATCGTGCGGCGCTTGCGACCGACCGACAGCGGCGCGCCGTGCTCGTCCTCCACGATGTCGACGATCCCCGCATCACAGCCGAGGCGGCGCGCGGTCTCGCTGGAGACGAACGCCTCGCCCATCTGGCCCACTTCGACTGGGTCCGCCGTTCTGTCACGCAGGCTGCTCGCAGGGATCGTGAGCGTGATCTCGATCGGCGACCGCTCCGGCCGGTCACCTCGCAGGTACCGCTGTGCGACGGAGACCAGCGCATCGGCCCGGCTGAAGGCACGCCTGGCTGCATCGAGTCGCTGGTGCAGCAAGCCTGGCTTCGGCGCTGCCGTCGGAGCGCACGACGGTTCCGACTCACTCAAGGATTCTCCGGAGTTGCTCGAGCGTGTCTCGAGCTCGCCTTGCGGCACAGCTTCGGCCGCGCGCAGCGCGTCCGCTTCATCCAGCATACGGTCGAGCAGCGACCGTCTCGGAAGGTCCGGGCAAGACGATTCCGCGGAATCGTCGAGCGGGTAGGTTCCGGCGCCCCCTCGCGGTCCAGTCGCCGTGATAGCGAGCCCATGGATCAGCCCGACCTCGAGCGATTCCGGAATCGTCGAGTGGGAAGGTGTCGATATCTCCTGGTGCCGATGATTCAGTGGCGCCGGGTACGAGTGATGAGGCCGGGGGCGTGACGCGTCCGAGTTCGAGCGCGACCTTGAGCGATTCCGCGGAATCGTCCAGCGGGCAGACCTCGATTTCTCCTGGTACTGCCGTCGCACCAGTACGGCGCGCGGGTGACGCGGTAGAGGACGTGACGAGCCCGACATCGAGCGATTCCGCGGAATCGCCAACCGACGTCCCGCCGGCACCGCGCGTGGGGGACGCGGCGGTCGACCTGGACGCCCTTGGCGCGATAACTGCCCCGAACACCTGTACTCCTTCCCTCTCCGCCGGGGGCGCGCTGTCCGCGGACCGGTCGGGTTCGCGAGCGAGCTGCGCCGCGGCGTGGTTGAGCATGGTCCAGACCAGCTCGGCCTCTTCGGGATGGAGCACGGCGTCGATCTTGACCATGCCGTCGTCGGTATCCCGGCGGCGGACGTAGCGGCGCTGCTGGTCGCCCAGGGGGGGGATCCTGGCCATGACGTTGCACGAGCGCGTACTTGCGACACAGCGCCTCGAGCTGAGAGGCCGTCATCAGCCGCGCATGGTCGAGCACGAGGTCCGCGTTGGCCGGCGTCGCGACGCGCAGCATCGCCCGCACCTTGGAATACGACACCTCGCCGCGCCGAAGCGCATCGTCGATCGCCGGGAACTCGGCGAGCCTTGTGGCGACCCGGACGTGCTCGCGCGCGGTGACCAGATCCCAACCGACGCGCCAGGCGAGCCAGTGTGCGCACGACCGGGCGCCTTGCGTGTACCACCCACCACGCCGGTCGAACTCGCGCAGGTCGGCGAGGAGTCGATGCATGGCGGCGTCGAGGTGCGCCGCCTGTTCCGCGATTTGCTCTCCCAGCTGTGCGAGCTCGTTCATGCCGACTACATATCACGGCATTCTGACATTGAGCTGCTCCAGCTGTCGTCCGGGGCCACGCCATGAAGATCGAAGATCGCAGTGTCATGCCACGGACGGCGATCGCTCGCGGCAGTCCGGTTCTCGACGAGCTGTGATGATATCGAGGCCGAGCGCTGCACGGCGCGGTCGCCAGCAGCCTGACGCGGTCGGCCGCCGTGTTTCATCTTGGCCTCCGTGGATTGCCACTTGGTCTGCGCCTGGTTCTCATATCGTGTGGTCTCATCAAGACCGGCACGCCGGATCAAGTCGAGGAGCTCAGCGTCGGAAGCCTGGTCGCCGGCTGCGGCCCCGACCGGCGCGGCGGCGATTGCATCGCCGCACGCGCGCGCAGCGCGATCCGGGTCGGCACGCAGCGCTGGCTGGACCCGCAGCTGCTCGGGGTCGGGCTGTTCGGCGCGCTCGTTGCGGTCGTCGGCACGACCTGCCTGGCGATCTGCAGCAACCGCAGCGGCTGGGCCTACGTCGGCACCGCGGTCGGCTACGTCGTGATGTTCGTCCGCGACCACCCGCTGTTCTGATCGGCCGTCCAGTCTTGCGCCCGCAGCGGCGTTTTCTTGCCGGCGATCCGCCGGGCGGGTTTCGCAACGTGATGGTCACGCAGCACAGAATGACCATGTCCATCACGCCACGCGAACTCGGCACCCTGAGCGCGCCCTGGGGCCCCAGGAGCAACGGCGCGGGAGTTTACGGTAGGCGGTCCGACCTCCGTGGAACTGCGCGAACGGCGGGGGCAAGAATGGAATGTCTTCGCCTCCCACCTCGCGGATGCCGGATAGTCGCGCCGCGGCTTGGGGAGTCTGGCAGGCCGCTCGGGAGGTCGGCCAGTGCGTGACTTCGGAAGCAAGCGATCGACGACGTTGGCTCGAGATCAGCAAGCGACGGCTGCCGGGCTGGGACCCGGCAAGCGCACGCTGACGGAGATGCTGCCGGTCGCAAGAACCAGCGCGCCGGTGCAGCGCTCGGAATCGAGCAGCGCCGGCCCCACGGCAGTGATGCCGTCCGGCCCGCGGCCGACGATCTACGAGCTGTTCGGCGGAGTACAGCGCAAGGTTGCCGGGGCCGAAACGGACGCCGCGGCGATCCACGCGAGTGAATTTGGCAACGCGAGCCGCCAACGCGGCATCGCGCCCCCGGCCCCCGCGAGCAACCCACGGGCGACGCCGCAGATGCTGGCGCCGCGCGACGCGGGTGCGCCGCTGCCGGAGCCCGTGCGAGAGAAGATGGAACGGGCGTTCGGTACCGGATTCGGCGATGTGCGCGTGCACGAAGGAGAGCAGGCGCCGTCGGTGGGGGCGATCGCATATACGTCGGGGTCTCACGTGCACTTTGCGCCCGGGCGGTACGATCCGGGCCGTCGGTCGGGGCAGGAGCTGCTCGGGCATGAGCTGGCGCACGTGGTGCAACAGCGGGCGGGGCGGGTGGCGACGCCGCAGGGGTACGGGGCACCAGTGAACGCAGACAATGCGCTGGAGGCGGAGGCCGACGCGGCGGGCGCACGGGCCGCGCGGGGGGAGGCCGTCGGCGGCCCGGCCGGGACGGGGGAGGCTGTCGGCGGAGCGGCCCGGGCAGGCGGTGCGGCGGCGGGGGACGTGATCCAGCGCGCGGTGGGGTTCGAGTTCGAGCTGTCGAGGTGGTCGTCGCGAAGGGAGGACGAGACGGCGCTCAAGAAGAAGGACGACATCATCGACCGCACCGCCGAAGGGTTCCGCGTGGAGGCCGACGACGCGCCGGACGGGCAGTCGGACGTGGAGTTCGTGGTGCTGCCGTCGGATACCTTGGATCAGGCGAAGGCGGCGGTCGGCGCCGCGGCCGGGCTGGCCGGGCAACTGGCCGCGCACGCCGGGGAGACAGTGGCGGCGACGGACTACGGCGGGGAGAACGGCGTGAAGGTGGGGGTGTCGAACTCGAGCGACGCGATCGTCCAGGTCACGGCGGCGGTGCCGCTGGAGCGGATCGGCGCGCTGTTCGACAAGGTGAACACCGGGACGCTCGCGCTGCAAGGCGGGGGGAAGGCGTACGAGACCAAGCAGGCGGTCGAGAAGTTCGAGAAGACGCAGGAGCATCCGCTGCATCCCAAGCTGAAGGGGTTCTTGATCATCCTGGCCAACTACCTGAAGCTCGGGGCGCAGAAGGATGTGAAGAAGTGGCCGAAGTCGATCTTCCCGATCATGGCGCGGACGACGTTCACCAAGATGATGAGCTTGCTGGACGAAGACGACAAGAAGTGGATCGTCGACAACAGGGAGGATTGGGTGCAGTTCGTCCTGGCGGCGGCGGGGATGGGCGAGGGCGCAGACAAGGAGCCGGTGATCGATACGGTGTTCAATGATCTGGAGCCCGGGAAGCACCACAAGCTGACGACGACGCGGGAGGAGTGGCTGAAGGAGATGCCCGAGAACGACCGGCTATCGCGGGGGCATGATTCGTGGTTCGAGGGGATGGGGGAGTATGGGGAGAAGACAGATGCACTGCTCCCACCGGACATGGAGAAGCTGACGTCGAAGGTGGCGAGCGATATGGCGCCGACGCTGACGAAGATCGTGGATGGGTATCCAGGCGAGGAGGAGGAATCGGAGGAGAAGGAGAAGGGCGAGGCGACGCTCGTCAAGGACTCCAAGCTGGAGTCGGGCGGCCTATCGTCGAAGGATGACCCGTCGGCCGAGGCCCCGCTGTTCGAGCTGCGGGCGCTCGGGAACCAGACGATCGACAAGTGGGTGGACACGGCGGACAAGGCGTTCCAGGAGATCGATGCGGCCCTGGGGGGCGTGCGCTACAAGGGGCCGGGGTGGCAGCAAAAGGAGCCAAAGGAGGATTCGGCGCAGGCCGAGGGGCCGCCGCAGCATCATCCGGATTCGCGGGATTTCGAGGAGACGAAGGACCCGACCGTGCGGCATCAGCCGAGCAACGTGGAGTCGCAGGCGATCGACCTGACAGAGGGAAAGGAGAAGGAGAGGGGGAAGAAAAACCACAAGGACCGGGACAAGCACAAGGACCGGGACAAGAAGTGCATCATGATGTGAGGCTCGCGCGACGGAGTGGCGGAGAGGTGGGCGGGTTCCCGAGGCGCCGCCCCCGAGCGCTTGCGCCGGTGGCACGTCGTCGGTCCGCATCTCGGATGAGCGCGATGTCGACGGTGCCACGAGAGCTGCACGCGGTCGCGAATCGCGGCGTCCTGCAGTGCAGGTATCGGAGGAGGTAGGCGGCGGTGAACACCCCGCGCGCCATCCGCGCGCCATCAGCGATCGCTCCGAGCTGCTCAAAATTGCTCGGGTGGACGAGGTGGAATCCCGGGCCCGGCGAGCGCGGCGAGCTTTCGGCAGTAGAATTGCCGGATGCGACAGATCGTGGTGGCGCTCGCGCTGGCGGGCTGTTCGCACATCGCGGTGTTCGCCCAGCCCCAGGCGATCGCGAACCACGCGGCCGAGCTTCGCGACACCGGCCACGCGCAGGTCGAGGTCGAGCAGGGCGGGACGGTCGCGGTGTCCGTCGACGACGCCGTCAGCATCACGATCCCGGGCAACGAGCGGTCTCACCTGTGGGGGTTGATCAAGACCGGCACACCGGATCAGGTGGAGACGCTCAGCGTTGGAAACCTGGTCGCCGGCTGCGGCCCCGACCGGCCAGACGGCGACTGCATCGCGGCACGCGCGCACGACCCGATCCGGGTCGGGACGCAGCGCCGGCTGGATCCGGAGCTGTTCGGGGTCGGGTTGTTCGGCGCGCTCGTCGCGGTCGTCGGTACGACCTGCCTGGCGATCTGCAACAACCGCAGCGACTGGGCGTACGTCGGCACCGCGGTCGGCTACGTCGTGATGTTCGTCCCGCTGACGACGACGTTCTGATCGGCTGGCCGCGACTCGCCGATCAGCAGGCGGTGCAGCGTGGCGGGCTCGTCGAGCAACTGCCGGCTGTCGCCGCGGTGCACGATCCGGCCGCGGTCCAGGACGATGGCGCGCTCGGTGAGCGACAGCGCGATCCGCGCGTGCTGCTCGACGACGACGATCGCCATGCCGCCGTCGGACCGCAGCGCGCGGATCACGCGGACCAGGTCCTGGGCGATGATCGGGGCCAGGCCCTCGAGCGGCTCGTCGAGCAGGAGCAGCTGGGGGTTGGTCATCAGCGCGCGCGCGATCGCGAGCATCTGCTGCTCGCCGCCCGACAGCTGGTGGCCCAGGTTGGTGCGCCGGCGATCGAGGCCGGGGAACAGCTGGTAGATCCGCGCCGGGGTCCAGCGGCCGGCCCGCGCGACGGCGGTGAGGTGCTCGTGGACGGTGAGCGAGCGGAACACCAGGCGCTCCTGGGGGACCCAGCCCAGGCCGGCGTGGGCGCGCTGGTAGGTCGGCATCGCGCCGAGGTCCTTGCCGCGCCAGCGCAGCGCGCCGCCGCGCAGCCGGGTGAGCCCCATCAGCGTGGTCAAGAGCGTGGTCTTGCCGACGCCGTTGCGCCCGAGCACGGCGAGCGCGTCGGCCTCGGCCACGGCCAGCGACACGCCGTCGAGCACGATCGACTCGCCGTAGCCGGCGCGAACGCCGTCGAGCTCGAGCAGCGCGGTCACAGCGGCGCCCCCGGCGCGATCCAGGGGTCGGTGCGCACCGGAGACTCGGACTCGCCGAGGTAGACGTCGCGGACCCGCGGGTCGGCGGCGATCTCGGCCGGCGTGCCCTCGGTGAGCAGCTTGCCGTCGACCAGCACGGCGATGCGCTGCGCGAACCGGAACACCAGCTCCATGTCGTGCTCGATGAACAGCACGGTGACGTCGGCCGGCAGCGCGGCGATGACCTCGAACACCTCGGTGCTCTCCCCCGCCGGGATCCCGGAGGCGGGCTCGTCGAGCAGCAGCACCTTGGGCTCGAGCGCGAGCGCCAGCGCGATCTCGAGCAGGCGCTGCTTGCCGTACGGCAGGTTGCTGGTCAGGGTGTCCGCCGCCGAGCCCAGGCCGAGGCGATCGAGCAGCGCGCGGGCCTCGTCGATCGGCGCGCCGAGCCGCGCGACGGTGCGGAGCCAGCGGCGCGCCAGGCCGGTGCGCTCGCAGATCGCGAGCACGACCGACTCGAGCACGGTGAGCCCGGGGAACAGCGTGTTGATCTGGAACGTGCGCACCATGCCGCGCTTGACGCGGTCGTGCATCGCGAGCCGCGTGATGTCGGTGTCGCCGAGCAGGACCCGGCCGGCGGTCGGCGGGTAGAGCCCGGTGAGCAGGTTGACGAACGTGGTCTTGCCGGCGCCGTTGGGGCCGATCAGCGCGTGCCGCGCGCCGACCGGCAGGCTCAGGCTGATGTGGTCGTTGACGTAGGCGCCGCCCCAGGTCTTGCACAGCCCCTCGGTGCGCAGCGCGACGGTCACCCTGGCCTCCGCCCGGCGAACCGCGCGCGGAGGTCCCCGGCGACGCCGAGCACGCCGCCGCGGCCGAACAGCACCACGGCGACCAAGAGGCCGCCGATCCACAGCGGCCAGTACACCGCGTCGAGCCGCTGGAGGTAGTCCTGCATCAGCATGAACAGCCCCGCGCCGACGAACGCGCCGTACAGCCGGCCGGTGCCGCCGAGCACCAGCATGATCATCACCGCCGCCGAGCGCGAGAAGCTGAGCGAGTCGAGCCCGACGAACTGCGTGGTCTGGGCGATCAGACCGCCCGCGATCCCGGCGAGCGCGGCGGCGAGGGTGAACGCGGCGACCAGCCGCCGGACGACCGGCGCGCCGAGCGCCGGCATGCGCGCCGCGCCCTCGCGGATCGCGCGCAGCGACAGCCCGAACGGCGAGCTCACGACGCGCCGGACGAGCAGGAAGCCGGCGAACGCGACCACGAGGCTGTACCAGTACGCGGTCCCGCCGGTGAGGTCGAAGCGGTATGCGCCGAGCAGCGGCGACATCGTGAACGACAGGCCGTCGACGCCGCCGGTCAGCGCGTGCGCCTTGTTCGCGACCTCCTCGAGCAGGACCACCACGCCGAGCGTGATCATCAGCTGGCTGAGCCCGCTGCCGCGCACGACCAGGAAGCTGGTGGCGAACCCGACCGCGCCGGCGACCGCGCCGGCGACCGCGAGGCCGGTCAGCGGCTCGGCCCAGCCATGGGCGGCGAGCAATCCGGCGGTGTAGGCGCCGACCCCGAAGAACGCGGCGTGGCCGAGCGAGACGATGCCGGCGTAGCCGAGGATCAGATCGAGCGACAGCGCGAACAGCGCGGTGATGATGATCTGGCTGCCGAGCACGAGGTGCCCGGGGAACACGAAGTAGGCGACGACCGGGGCGAGCCACAGCGCGGTGTCCCAGCGATGCCAGCGATCGTTGGGCAGGTGCGCGGGCAGGCGCGCGGGCGCGGTCACCGATCCCTCCGGTACAGGCCGTGCGGGAACACCAGCAAGAGGACCACCATCAGCGCGTAGATCAGGAACGCGCCGATGCTCGGGACGTAGTACTTGCCGACCACGTCGAACACGCCGAGCGCGATGGCGGCGACGGCGCTGCCGACGATCGAGCCCGGGCCGCCGACCACCACGACGAGCAGGAAGTACACCATGTAGCGGAACGTGAAGCTGGGATCGAGGCCGAGGACATCGACGCCGAGCGCGCCGCCGACCGCGGCCAGCCCGCTGCCGAGCGCGAAGCTGAGGCTGAACACCCGGTCGACCGGGATGCCGAGGCCGGCCGCCGCCTCGGGGTGATCGACCGCGGCGCGCAGCTGCGCACCGAACCGGGTGCGCTCGACCAGGAGGTGCAGCGACACGGTGAGCACCACGACCATCCCGATCAGGAACAGGCGGTAGGCGCCGAGGTCCATGCCCAGGACGTGGATCTGCCCGGTCAGCGCGCGCGGCAGCGCGATGGCTCGCTGGCTCGGCCCCCACACGTAGGTCGCCAGGCCGGTGGCGATGAACGCCAGGCCGATCGTGAACAGCACCTGATCGAGTGGCCGGGTCCGCGACACCCAGCGATACAGCAGGCGCTCGAGCACCGCGCCGACCACGGCGAACCCGAGCAGCACCACCGGCAGCGCGGCGAACAGCGACAGGCCCCAGCGGCTGACCAGCACGTAGGCGGTGTAGCCGCCGAACATCGCGAACGCGCCGTGCGCCAGGTTGACGAAGCGCATGAGCCCCAGCGTCACTGACATGCCAACGCTGATCACGAACAGCAGGCTGCCGTACGCCAGTCCATCGAACAGCACGCTGATGAACGCGGCCATGACGTCAAGCTTGGCCGGCCTGGCCGGCGCGAGCTACTTCGCGGGTTCCTTGGCGGGTTCCTTGGACGCTTCCTTGCCGGGATCCTTCAGGTTGGGGAACGACGACTGCTCGACGCTGCGCAGCTCGCCGTTCACCTTCTCGACCCGCCGCAGGTACACCGTCTGGATGATGTCGCGGGTCTCGGGGTCGATCGCGATCGGCCCACGCGGGCTGGTGAACGCCATGTGCTTCAAGATCTCCATCGCGCGGTCGGCGTCCATCTTGCCCTCGAGCTTGGTGACGACCTCGTAGATCGCCGCCATGCCGTCGTAGGCCGCCACCGACATGAAGTTCGGCAGCCCGGCGTCCGCGCCGTTGGCGTCGGCGTACGCCGCGAGGAACGCCTTGTTCTCCGGCGAGTCGTGCGCGACCGAGTAGTGGAACGTGCTGATCGTGCCGAGCGCCGCGTCGCCGATGGTCGACAGCTGGTGATCGTCGAGCAGGTCGCCGGTGGCGATCAGCTTGATCCCGGCTGCGACCACGCCGCGCTCCTGGAAGCTCTTCATCACCGCGACGCTCTGCTGGCCGGCGGGGACGAACACGAACACCGCGTCGGGCTTGGCGTCCTTGATCCGCTGGGTGTACGCCCCGAACTCGGGGTCCTTCACCGGCGAGCGCACCGAGTCGGTGATCTGGCCGCCGCCGGCGATGAACGCCTTGGTGAACGCGGCCTCGGCGTCGTGGCCGGGCGCGTAGTCGGCGACCAGGGTCGCGACCTTCTTGATCCCGTTCTTCGCCGCCCAGTCGCCGAGCGGCGCCGAGATCTGCGGCAGGGTCATCGAGAACCGGACGATGTACGGCGACTTGGTCGTGATGATCGAGGTCGCCGCGTTCATGATGATCATCGGCGTCTTGCCCTCGGTGGCGACCGGGGCAGCGGCCATCGCCTCGGGCGTGAGGCCGAAGCCGACGAGGAAGTCGACCTTGTCCTGCACCACCAGCTCCTGCGCGAGGCGCTTGGCGACCTCGGGGACCGGTCCGGTGGTGTCGCGGGTCAGGATCTCGATCTTCTTGCCGGCCACGGTGTCGCCGTGCGCCTTGAGGTACGCCTTGATCCCGCCCTGGAGCTGCTTGCCGATGTCGGCAAACGGCCCGGAGAACGCGGCGATCATGCCGATCTTGATCGTCCCTCCGCCGCCGCTCGCAGCGGAGCCGCCGCCGCTGCCCGACGCCGCCGGCTTGGCCTCGTCACTGGACTTCTTGCACGACGGGCACGCCACTGCCCCGACCAGCGCGACAGCCGCGATCGCTGCGCGGAAAATACCCGGATAGGACATGGTGACCTCGGGCCGCGGACGCGGCTAGCCGTGCGGTGGTGGGGGTGGTGGCGCCGGCGCCGGCTCGGCGGGCGGGTCGGTGGCGCCAGGCGTCGGCGAAGGAGCCGGGCCGGGCTCGTTGGTCGCCGCGGGCGGCGGGACCGGCGCCGGCGGTGGCGGCGTCGTCGCCGGCTTTCCCGGCGGGCCGATGACCTTGGCCGAGAACGTGTACCAGAGGCCGATGCCGAACGACTCGATCGCGATGCCCGGCGCGGTGACCTGCGGCGCGCCCAGCCCCGGCGACGTGGTGTAGCTCGACGACGCGCTGTTGGCGATCCGGTAGCCCGCCGCGAAGAAATCGAGCGTCTTGGTGGCGCGATAGAGATAGCCGACCACGAAGTCGGTGGCGCCGAGCCCGGTGGTCGTGCAGTCGGCACCGCCGACCTTCTCGCACGAGCCCGCGAACGCCTTGCCGCCGCCGACCCAGAGGTGGTGTTTGCCGAACGACTGGTCGATCAGCCCGTAGACTCCCGCGCGGGTGTACTTCTTGTTCGCGCCCATCACGATGTCGTCGTTCTCGTACGACAGCGTATCGAACACGCCGACGATCCGGGTATCGAAGCCGTTGGCCTTGTTGAGGAACTGCCCCATGGCCTTGTTGCCCCAGTCGGTCGAGTGCCGGTTGTTCGGGGTGTCGGCGGGCGAGCCGCCGATCTGCGACATCCCGAAGTAGTCGAGGTGGGCCTCGAACGCGTCGCGCAGCAGGATCGGGCCGTACTCGAAGGTGACCGCGGCGCCGAGGATGCTCGGCTTGATCGAGGGCGCGGTCGCCGTCGTCGCGTTGCGACCCTCGTCGATCGCGTACAGCAGCCGGGCGGTCAGCCCGCTGAAGTTGGGCGTCCAGTACTGGATCGCGTTGCCCTGGCGGCGGTCGAACGCGGCGTCGGCCGCGCCTGCGGCCCGGCCGGACTGCGTGGTGACCGCGCTGACGCCGAACCCCGGGGTGTTGAGGATCGAGTTGTAGTCGGCCAGGAACCCGCCGCGGATCGGGTTGACCAGCGACACCGTCGACCACTTGTACGGCGTGTCCCAGCTCCCGAAGAACAGGGTGCCCCACGACGGCCCGGTCAATCCGATATGGGTATTGCGACTGCCGATCGTGCTGGCGCCCGCCGCGCCGTTGTCGAACTGAATGCCAGTCTCGATCTGCCACAGCACCGACAGGTCGTGCATGATCTCGACGCCGCCCCGGAACCCGATGCCGGTCGTGCCGGCGTCCATCCGGAGCCGGCCGGGCTGGTTGAGGCCGGTGTACGCGGCCGCGCCCACCTGGCTCGCGCCGGTCATACCGGGGACGAGCGCCGGCGTGGTGGCGCCCGAGCTGCGGACAGCCTCGAGGAACGGGAACAGGTTCCCGTAGATCTCGACCAGTGGGACCGGCTCCGTCGAGGGGGGAGGCGGCGTTTGGGCGAAGGTCGCGCGCGACCAGCTCCCCGTGACGACCAGCGCGGCAAACAAGAACACCGGTGACTTCATTGGATCACCTCTATAAATGGAGACCAGCCCCGTCGGGCGACGGTGAGGACATCCCCGTTAGGTCAAAATACGAGAAGGACCATACGCGCCCCGATCCCGCGTTGCAACCGTCCGGTCACACGGCGCGCTGCCCGAAGACTGTCCCTCCCGTACATCGGCGGGATAGTCGCACTCACATTTCTGTGAGTACAGTAATTGGCCGGCAGGGCTCGAATAGTCGGCCGCAACACACCGTTCGGCGATCGGCGCCGCCGCTCCGAGCGGGCCGCCGGGGTCAGTTCTGCAGCGCGCCCTCGCGGATCCAGACCAGCAGCTTGAGGTAGTCCGGATCGCGCGGGCCGGTGAACGTCACGTTGGGGTGCGCGTCGGGCGGGTCCTCGCGCGACGGCATGGTCAACACCAGGCTGGTCTCGGGGGCGGCGAGCCGCACCCGCGTGTTCGGGCGCTCCTCGACCAGCTCCTTGTAGATGAGCTTGGAGCTGCCGTCGAGCGTCAGATCACCGAGGTCCTTGCCGGGCCCGCCGCCGGAGTGGCAGCCCTGGCAGCCGCGGTTCTGGAAGATCGGCACGATCTGGGTCGCGAACAGGACGTGGCTGGGCAGGGCCGGAGGGCCGTCGCTGACCGCGGCCTTGGCGACCGTCACCGTGCCGGCGGCGATCGGCGCGGCCGCCATGTCGACCGTCGTCGTCGCGTTCAGGCCCTGGCTCAGCCCGGCCAGGCCGACCGGTACATCGAAGAACACGACCCAGCCCGAGCTCGAGCTCGACGTCGCGGTCGCCGCGGGCATCACGTTGGGGTCGAGGAAGTGCGGTCCGTTGGTGCCGGCGACCGTGAAGTTCGCGGCCGCGACTCCCGCGCGCGGCTTGCCCGACGGGTCGACCAGGCGGAGCAGCAGGATGCCTCTGGCCCCCGACGGCGCCGCGCCGAACGCGGTCGCCAGCCCGGTGACGAAGCCCTCGCTCGCCACCGGCGCCTCGACACCATCGATCCCCGAGGTCGAGACCACCACCTGGCTGTAGGTCGGCCAGTGGCCCGGCGCGGTGACGAGGACCTCGAACGCCGAATTCGGCGGGATGTCCTCCACGGTGAACGCGGCACCCTTGAGCGTGACCGCGGGCGCCGGCGACAGGCCGGAGATCGCCACGCTGGACGCGGTGGTGACCGCGGCGCCGGTCTGGAAGTCGACGACCTGTCCCTGGACGGAGACCGGGCCGCTGTCGGAGCCGGTCGAGTCGCTCGCGAACGAGCACCCGGATGAGATGACGGCAGCCGCGATCATGCAACGAACCAACATGTGTGCTCCTTCCCGGTCAGAAGCTAGTGGCGGCGGGGCCCCTCAACGGTCGCAAGTTTCGCGCGATGTGGGAGAAACCCGGTCAGGATGTGCGATCCCTGCACGGCGCCGTGCGCGGGGCTACATCGCCGCTATCCCCGAGCGGCAGCGTGCGGCTCGGTGCGCTGCGCGCTGTGGTGGACCCGGGCGTTCCACAGCAGCACGGCGGCGACCGACGGCGCAGCGATCGCGACCGCGGTGATCGCGACGTCGAGCGGCCCGCGCCGGCGCGGCAGATCGTAGGCGATCGCCTGGATCAAGGTCAGCGTGGCGTCGGCGGTGACCGCGGCGGCGAGGACATCCGCGAGCCCGGCCCGCCAGCGATGGCTCAGCGCGAGCAGCGACACCGCGAGCGCGATGTCGAAGCCGACCCAGCCCCACTGCCACGCCGGCGACGGGAACCACCGCGCGGCGCCCGGCAGCGCGAGCAGCGCCGTCCAGGCCACCAGCAGCACGGCGAGCACGCGCATCACGATCGCGGGCCCGCGCAGCAGGGTCTCGAACCCGAACCGCAACAGGCCGCCGCGCGAGAACGCGGTCAGGGTATCGAACATCGCGACGAACCCGCTCCGGCCGCGCGGATACGACAGGAAGATCGGATCCCAGGCGCGCGGCTTGAGCTTGGCCTTGAACGCGCGCAGGCCGTCGAAGTCGTACAGCGACTTGCCCCAGCGCCGCGCGGCGCGCAGCCACGGGCTGACCTCGCCGGACAGCGGGACCAGGCCGAGCGTGACGTACGGGATCGCCTCGGCGGCGGCCGCGCGCATCCCGGCGTCGATCAGGAGCTCGACGGTGCCGTTGGGCGCGCTCGGATCGCGCAGGAAGTCCTCGAAGAACCACCCGGGGCGGGCGTAGATCGGGATCGCGCACAGAAACCCGACCACCCGGCCGGCGCGCTCGGCGACGAAGTACCGGCGCTGGTCGGGGAACGTGAACGGATCGACGTGGACCAGGAAGCCCATCGGCGCGATCGGCCGCGACGCCAGCCAGCGCGCGATCAGGTCGTCGAGCTCGGCCCGGGTCGGCCGACCGGGCGCCAGATCGGCCGGGCCCAGGCTGCGCACGGTGACGCCCTTGGCCTGGGCCCGGCGCAGCTGCTCGCGCAGGCTGCGGCTGGCCCGCACCACGCTGCTCCAGTCGGCCGGCGCCCAGCTCGGCTGATCGCCGACCCGCATCGACGCCCACGCCACGCCGTCGTGGAACCGCTGCTCGGTCGCGAAGCAGCACACCCGCCGTCCGGCGGCGGCCGCGGCGGCCGCGAACCGCGCGGTGACCTCGGCGAACCGCGCCGGCGCGGCGACCGGCGAGCCGGCGGCGACCCAGGCGCGGCCGGTATCGACGTAGCCGACGCAGGCGTTGCAACCCTCGCTCTCCTCGCTCTGCTCGTCGATCCCACGGGGGACGCTGCCCCCCGCCCCTCCGGCCGAGCCGTCGGGGTCCCCACCCCTCGTCTCCTCGCTCTGCTCGTCGATCCCACGGGGGACGCTGCCCCCCCCCCCA
>Ga0307515_10006559_pt1 | contig 23248 bp, 29 predicted proteins | sample 17_EM_MG_FD_194513 | JGI IMG/M metagenome (GOLD analysis project Ga0307515, IMG submission 194513) | Populus trichocarpa ectomycorrhiza microbial communities from riparian zone in the Pacific Northwest, United States - 17_EM | ecosystem: Host-associated > Plants > Roots > Unclassified | place... | reverse complement strand
CGATTGCCTCCATGAACCGTTTCGCTACCTCAAAGGTAGCCTTTTGGTGTTGAGGAACGTTGTGATCTCCACCGGCCTTTGGTTGAGGAACACTATGATCTCCACCAGCCTTGGGAAGCGGGAGCGCTTGGGAGGGTACAATCTCAGACTCGCGTAATATGTTGACGGTTGACTTTTGGCGTTTGAGCAATGGTGGTGGCATGGCCCCGGCTGGATGTTGCAGATTTGGAAGTGAAGTGCGGGGAACGACAGGGTCGGCACAGTTCCGTTTCTTTGGCTGTCGAACCCGTGAAGTTCGTATTATCTTATCACGGCGTGCCTGGTCTAGATGTAGGACCTCTTGCTGGTTGTCCAAATCGTCTTCTTCGAAGATGACAAGGTTGACTCTCCAAGGACTTCACTTTCATCATCGCTGATCTCCTCCCGATCAGTATCATCATCATCCTGCTTCATATGAATTATAGCGCGGACATTAGCTATCTCTAACACTATACATGAAGGTTGGAGTTCAAACATTTGATTGGCAATGAAGATTGGCTGTCTTCTGCAATGCACGTGCAAGTGCTCGCTCATGGTGTGCTTCTTGATTCTTCTGGGAATAGTGATTCCTCACCTGGCTGGCCGTAGGTTCCATGTTGATGAAGTGAAGTTGCGGAATGTAGACAGAAGCATATAAGAGTAAATACAGTAGGAAGTTTAATAGAATAACGAGAAAATAGGGCAACAAAGTAACACGCGGTCGAGGAGGAAGCAATTCAAGGCGTGCCTGGAACCAGTGACGCACGGCCGAGGAAGATGCAATTCAAGGCGTGCCTGGAACGAGTGCGGAAGACAGTGTCTGCGGTTCATATATATATATATTGTCGAAGCTAGATCATTGTTGAGATTTAGGAAGAGTCAGGTGCACCGGATTGGATGGATTCTTCATGCCCCCATTCCCGAATGTTAGCATTCGTATCCAAATACGCTATTGATGCAAGAATAGAAGGTTGGATTAAGCCAACATACCTAGAATTTGAACCAGATGCACCTGAAAAACTCGAGACATTAACATGGTTGTATCACTAACTCACTCTCAGGGCCAGACATAGGTGGAATCCTGAGAAATGGGTTGATCATGATCGCCCCTGCATATAACTCCGCCGAAGGTAGTTCATTATGCCTCTAGTTCAAGCATATGAGTGGTGACTGTGTGGAACAGAATTGTCGGTGTGTTGAAGCATCTTGCAGAATTTGGACGGAGGATAGAGTTGGGACCTTCGTGAGTGGCAGCAGTTGAAGTTACATGGGTTTAAACTGAGTTTGTTGCTGATAGTGGATAAATATGAATCTCCGAATGCGGTATACCAGTCTGATAGACACCCTATTTTGAAGATAATCTGATGTTTTATGATTCTGCAGCAAAGTTAGTGGTCGATTAGACAATATCGGGTGCAGAACTACACTTTCAGCAGTCCGAGTCTGCTGAAGTCACAATATGTATGCTGTCAGTGTAAGAGAGGACGGAGAATTTGGGTTTTCAAAGGACAGCTTCAACATAGAGAAAGAACGGTAACGGTGCGATGAAGACTCAGGGGCAATCTAATCAAATCCAGTTCTCGTCAATGCCAAGATTGCTAGCGTATGGGTCATTAATAGTCACTCACATTATGATGTTGCGCATACTATCTTGTAAACACTGCATCATTTAATGTTACGGGGGTTCCTAGTCCCAATAATCAATACAACACTTTATTGAACTAAGTACAGCCGCCTATCCAAATATCTCTTTCTCTCCTCGTCTTATCCTAAGACTCAACTTCTCGTTCCTGTACAACGAGAACGCCCGTTCTAAACCTATGCCACAGACCGTCTCCTCTGTAGACGTAAACAAATCTTCCTCGTTCAATCAATCGCCCTCGGAAAACTCCTCGTACGGTAACAACCTGGTGTTCAGATACCGCAGCACCAGGTAGTCGATATTCTCGAGTTGCGCGAAACGAAAAACCACTCGGTTGGTGTGGATTAAATTGTGCTCGTGTAAAGTAAACAGCAAATTGCCGAACGTCTCGACAACCTGATTGAGTGCGTATTCTGCGTGTGGATACCGGTGTCCAGACATATACGGGATAATCGCGTAGGTTAATTAGGGAGGAAATAATGGTGACTATCTTTTGGGAAAGATAGATAGATAGATAGATAGAATTCTTAATAATATTTTATGATCGTCTTCGGTGTTCTGATAGCTAACTTTGCTTGCTGATGATCCCCAATTCCTTCAACCATCGCTTGCTCTTTATAGCTCACTCTTCTTCTTAGCTCTGATAGAATTATCTCGGCCACGCCCCGTTAGCGCCCGACAATAACTCGCATCACACCCTCAGGTAATTGTGCTCATCCAATGTGGTTTGAAAGCATTACGCTCCTGATAACAATCAGGCCATCCATTGCACGATATCAGCCCACACATCCTTATCATCATGGGTCGGTAGTTGGAACACTTATCGCTCATTCGATAATGCTTGCGCCTCTTAAATCCCTCATGCGCGTGAGTTATTTCATTGCGTCATAGACTTAGTCGGCTACCATCCGATGCTATGCCAACGTAGATTAAAGACGCGTAAGCTCGTATCCGATACGAAGGTTACATTGCGATCCAGACTACCAGAGTCAACTTAGTAGTGCTCGCTCTAGGCGCAATGCCTACGTCAATAATCCCTCAGTTACGTCATGCTTAGGTCGAGACTTATCTCCAGACCGGAACGTGCCTCTCCGTATCCACACCACTTATCGGGTGGGGAGAAGAGCTCTCTTAATCGCATATGACATAACAACTGCCGTGTGTAATTACTACACATGTCACCCATAGTATCCAGGTGTGAACGAAGTACCCACACTTCGCGCGACCAACATGTACTCTCCTTAGAGCATGTTGCTGATTATTTGAACGTTCACATGCATAGGTGTTTTTTGCATATCTTCGATATGTATGCATCTTGTATCATAATTCAAATATCTTTATCGCTATTAGGATAGACCCCTAACACTCATAACGAGGAACAATACTTAACAATATATTCGAATTAGAATGCAATTCTACATTTATTCTACTCTTATTACTTTCTGCACCTGAGTGAAGCTTCAAAAGTGAATCTACAATTAGATCTTGTATAAGTCCAATATCAAGTCCAATAGTGAGACAAGATAGAGGGATACTTTGAAGGGATACTTTTAGTTGGGTGTATCTTGGAGTTGATTCCTCCCACACTACAAAAATTGAAGCTAGCATTATAAGCCTTGTTTCAGCGTCAGAACCACTTATATGGTCCCTACAAGCATGATTTGTAGGGCTGTGCAGCTTCTTCCTCTGACTCCACAGCTAGATAGCATGTGGTGGTACTTGAGCAACACAATTGACTTGAATACTTTCAATTTGTTTTACATGTAAATCATTCGCATCAATGTTTAAAGTAATCATTGCTGCTATATATAGATATCTGTTGAGTGTTTACTCTGGGTGTCTTGATTTTTGTTATCGCAGTTGTACAAGCTTGTGTATAATTGATGTCTCAAGGGATTTAATAGTTAAGAATATTCCTGAAATTGATGGAACAGTTCAAAAAACTATCAAAACAATTAAAATCTAGATGACCAATGTCCAAGAAACAAGTACTGCAAATTGGATTCAATGACTAAACCGGTTTTTGATATGTTGTGATTACTCGATCACATGATTCACATCATTGAACACTTCCAAGCATGTTACAAGATTGCATATAAGTCACTCCAATTATTTGTGCAGAATTTGGAGAAAGATCAGTGTGTGGGGTTCATTTTCGGAAACCAATTTCACGTTTTGCTGCTGGAGTATTCATGGTTGAAATACCAAACATCCCATATATAAAATGTGAATACCTTAATCCCCTTTCACTCAGCATTCTTTGATTTACTGGAATGGTGACATGTGACCGGAAGTTGGGTAAGTACTATGGTATACTATAGATGTTGCCCCTGCCCTGAGCAATAATCTTACTATACGTCTACACCCATTATCACTCGGATCCACAAGTACAAACCATGTTGAAATACTGATTGCTAGAAGCTTGTATATTCTAAAGTACAGGTACGTTCATGAATGTATATATGCGGTATTCGGAGTATGTCTTGTATGTCTCGTACGCATGCATGCGCACTCAGCTGGCATCTCCAGCTGAGTCTGGAATGACCATCATCTTAGAGAAATTATGCATCATACAACTGAAGCCATACGCCAGGGAGATAAACCATATATGCAACACTCCCCCCTCTTGCTACGCTCCATGGAGCAAGAAAACAAACAAAGAAGCAAACAAACTGTAATTCCCATAGTAGCCTCCTTAAAACCCTGCGTGGCAAGTGAGCAGGGAAAGAGTACTGCCATAGCCTGAGGATGGCCATCCATAGAGAGACAAGGAAATCCATGTGCCCAAAAGAACAGTGAAACAACCTTAAATCCAACCTTAAATCGACCTCCTTGTTACCATAAACCCATTGCTTTTGTGAACTTCGTATGCTTATCTTTTGTAAGTGCCTTTGTGAGTATATCTGCCACATTTTCGTCTGTGTGTACGTAGGAGTAGTTGACTATTCGTCGTCTATGCAGATCTCGACTGTTGTGATAGCAAAGGTCGATGTGTTTAATTCGAGCTTTGATGATTCCCGTGGTAATAAGGGTGAGAGCACCCTGATCATCACAGTTGATTGGCAGCGGTGATTAGTCTTTGTGGTGAATGTCTTTCTGTAGTTGAAGTAACCATTTCGCTTCTCTAGAGGCCTCCGAGCAGGCGATGAACTCGGCCTCGAGAGTTGACATGGCGATACGACTTTACCTTCGAGACTGCCACGAGATAGCTCTATTGCTGGCGAGAAACACATGGCCTCCCTGAGACTTGCGGTCCGCACTATCATTGGCCCAATCGGACTCTGAGTACCCTACGAGACTATTCCCAATGTCGATGCCGATGCCATTGCCGTTGAAGTGTAGTCGAAAATCGGCTGTAGATTTGAGATACTGAAGGACTCTCTTAGCAGCAGTCATATGGCTGGTGAATGGCCGCGAATTGTAACGAGAAAGAGCAGCGACCGCATACGAGATATCTGGCCGAGTTGCTAGCGCTGCATTCATTAGTGATCCCACGACCGCGTGATAGTCTGTGATATCTTCCAATTCCTTCTCCCCCCGATCCTCGGCCAAGTCAAATTTTATATTAGAATCCATGGGCGTTGAGACACCGTGAGTATGCTCCATGCCGCATCGTCTGCGAGTTGTGGTGATATAGGCTTTCTGTCCAAGACTGACCCAGGTACCATCGCGGTGAATCTCTATGCCAAGGAATTGGCGTGCCGGACCGAGGTTCGTTATGTTGTATTTCTCAGAGAGTTTCGCTTTGACTGCGATCGCAGCTTTGGCGGCGGCCTTCGGATATGCCATGGAGATATCGTTGACATACAGAAGTATCATAATATTATCACTGCGAAGATAGAGGTTAGGATCGGCAAGGGATTGAGTGAACCCAAGAGAGAGTAGAAAAGCGTTGATATCGTCGTGCCATAACCGTGGGGCTTGTTCAAGACCATAGACAGCTTTCCTGAGTCTGACAACAATCCTTGGGGCGTTGCAACCTTCTGGCCATCCTTCTGGTAGAGTCATATAGATATTGTCATCGTCGATTTCGGGATTTTGGAAGGCGGTAACTACATCTAAATGGTCCATATTCCACTTGGTTCCGTATTTCCCGATGACAGAGATGAGATACCGGAAGGTAGTTAGCTTCCCAACGGGGGCATAAGTCTCACCGAAATCTGTCTGTTCATATCCTTTTATGACTGGCCGTGCTTTGTACTGTGTGGACCCGTCAGGATTGTGTTTAGTCTTGTAAACCCACTTAGAGCCAATCGGCTTAACTTGCAGTTGCCATGCTTCTTGGGAGTTGAGAGCGGAGAAGATAATATTGAGCAGGATCGATGTGCTTTCTTCCTCCATGGCTCTGTTCCAGTGATTTCGTTGAGGGCTATCCATACCTTGCGCGTAGGTGTATGGATCTCCAGTGGCTGCGGATGCCGTTAGTGCTTCTGTGGAGTTTTTACCATGACTTCTTGTGACACGACTCCCTATTGGCGGAGCTGGAGCTGGAGCTGCTGGCGGTGCTTGGCTCGATTTCTTGATTGCTGCTGCCGAGCGCCGGGCAGTCTGATCCTCTGTGCGGAGGCACCGGCTGTGGGCGATGTTTTCTGCAACTGCTGCCGAACGCCGGGCAGTCTGATCCTCTCTGCGGAGGCGCCGGCTGTGGGCAATGTTTTCTGCATCTGCTGCCGAATGCTGGGCAGTCTGATCCTCTCGGCGGAGGCGCCGGCTGTGGGCGTTTTCTGCTTCGTCATCAGGAGCTTTATGCATGTGAGATTTGGATCTCTTACCTATCTGCGTAGGTTGACTATCTCGGAGAGGCTCATCTCCAGTATCTGATTCTTCGACATATTCCTCATCTTCTGGTAATTCAATTATGTCGATCTCATTGCTTTCATGCTGACACGACATGTGTGCATTCCTTCCTTCATCGAAGACGACTTCGGATTGGGTTTTTACTCTCTGGAATTCGGGGTCCCCTAACCACCACAACGTTTTTGAGTCATGTGTGTAGCCTACCATCATGCAGGGCTTTGATCTCGGGCCGAATTTGCCTCTGCGCTGGACTTTGGGGATGAGTCCGCTGGCGTAGCATCCAAATCGGCATAGGTTGTGGAGAGAAGCTTGATACGATATCTTGTTACCATCGGCAGTGTGCATAGGTTTTCCGAATCCATGCAGCATTTCATATGGCGTTTCGTACGGTGCTTGATAGCCATTGCAGTCACTTCTCTTCAGGCCTTCATTTGGCGATCTCTGATGGAGATAGACTGCGGTATTAACTGCTTCTCCCCAGAACTGAATGGGGGCCTGGGAGTCAATCATCATCGCGCGGGCCTTTTCAGTGATTGTATGGATCATGCGTTCGGCAACACCATTCTTATGGTGAGTGTATGGAGGGCATGGCTCGTATGTTGTGCCTCGAGCCGCGAGGACATATCGGAAGGTGTTGTTGTCGTATTCTCCTCGTCCATTATCACAACGGAATCGCTTGATCTCGGATCCCATCGAGTCTACTTGGGCCTAAAATGACTGCTAGGCGGAGGTGCAGGTTTCGGCTTTCTTATTTGGGAGCAGCCATACGGATGTGAACCTTGTGTAGTCATCAATAAATAATATATAATATCGATTGTCTCCGAAGGTCGGTGTAAGAAAGGGACCGCACACATCCAAATGTACAAGTTCAAAGGGCTTTGTAGTGCGCTTGACTGGTACTTTAATGAACCTTTGCTTGTGCTTGGTTTGGATGCAGACTGTGCACATAGAGTCATCGTGTGTATATCCGACAATTAGAGATTTCATGGTGGTATGATTCATATGTGCTAGTCGTCGGTGCCATATTGTTGGTTCTGAGATCGTGAAAGACTTTCGAGTGGACTTAGTTTTGGCTGCGATAGGTGCTCTTGATCACTCGATTGTAGGCTCGATTGTAGGCTCGATTGTAGGCTCGATTGTAGGCTCGATTGTAGGCTCGATTGTAGGCTCGATTGTAGGCTCGATTGTAGGCTCGATTGGAGGTTCTGCGATTGTAAGCTCGATTGTAGGCTCTGTGATTATAGGCTCGATTGTAGGCTCTGTGATTAGTACTCTTGAGCTGTCTCTCTTTCGCTTGTTCCTGTTCTTGGTAGTCGATAAGAGTGCGGTTGCGGGGACTCTGATATATATGCCATTGATTAGTTTTCCGGCGAGAGTGCAGGAATATGGCCGAGTTATGGAGCATTCTCCGTCCTGAAATATAGTCGTATGCCCGCCCAAATCCAACTGGTTGATCGATAGAAGGGAAAGTCGAAAAGTAGGACTATGGAGGGCTTCGGAGCCGCGGCGGCGGCAGCGGTGGTGGCGAGAGCAGAGGCGGTTGGTCAGAAGGGATCGCAGTCTCCGGTCGTAGCGAGGGCTGCTGTAGCAGTGGCTTTCTTCACTTTCCACCACTCTTTTATACGTTTGCAGGAGACGCAGTCGACTTTGATATGGCCTGGGAGCCCGCACTGGAAGCAAATGCGCTCATCATTTCCTCCGTTGTTTCCTCCCTCCTGGGCGTGTTTCCGCTTGCTGCATGCATCTGTAGTATGGCTGTCAATTTTGCAATAGGTGCACTTACTTTCGTGGCTGTCTCTGGTTCCACTGCTTCCACTGTGTCCTCCGCATCCTCCGCGTCCTCCGCGTCCACCATGCCCACGACCTCGGTAGCCGCCAGGTTGAGTGAAAAGGGCGGCCCCCGTGGATGCATCTCCAAGTTCTTTTGTGAGGCTGGCTGTAGTTTCTTCTTCTAGGAGGTTATGCATGGCTTCTTCGGGTGTAGGTAAAGGCCTTCTATGTTTTAGGACCATTAATATCATCACATACTGAGATGGCAGTGATGCGAATATTTGCGTGCAGAAATCTCAATCGGTGACTGCGTCGTCAGTATGGTCCAGTTGTTTGCGGTAGTTACTGAGCTTGGTGAAGTACGTTTTAAGCGGTTCGTCCTCCTCAGGTCGGCAAGCACGGAACTGGCGAAGGATATCCTGTCTGCCGATATAAGATCCAGCGGTGTCCAGACTCGTTGCTAGTGTGTTCCACATTTCGTGAGGATTTCGTATACCTTTGACGATGTGCCGTACTTCGGGGGAACAGTAAAGTCTGATCATTGATGCAGCCTTGGCTTCCTTAGCCTTCCAATCATCATAGTTGTCATCGTGATCGATTTCAAGTGGCTGCGGTTCAGGATCCTCTCCGGTGACGATTGGGTACGCTTTCATGGCTGACAGGATGAGAATCATGTCGTCTTTCCATTCGTCGTAATTGTCGTGAGTGAGCTTAGGGATGTTGCCCCACCTGGTCTTGTTGAAGGTGGGTTCGGAGGAAGTCATCCTGAGATCGTGGGGATGGTGTTGAGTTTTAGTGTTGTTTATGTGGCTGTTGCTACGGTGACAAGGTTTAGGGTTCTTGAGGCTCTTTTGGAGATCGTGAAGGAGATCGTAGGAAAGATTGTGAGATTTCAGATAGTAGCGATAACCGGGCTTATAACCTGTTGAAATACTGATTGCTAGAAGCTTGTATATTCTAAAGTACAGGTATGTTCATGAACTTATATACGCGGTATTCGGAGTATGTCTTGTATGTCTCATACGCATGCATGCGCACTCAGCTGGCATCTCCAGCTGAGTCTGGCATCTCCAGCTGAGTCTGGCATCTCCAGCTGAGTCTGGAATGACCATCATCTTAGAGAGATTATGCATCATACAACTGAAGCCATACGCCAGGGAGCTAAACCATATATGCAACAAACCATATTCTCCCAAATCCTATCCATAGCGGTAAGCGGAAGTACGTGCTAGTACTAGCCTTTATATTCACGATATCGCTATTATCAAGTGGGCAGTTGTAGAAAAATAGCGCTGTTGGAGCATTCTTATAAGTTCACTCCATAAAATATTAGTAATATCGTAAGCCAGGGACTGGAAAGCACTTATTTTTGCATTTTTTTTCTACATAGAACACATTATAATTGGAGTAAAACTCGTGGAGTTAATTAAACTTGAATTAGTTGAGGTAGCCAAGCGGAAAGCTTCTTTAAATCACCAACACGTTCCTCCTCTAGCAACGGAGATGGTAGAGATGGCTAAGAGTTGGCTGGCGATGGTTAACATAAACTCACTGGGAGCTTGCCGGGAGACAGTCTACCCTGCCACCTTGTGAGGTGGTAACTGTGGGCTTGCTGGGCTCGGACAGTCTCTCTGGGCCTCCCAGAAGGCCGAGAAGCCGCCACCATATCATGTAACTAGTCTATACACACGGTTCTCCCCGTATCGCAACAATCTCTAGCTTACAGTAAACACTCTCGAGGCTCTCGTTTCGTGAAACCTTCCTAGTCTGGTGTGTCATGCAGCACCAGTCATAGAAGTGGACTGAAGATTCCGGAACCGGGGGAGAATACATAGTAAGCCCAAGCGGTTCTCGTTATCTTCATCAAAAAATGTATAGAAATGATACATAATTCATATAAATTACTTAGGTACTGTAAAGAACTTAGGAACTGTAAAGAATGACCCAATGGCTCTTTGCATACATTTCTGTGCACTGGGTGGTCTGGCGGTACCTTGTCAAGAGCCGCAATAGTTTTCCGAAATTCTCATCTCCAGCCGCGTCATTGCAATGTTCCACCTCTGCAAAACTGCGACACAGATCCTCCCACGGCGAGCCCAAGTTTTTACGTCGGCGTCACCCCTCCGCCATGTCTTCCGTTTAACTCCCCTCCAACTTCGATCGCAACTTCAATCTCGAACATTCTTGAGCTTCCTCCACTGTACTTGTCCAAACCAATTGACGTGGGTCCACACACGAAAGAGTCTAAAATGGCAGCCTCGACGCAGCCAAAGCAGCGCAATCAACGCAGCAGCACCTACTAATAGCACCGCCGCCTATCCCCAGAGGCTACTCATCTACTATGCCGGAAAGCGGACGGTCTATCTGGGGACACTAAAGCTGTACACAGTGCTCTTGTTCTCGTATTGCAGTTTGGTTGTTGCGCCGCCATTGTGGGGACAAGGCAATCTGGACGCCATTGTTAAGATGGGATTCGGGGGCTTGGAGGTTCCACGCTGGACGGGTCCTGTGGCTGTGATACTGGGGAGTCTGGTGCCGCTGATTTTCGTACAGTATCTTAGGTTAGCTATTTTCTTTGCCCTCTCCTGAGCGCGGATTTGGGTTTGCGTATCGGAATTTTGCTAATTCATGGGTTGTGGTAGCCCTCCCTACGTCACCCACATCTACCTCCACTTACCGGCCTGGGCATGTGTTAGTCGACACCATCTAATGCAATATCTCAAGAAAATCCCCAAAGACGCGCCATTAGACATTGCTACGATTCAATGGTTTGGGCGGCCGAAGGTTACCAGAGTTAAAGCCGGAGAACTTCAAAGCAAGAGCGAGAGGTGGGGATGCGTCAATACAGTGGCACCGAGAGCGAGGAAAAATGGACTGCGCTTCTACGTGGACTGGAGACGGAGTCCGGCAGTCGTGAGTGAACCAGAAGCTGTTGGAGAAGTGGGCAAAGCAATAAGGAGATGGGAGGTGGAGCGGAGGGCGTTAGAAATGCAGTAAATGGAGTATATATAAATGCAGTGGATTCGGCGATGTGGTTGAAGGTTCATATAGGATATGGCTAGATGAGAGCAATGGACGCAGTGAGGCATTGAGACTTATACGATGACACGGATGAACGACCGTTGGTTGGAGAATGTAAGCCGCCGTTTGAACAGTCTAGCATCCGTGGAACATGTCACAGCGCAGCTCAGTGCCGCGGCAGACATTGATCAAATCGCGGGCTAGAAACCACTTTTGAGTTAAGCCAGCGTTCGTCATACACTCTAATCAAGGCAAACGTGCATACTTCAGCCTCGCAATAATATACGATACATTCAAGGTCCATTACTCATAATCCATCCCATCACCACCGCCGTTCCTCCGGGCTGAAGGCAAGGTACCTACAACTCCTCCTTCAAGTCATAACCCTGAATTCCCAACAGCTCAGTCTCGAAAATAAGTGTAGCCTTTGCTGGGATCGGGCCCATTCCATTCTCGCCGTATGCAAGATCGTAGGGGATAATAAGCTTCCGCTTCTCGCCGATGCACATGTCCAGGAGTCCTTTCCAACCAGCCACATTAGCACGACGTTTCGAGAGATACTGAGGAAATAGCGAGGCTCAATCACCTTGATCCCATCCCTTAATCACCCGGCCAGCGCCTAGGGGAAATGAAAAGGGCCCCCGGTTGTAGGAGGCGTCGAATTCTGTGCCATCCTCGAGGGTGCCGCGATAGTGCATTGAGAGGGTGTCGCCATTCTGAGGGTGTTAGTGAGCAAGCAGTTGAGAATGTGGAAGAAGTGTTGCGAGAGTGTCCAATCGGCTGATTGGGAGGAAGAGTGTACCTTGCTCTTGCGCTTGCACTCGACTTCGTGGGTCTTGATGATCTGGAGCTCGCCAGCGGCAGCTGTAGCAACAAGCGTTGAAACGAGGAGAGATAGAACGGTGGTAAGCTTCATGGTAGCGGCGGATTTGGACTGTGGGAAAAGAAGCTGTCCAGTCGAGAGTTGTAGGGAGGAAGCATGAGCTTAAGAGTTGGAGAGATGTGTCGTGTTCCTGACGCTAACGAGTGGCGCAGTCGGCGCGTGGCTAAATATGCCGATAGCGAGGCTGGGGGCTCCTAAACTTTAGAATCTGTGAGCGTCAGCGATGTTTCAGCTTAGGGCCCTCTCGGTCAGCCATATATGTATACGTCATTCGCGGAGAACAACCGCGATGGAGAGAGGGACGTAATCCATTCTAGCACGACCTAGTTCCAGGTCTACATTAGCGTTTGTCGCCGATCTCATTCCCACATTTGAGCCGAACTCAAATTGAAGTGGCTTGAGCACGCATCTCTTTGACGCCCAAGGAATTCCGAACACGAAATCGAACCGGGTTACCGAACTCTTGTGACTTCTAACACGGCAACGTTCCCAATCATGTGACTTCTAACAACTCGGCAACGTTCCCCATCATGTTGAAGCACCCCCATGATGAACATTCCCGAGTATCAATTACCATCATCAGAATAGCACTCCTTCCTCCCTCCCTATCAGAATGTATTGTACTAATCAAACCAACTCTCTCCGTCTCACCTCAAATGTCCACACGCTTTCCGAACGCAGTACCCCTAGAAGCATCACCCATCACGGAATCAGATGTCGACGGCCAATCGTTAGAAATGCAGCTCCAACGATTATCGTTGTATACGCAAACAGACAGCATCCAAGCACAGCTTGGGAGAATCCCACAACCTACATGGGATGTTCCCACCCCTCCTGGCAGTGGTACATCGAAACCGAAGCCTATTGGCTTACCTACTCGTATTCCATCTGGGAAGCGAGGAGAAAGTAGACAAAACTGGGCTGAAATTGGCGTACTTCTGGATTGCTTGACGGATTTGCACGAAGAACAGAAAACGGAGATATCTACTCCTCGAACCTCTATCTTGAGCTTTCAGAATGAGGCCAAAGAGGAAATGGTACGACCGTGTACGGCAGACGATGATATCGACATCTGGGTTGCGGTTGCAAAAGAATCCGCGGAAGTAATGAACAGGCAGGAGAGACAAGATATACGGAAGAAGGCGCAAGAAGCTAAGGATTGTCATTGGCGGAAACAAGTGACGCAGGGTGATGTCGGTACGGTGCCTCAGAATGACACGCCTCCCGATGCCTCAGCCCCACGGAGCGCCCCAGCCCGCGTTGTCGTTGCAGACACCTGGAAGTTTGCACAGCAGAGAGTAGATGATAGAGTCAGTCCATCCGAAGCAACGAAACAACGACAAGAGCTGAAACAACGTCAGATGCAGCCTCAAAAGGAGAAAGCAAATGCTGGGATGAAAAGTTCCACCCTAGAGGAATCGACCAACCTAACGGTTCAGAAGGAAAACCGCGGCAAAACCAGCACGGGGAAGGAACAGATCTCTCCAGGGCAGCCCCCATTGGCACTACAGCAACCGACCACAACCCAGTCAACTACAACCCAGCGCAAGGGGAAAGGAAGAGAATTGGAGCTCGATATCACCGCTGCAATCGTCCTCAATGGAGAAAACGGGACCAGAGCCTTTGGGCAACAAGGTTCCTCAGGTTCAATTGACGCGCCCGCGAGTGATCAAGGAGAAATGGGTGATTTAGGATTCTCCACAGATGCAAGACTTCGAACAGCTGTACTATGGGACGAAATTCAACAGCGTTTTCAATTTCACAATCTCTGCACGAGCAAAAATTTATCATCAACCAGGGAGTGCACCCCTCCCACGACGTCCAAAAGTGGTTCAAGCCCCAACAAACGTCCGAAGTCTACCACTGCGAATTCGACCACTGGTCCGCCCTCATACAGCACTATCAGCCCCCGAAGTACCGGTTTCAGTGGCGCGACTATCCGGAACACCGCAGACGTCTCTTCCAACCGGGAATCCCACCCACTGCATTTCCCTGGGGCCGCAATGACGAGCTCCGAGTTGGATCTTGCCAATCCACAACAACTTCCCGGTCTTTGCGTCGGAGGAAAGGTCAAACAAACACCCACTAAACTCAAGTCCTTCCAGATAACTGACATACGTACTGGTCTTCCTGTGACCACCTACTACCATCCGTTATTTGATTCGTGGCTACCGTTTCCCCCTGAAGTACCTGACGAGGTGGAAGCTAAGGTTCCAGGAACCAGGGATATGATACGGGAAAAGATGCACAGACTGGCTGGCATGTTGAAGAGGAAGCAATCTGTCAGAAAGATTGATATCGGCAATCCGACAAGTCCACGCAGGATTGGTTCCGGTCCGCTATCTTAGGTGGATAAGGGTTTTTTCGTTCTTTGATATTAACATGCTTAAAATCAAGTATCTGGATTGGATGAACAGAACTCTTGTCGCCAGGGAATGAGTTTCAATAATTTCCATTGTCTGAAATTTATCAATATTTGCAGAAACAGTATGAATGCATTATGCCCTTTGCGTGGGGTATTGGAAGTCTGACTGACCGTTTGGCTATACCGTAGCTTTTGATTCCAGTAGTCTGCAGATAGCCCTAGTTTCGCTTGCGCGTTCCAGTCAACATGTAATTTGGATTGTTACCATGCCCGGCATCTGCTTCAGTCAACCCCCGTAAAGCTTACATGTACGAAAACAAGAGATGCAAGCGTCAAGTTTGATATAATCATAGCTATCTTCCCCCTTGGGCCAAAAAGAGCATGAATCATGGTAAAACATTCCTATCAACGGACAAATGCCAATAAGAGAGCGGCGAAATACTACTTACGTAAAAGCCATAGCCAGAATATATATACATTTCCTCCTCTCAAAGCAGCATCAGTCGGTAAGTATGTCAGTTCATGAACCAGCTATCATTTTACTACCATTATAACTATATCCAACGAGCTCACGGGATCCTCCTTCCGAACCCAAGAATGCCATCAACACCCCCCGGGAACGGGAGCCCTCTATACACTCCCAAGGCTGAGCTATGTCTCTTGAGTAAGCTCCAGTCTAATATCCCTAGAATAACTCATTGTTTACAACGGATAAATAGTCCTATTCTACGAACTCCTAGGTTTTCAACCCCTGCAATTCCCAGAGGCCGAGGACAATGATATTCACCTGGTCACTTCTAGGTTGGTGTCTAAGAGGTTCGATGGCCCACAAGAAACTTTTGGGAGAGATTTAATGGCTCGGCTCGGATAGTGTCGCCAGCAAGGGCTCCTTCGGCGTTTTCAAAGGGGGTGTAAGGACTCCTGAGTTGCTATGTCGTTCGGGAAGAGGAATTGTTTAATATTGGTGACTGGGAGGAGTTGGACGACTCCTGTTTAAGATGGGAGGAAGACGTTGGAAAAGACGCCGTCGTAGTTATCGTGGTGCAACTAGGGACGGAAACCAGGGCAAACGGGAAAAGTAGAAGAATAGCGAGCCAAAGGAGGTGTAGGCCCACCAAACTGTGGGCGGCGCGATCCACTGGATGGGCTGAGTTTGAAGCATGTAACAATTTGGAAGCGGAGATAGGAGTTGAGTCTTTGAGGGATTTAAAGAAATTTTCTCGAGTCTCTAGAGGAAGAACAGCCAGCAACATGACGTGTGAACCGATGGATGTTGATTATATTAACTAGAGAGTGACATTTAATATTCGCGGGGAGTTGGTTAGCTGGTAGGTTGAAGGCTATTGGGTATATCCATGGGTACAAGAAATGCGGAATCTGGTGACAGGGAAACATTAACCCCGCTGATAACTACGTGGCGAACTCGAAACGTGAGATCCCAAATATGAAACCTTAAATAGAATATCCTGCGGGTTTTGGTTGGAAGAATGGAGATATCGGCGAGGGACAGATGTGAGCAAAAATTAGAAGATTTAATTTACCTCAACTCATAATAGCCAGCTTAGTGTCCACACAATAGATCTCTAGGCCTCTCTGTATGCTTGAGTACCCCCGTATACATCGGCCAAAAATGAACTTACTTAAAACATGTACTCGGCTGGACATGATCCGAAAATCGGGAACTCTCACATCCCTGTTCCAATTAAAGTGGCATTATTTGTACCTACTCTGAGTACCGAATCAACTGCAAGTGAAAATAAGTAGAGGTTCTAAAGAACGGTTGCGCTGACGACATCAACTAGCCCACGTTTCCGAGCGTAGCATTTGGCGAACTCCGAGTATGCATCTTCACCGCGGTCTGGTCGTGCGGGATCTAGCCCGTCTTCCCGAACGTGCTAGTAGAGGATTCCAATCTCGAAATACTAGTCCCATCCATATTGCATAGGCACGTTCGATTGCAAGGGACACTTTTGAAGACAACGAAAGAATCTATAGAAGCCCGAGGTATAGACGACTCCTCAGGTTTGGCACGCACCGGGTAGTCTCGGGCATTGAACTGCAGGTCTACTGAATAGATGTTCGAAATCACCAGTTCGAAAACAAAAAACCACTCCAGGGTACATTCCCAAGCAATCACCAAAGGAATGCATACGGCCCGGGCATCCACTTTATGGCAACACCTAATCTGAATAACACCCTCGGTCTGACTATGGTCTCTCCGTGGGCCCGTCGGTTGTGTTCTCAGTGACTGAAGAACAATATCTTTACCAATAATAAAATATTCAATTGACCAGAAAATTACCGCAGAAAAGTGCTGCATGCGCAGAATATATCCTGAGTAATGAGTATTCGAATCTGACAATAAGATTGGGACGCCTCCATGTAATTAATTCTGTTAGTTGATAGATCTAAGCCAGTAGGTGTAAAAAGTCGAAATATAGAATGCACAGCCTGATATATAGTATAGTAAGCCAAAGTGAACAAAGGTGTTATGTTTGTCAAATTTGTCGTGTATTTAATGAGGTATGAAAGTTGACAGAAATGTTGAAACTTAAACTGGTAAATTGGCGTACAGGGTACCTAGAGGTACCTTGATGTACGTCAATAAGTGCTTAACTTTGAGTATTTGTCACTCCGACAAATTTGACAAACATAACAAGTTTGACGCTTTTGTCCACTTTAGCCTACTATACGATGGACCCTGAATCTGGTGAACGGTTTATGGTAAGGATGTATTGTTCCGAGTTTGCATTTGGCCTAGAGATTTTAGACTCTTGCTCGTCATCATCGGCAATTGAGATCGGCAATGCAAGCTTTGTATTACCACTCGCTTGTTATGACCGATTTCTGAAATACATGTTCCGAACATTACATTGATGTCGATCATCTCAGAGGAGTGCCCTACCGTGCCTACGCCAAGTCGCACTTCACTAGGGAATTTAAGGCTGCTGAGAAAAACTGGCAAATACCCCCCTCCTATTTACTCAGTCGCCGGGACTGAAGTTTCGATTTTTCGTATATCACTGACAGCAGCATTGTATTATATTACGTTACTTGTAATCAACGAAAACAAAATACTGTCCCGCTTGCTTGATATATACAGAGACCCCAACAAAGAGGATCAAAATCAGACATGATCCAGCTCGTGCTTCTCAGCCTTGTCCATGCGGCTGGCAAAGGTCTCGTGCGGCACCCACTTGGAAGAGGTACGAGCGGTGGTCTCCTCGAGCATGCGGTCGACTTGCTCGAGCGATAGACCCTTGGTTTCGGGCACAAAGAAGTACGCGAAAAGAAAGCAGAAGACGCAGGTTGAACCCCATACGAAGAAAACCTTAGATCGGAGATTTCCTTCGTCGGCATCAACCATGTATGGGGTAATGTAGCCACTAGATAGCAGAAATACAGTCAGCGACGCCGTTCAGGAGATCACAAAACACTCGGCAGTTGACTAATGGGGGGCAAGAATACGTACAGAACGAAGTTCCAGAGCCAGTTCGACGCCGTTGCAAGCGCGACACCTTTGGCACGGATGGGGAGAGGATAAATCTCGCCAATGATGATCCAGGCCGAGGGACCCCAGGTAGTGGCGAAACCGAAAATGTAGAGGCAGACAAAGACGACCAAGCAAGTATTGGCGGCTTTAGATCCCGGGAGAGCAGTGCCGACAGCTCCGACAATGAACTCACACACCAACATTAGGATAGCACCCCAGAGAAGGAGCTTCCGGCGACCAAATTTCTCAACACCGTAGAAAGCAACGGGAGTGGTGACAACGTTAACCAAGTTAGTGATCAGAGAGATAAGGAATGCATTTTCAACACCAGATTGCTGGAAGAAGGTGGTTCCATAGTAGAAGATGAAGTTGATACCAGTGAGCTGTTGGAACATCTGGAGGCAGACACCGATCAAGACACGGCGGAAGTTGCCGCTGGGCCCCAACCCCTTGAAACAATCTGCCCACCCGGCCTGGGAGATAGTTATCTCATACTCGTAGTTGGCTTGGATTTCTGCAAGTTCGTCCTTTAGGTAGTCGGAACCAATCGGTTGACCGCGCAGAGTAGAGAGAGCAGCCATGGCGTCCTCTTGGCGGCCCTGCTTAATGTACCAACGCGGGGATTCCGGGAGCAAAAAGAGTCCCACCGCCAAAATGAAGGCCCAAACGAACTATCATTAGTTAGAATAGTGTTCGTCTTTTCGGACACAGCAGCAAACCTGAATTGAGATTGGAACTCGGTACGATGTGAAGGTATCCCATTTGTGGGTTCCCTGATTGACACAGGCAGCAAGGAGAAGACCCTGAGAAGGTTAGTATGATTGCCACTAAATTGAGGAATTGTGAAAAAAACGGACGAGTGTAATGGCCCACTGATAGCCAGCAACAATTGCGCCACGAATCGCCTTCGGAGCAATCTCAGACATGTACCTATAGATATAAACCTTAACTTTCAATGCGTCGGGCGACGTGGTAAACATACATAATGACGATGGCGGAAACCAGACCAACCCCGAAACCGGCAATGATACGGCCACCAACAAGAAGCCCAACTGTAGTAGAGGCAACTTGAAGGGCAACACCGCAGGAAAAGATAAAACAGGCGATGATGATGGACAACCGACGGCCGATCCAATCCGCAAGATTACCGCCGAAGAGGGCACCAAAGAATGTACCGGCCGAGAGAATGGAAGTAATCAAACTCTTTTCCCATGTATCTGTAGCGCCATTAGCACACCGGGAGGAATTGGAGGGCTGTGCAGCAATAACTGACGAATGTTGTATCCGGTTGGGTCAACATCCGTTGGGACTGCATGACCAAACTCCTTCTTGAAAAATTGCATGCCGAGGACACCATTGATGTATCCGGAATCGTAGCCGAACAGAATACCACCGAATGCCGCAAAGCCACAGAGCATGTAGCCCCGGACAGTAATGGGGGATTCAATCCGATTAATGTCGCCGGACATTGTGACGAAGTAGTATGAAGATTATGGGGTGAAGAAATGCTACCGCTCCCTATGTTCAGGTCAGTACATAAACCAGCACAGTGATTGCAACGCAATATATCAGGCAAGAATAACCTCGGATGAAAATATTGTGAGTTGATTTGGCAGTAAGGATTGAACCCATGGTGGCGGGATATGGAACGATTTATACATGAAGCAGTCTCTGTTTCCATGCAGGACATAAGCAGAACTGTTAGGACCCGTTCTCATCCCCGTGGGGTTTGCCACGGCTGATGATGGCCGGTCTTGCAAGGGATAGCAAGCGCTAAATATCCGACAACTCGACCAATGCACAAGTTTCAGTACTAAAACAGGAAGTTAATCACCATACTAGCGAGTAGCAGAGTCGCACCCGGCAGACGGGTTTGTGCTCCATCTGAAATGTCTGGCATCCATTGGCCATCCCTATTGGCAGGAAAAGTCTCATGCGGGTAGAACCAAGCCAAAACAAGTGTTATGTCCGTTCCTCTGCATTTTGTGGTGCAACAATCATGAGAAGTTGGTTGCCAATGGGTGTGTTCAGCCACCTTGAGTTGGTAGCGGGTGAAATTGACTATCTAACTCGATCGTTTCACTTGATCGAAATCCCACAGCATGACCCTGGTTGGTTGAGTCTTGGATGTAAGTGTCCATGTTCCTATGGTGAAAACGGACTAGCATCCCCACCTTTAAATGTGCCACCACCTTGAAGTTTTTGCATTTGATCGCCAGGGAACACGGTTTCTGTGGTAGAATTGTCGCGATAATTGTGGCCATCATTGTGGCCATCATGCACTAAATTCCCTAGCGCCGATACTATTGGGATTTGCCCCTCCCCTGCGGTCAGTTGGGCATGGGGTGAGTTTCTTCATTGAATATTTGGAGGATTTTATGCCTGAGAACGCACAATGACTGCATTTTTAGAAAAAGAAAGAATTAAGCTGTTGGACTAAGGTTGACGTGCCTTGGAAGCAACGGCGTCCTCTTGGCCTAACGGTATCACAACAACATCAACCGGAATTGGCCGACTGGATTACATATGGAGGTACCTGCACTTGGCTTACCCAAAGATGACATCCTGAAATCCGCAATTGCAAACAACACTAACTCGTGAGAGCCATTTGTTGCGCTCGCGTGGCTTGCATGGTTGATTTCTCGCTTGCGGTGTTCTGTCCATGCACACAAAGTAGGTACGTCTACTTCGGTATCCCTCCGCACGGCTCATAAGCCATCCTGCGCTCTACCGTCAAGGTGGCAAACCGTTCAAAAGCCCGGCTGCATGAGCTCATTGAGGGCTTTCTAAGTGGCGGTTTTTATCGGACTGATAGGCACCGTTGGAGGAATAAGCAATTCTATCCAGGTTTTAATGTCAGTGGCTTGTGCTCTCTAACGTGAAATTTTTAAGTTCAAGTCACTACTCAAAACACTTTCAAACTTCAAAGGTATTACCATTCAGTCACTTAGTTTCGCAATCTAGGGTTCAGCTATTCTTGGAAAAAGCTTTTCGCCGCACCTCGGAATCAACTTTGGGGTAATCTGTTAGACAGACTAAACTTTGGGCGGAGACACCCATGCTCATCGATCTAGACGTGCCATGCACTACCCCACAATATATTAGCCAAGTGAACCTCAACTTTGACGAGTGGTAATACAAAAAGCTGAGCAAGCTCGACCACACAGCTTACTCCACACCACTCCCAAGCATCTTTCCCCGCATTCTCATCCGCAACACCATACGCCACGTGCTGCACTCCCGATGCAAGTTGTTCATTCCTAAGGGCCATTGCTTTGACGAACACCGTCCCAACATTATGGAAGCGAGCACCTGGTTAGAAGTGGTCTCAGACCGTCTTGTATCATTCCTACTACTTATGGAAATTCGCACCTTGAGTTAGTTAGGGCAGTACCGGTTGGCATGGCTAAACCCTGCTGTAGTAAGGTGACCAGAAAACTGAGTTTTTCCGATAAACCTCATATCAGTAATCACGCTAAGCATTCTCCTCCCTATCATACTGGTATGTATGTGCTACTGCCCTACTAAGTTTACTTAACTGTCGTTTAGGAGTAGTCGTCGTAAATTGCGTGTTCCTGCGGAGACCAGTTTGGCTCTGTCTTGGCCAATAAAAGGTCACAATATGAGCTGTTTTGGCATGTGACGTAATTGGTATTGTCGTTTTGAATTAGCCGGCTGATGGCAAAATTAACGTTAGTTCCTTGGCCTCCACCTCAGTTCACCACTTACTCGTTCGTGGCCAACGCTTGGATGCGCGCTAAGATTGTGGTGGGGCAGAGGAGTAGCTACCCTGGATGTACAGGACTAGCCGAGTTCTGGCGGCAACTGTTTGAAATATAGTGTAGCCTACAAGATGTCATCGCCCCTCCCAGGGGACCCCAGATATTAAAACAGATGGATCAGGTGGTCTCCTGGCTGCGATTACTTTACTGCCCGCTGAGCCTCTTGATCTTGCGTACCGCGTACCGCCTGAAGGGTCCTCTGTTCTACTAGTTGTGCGCGATCCGTCAACTGGTTATGCTGAATTTGGGCTGGAGGATGACATTAGTAGCCGCTAGGGTTCATACTTTTCCATATGCGGATTCTGCATGTGAATCTTGCCTCCATGATTTCATAATACCTTGTACAATTCTATCTCGCACGAACCAATGTTGCCACTTTCTATAATGCGAGGTCTGATTCTGGGACACGGAAGTACTTCAGGCGGATAACGAACTGATTTCAATTAGTTTTGTCACATATAGGATGGTTACAAATGGTCAGCGCTGCAGAAGCGGGATCATATCATGGCCAAGCGAGAAGTTTTAAAGGTGGAAAATGCCGAGAAACCTTCACGTTATTTTGCAAAACAATGTAGACGGTACTTAGGGGATTGGCAATTGGCTGGAATGACTTTTGTGTGTGAAATTCAACTAGGCAGAAAAGATGTCCGACATGGCAAAGGGTCGGGCTTTACCTTCTACAGATACTCTATACCTTTCATGTATTTCTCTGGCATGAGTAGGGGTGCTGATGTTAAGCATTTACAACTCCGATAGACACAGCTTGGAATGGGATGCAGGCCCAGGGAAAGCGCCAATTGAAGCTGCAAAATACCACCCAATTCGTTTCAACGTGCAATCTCGGTGTTACTAGTGCTTGTGCTAACTTGGAGCTACGGGAATCCTCGAATTTAGGACATAGAATCTGGTCTAGGGCTGAACGAAGAGATTTTGATTGCGGAACTCTAACCATCTTAGAAATGCATCTAGACCACTTCTCCCGATGGCTTCACTCCAAACCAGAAATCTGGCGGAACATTCCAGGCCCAGCCACCCGCATCGCAAGCCTAGATTGATACGTAAGATGGGAACTTGAGATGCAAAAACCTTCTGGAATGCTAACATTGATAAATAGCTACGAAGGCTTGGGTAGTTGTGGTTAAGCAGCATGGTTGAGTTTGACTGGACTGTTTCACTACGTTTACATAGTGATGGATGATACGTAAGATTACTGGGTCACTATGCTAGCACCACCACTACTCCCCTCGCTGTACCCGTGAAAGAGCCACAAAAGAGTATGAAAGAATACCCTTTTCAAAAAGAGTAACGAGAGCAAGAGTAAGCACTAAGGAACCGATGATTTCAACTGAGATTAGCCCTGTTGATTGCCCTCTAACGTATTTTACCGGGTGACCGCCCATGACCGGGAAACCGACCACCCGCGGGTGGTATTTATTGACCCAAATGACCTGTCTTAACCACTCTCCCTGACCTAGTC
>Ga0307515_10006558_pt1 | contig 23248 bp, 23 predicted proteins | sample 17_EM_MG_FD_194513 | JGI IMG/M metagenome (GOLD analysis project Ga0307515, IMG submission 194513) | Populus trichocarpa ectomycorrhiza microbial communities from riparian zone in the Pacific Northwest, United States - 17_EM | ecosystem: Host-associated > Plants > Roots > Unclassified | place... | reverse complement strand
CATCTTCGTCGGGACCGGCCTTGAACGAATTCAGTTTTGGCGTCTCGTTCACTTGCTTCTCCCTGCCAATGCACCATCCTTGGCGATGATGTCCGTCTCCGCGCGGGCGACGGCCTTGAAAAATTCTTCCATGCACTTCAGGTCTTTCACACCCGGCGCACTTTCCACGCCTGACGAGGTATCGACGGCCTTTGCGCCCGTGACCGCCAGGGCCTCGCCGATATTTTCCGCATTCAAACCACCGGAAAGCATGTAATCGACGCTTTCGTCAAGCATATCCAGCAGTCTCCAGTCGAAAGACACGCCGTTACCGCCGGGAAGGTCCGATCCCTTCGGCGGCTTGGCATCAAGCAGAAACCGATCGGCAATGCCTATATAGGGTTCGATCCGCCTCAGATCATCGGCGTCCCGGATCGACAGCGCCTTGATCACCGGCAACCCATAAACCGCCTTGACGGTGAGAACCCGATCCGGGCTTTCATTGCCGTGAAGCTGCAGCATATCGGGAGACAAGGCCGAGACGATTTCGTCGAGATCGTCATTGTCGGCATCGACCGTGACGGCCACGATCTTGGCCTTGCCGCGAATGCGGTCGGCAAGCCGGCCGGCATCGTCGGGCTCGATATTGCGCGGGCTCTTCGGAAAGAAGATGAAACCCGTATAGCGCGCACCGAGCGCCACGGCCCGATCCACGGCCTCTTCAGTCTTCAGCCCGCAAATTTTGACTTCCGTTTTCATGCACAGCGAACTGACATGAAATGTCGTCCGAGTCGAGCTTAAAACCGACAATTGCAGGCTTTCGAGAACACTCAGATGACAAGGTTCCGCTAAAGTGATATCGTATATCGATATATGAAAGATCGCCCATGAGAACTTTGATCGATATCACCGAGCTTCAAGTTCAGGCACTTGAGGAAATAGCAAGGACCGAAAAACTGTCTCGCGCGGCGGTGATCCGGGCGGCGATCGACGACTACGTCCAGCGTCGGCGCCGCGTTGAAATCGACGACGCATTTGGGCTCTGGGGCGAAGGTGGAACCGATGGGCTGACATACCAGGAGAAAGTTCGTAGCGAATGGTAAAGGCGCTCTTCGATACCAACATCCTGATCGACTATCTCAATGGCATTCCAAAGGCGCGCGATGAACTTGCTCTCTATGAAGACAGTGCCATCAGCATCATTTCGTGGATGGAAGTCATGGCAGGCGCCGGCGAACACGTGGAACAGGCGACCCGTGCCTTCCTGGCCAGCTTCACGCTGGTCGGGCTGACGGCACCGATCGCCGACCTTGCCGTGGCGTTGCGCCGCACGCGTCGCATCAAGCTCCCGGACGCGATTATCGAGGCGTCTGCGCAGGCGCATCACATGCTGCTTATCACGCGAAATACGAAGGATTTTGCGACGGATTCCCCATTCGTCCGCGTTCCCTACACGCTTTAGCCGGTTGCGTGGCCGGCGTGGTTCCCTATATCCGGAATAGAAACACGGAGAACATCATGCGCCTTCTGCTTGCCATCATCCTGCCATGGCTTCAATTTTTCACCATCGGCCGGCCGATTGCGGGGATTGTCTGCCTTATCCTACAGATCACCCTGATCGGCTGGATTCCAGCGGCAATCTGGTCGGTCTATGCGCTGAGCCAGTACAAGACCGACGTGAAGATCAGGGAAGCTCTGGGCAACCAATACCGGCGCTGAGCCGGAGACGCTCAATCGAAGTCGATTGCGTGCAGCATGGTGCCGTTGCGCTTCAGCCAGCGCTTGGCATCGTCCATCGCCGGGCAGAGTTCCTCGCACAGATCCCAGAAATCCGGCCCGTGGTTCATTTCGCGCAGATGCGCGACTTCGTGGGCGGCGAGATAGTCGATCACCTTCGGCGGCGCCATGACGATGCGCCAGGAGAAACTCAAGGCGCCATCGGCGGCGCAGGAACCCCAGCGGCTGCGGGTATCCTTGAAACTCAGCGACTTCACCTTGCGACCGACCATGCGCGCGTAGATCGACACCAGACGTTCCAGGTCCCTGCGGGCTTCCTTCTTCAGGAAATCCGCGATGCGCCGGCGCAGATGCTCCTCAGCCCCGCTGACGCGAAGCACTGGCTCGTCATCGATGACCACGGCTTCGGTCAGACCGCGAAGCTTGCCGGTGCGCTCGATCCGATGCGCGACCCCGCGCAGCAAAATGGTACCGCCCTCTTCCAATACGCTTTCGCCGGAAAACCGCGCAAGCTTGGTCATCAGCCATCCCTGATGGCGATCGAGGAAGGCGTTGATCTCGCGTTCGGGCAATCCGGCTGGAATCGTCATCTTCAGGGCACGACCGCCCGGCTCGATGCGCAGTGTCATCCGCGTCGCGCGGGCATTCTGGCGAATGGTCAGAGGCATGACCTTGCCGGCAACATCGACCGTCCGCATCACCGGCGGTGGCGGGGCTTTGGGCTGACGCGACTTTCGAAGCAGGGAGAACATGAGTGTCTTGATAACCGATTCGTTTGAAGGACGCATGATCCCGAACAAACGGGACCGCATCAAAAAGAAAAACCGGCATCTTTGAGGATGCCGGTTTTGTTTATCTCGCTGATCGCTGGATCAGTTGGCCGGGAAGCCCGGGACCGAGCCGGAGCCACCGGAATTGCGCTCGCGCATGAAACGGTCGAAATCTTCCTGATCCTTGGCACGGCGCAGTTCGCGGACATACTCATCGAACTGCTCGCGCATTTCATCGAGTTTACGGCGTTCCTCGTCGAGACGGGACAGTTCGGCGTCGCGCCAGTCGTCGAAGGCCACGTTGCCGGTGCCGAAGCTCGGACGCCCGTAACGCTGGCTCTTCCGCTTGAAGGACGAGCAAAAACCGTCAACGGTATTGTTGGCGTCCTTCTTGAAAGATTTCAGACGTTCGCCGAACAGGATATAGGCAAGCATGGCAAGCCCAAGCGGCCAGAAAACCACAAAACCGAGTACCATCATGGCAATGGTCGCGGGCGTCCAGTCCGGACGGATCAATGCAGATTGGTTCATGTTCAGAAGTCCTCGCTCAAAGTGGGCCTCTCCTTCGGGCCCGCTTATTACGAGATGGGAAGAGGCTCGCCGCTCTGCAAGACAATTGTCCGCAGATTCCGGCAAGCCCCTGATATCGATCGATGAAATCGATATATTTGCGGATCAGCCGGTTTTGCCACCCTTGATGACCCGCCGTACCGGCCTGGCGCTGCGGGCATGCTCGCGGTGGAAAGCGGTGATACGCGGGGCGATTTCGCGACGGAACCGCGATCCGTTGAAGACGCCGTAATGGCCGACATCCGGCTGCATGTAGTGCAGGCGCATGTTCTCCGGAATGTTGGTGCAGATGGTCTGAGCGGCCATCGTCTGGCCGACGCCGGAGATATCGTCGTTCTCGCCCTCGACCGTCAAAAGCGCCACCTTGCGGATCGCCGTCGTATCCACCTTCTGGCCGCGGTGCATCATCTCGCCCTTTGGAAGCGCATGCTGCATGAAGACGACGTCGACGGTCTGGAGGTAGAACTCGGCCGTCAGGTCCATCACCGCCATGTATTCGTCGTAGAAATCGCGGTGCTTTTCAGCGGCGTCGCCGTCGTTCTTGACAAGATGTTCGAAGAAATCCTTGGTCGCTGTTACATGGCGGTCGAGATTCATCGACATGAAGCCGGACAGCTGCAGAAAGCCCGGATAGACCGGACGCAGGAATCCGACCTGCGGAAAAGGAACCGGCATCACCACGTTGTCACGGAACCAGCTGAGTGGTTTTTCCTTGGCGAGCTTGTTGACCGCCGTCGGATTGATGCGCGTGTCGATCGGGCCACCCATCAGCGTCATCGAAGACGGCGATAGCGGATCGTCGTTGGCTTCCATGAGGGCAACGGCGGCCAACACCGGAACGGCGGGCTGACAGACGGCGACGACATGCGTATCCGGGCCGAGGAAATGCAACATGTTGATGACATAGTCGATATAATCGTCGAGGTCGAAGGTGCCTTCCGTCAGCGGCACCGTGCGGGCGTCAATCCAGTCGGTGATGTAGACATCCGATTGCGGCAGCAGCGCCTCGACCGTGCCGCGCAGCAGCGTTGCATAATGCCCCGACATCGGCGCGACGATCAGCACCTTTGGATCGGCAGACCGGTTCTTCGGCAGCGCGCGCTCGAAATGGATGAGATTGCAAAAGGGCTCGCGCCAGACGATCCGCTCCTGTACCGCGACTGGACTATCGTCGATCAGCGTCTCGGGCAGGCCGAATTCCGGTTTTCCGTATCGGCGCGTCGTGCGTTCGAACACTTCAAGACCGGCGGCGGCCGCTCGGCCCATATAGGTATGGGAAATCGGGTTCAACGGATTGGCGTAGGCCAGCCGCATGGCATCGGCCGCAGCGCGCCAGGGTGCCATCATCGCGTGGTTCAGTTCATACAACTGGTAAAACATCGGAAGCGTTCTCCTTGTTACCGTAAACGACAACGCCGCTCCCAACCGGACGCAACCTTGCATTCTTGTTCTTCGTGTCCGCAAGTAAGGCGGACACTAGCACTTTTCTTGTGCGACGCAATAAATATGCCGCGTTGCCGGCATGGCAAGTGCTGATCAACACCGTGCCATAGAAGGATTTGATACTAGGTAAAGGTACTTGCCCCAAACTGCCTTCAAATCTCAATCCCATAGAAGCCGGCAGCCGTCGCGCAAAACACAGCATTGCGGTCGGTTTCATCGAGGCCCGCAAGCAAGGCGTTTGCAGCCATCCACCACTCGCCATAGCTGGCATCGAGATTGACCACCGGCCAATCGCTGCCGAACATCACACGCTGCGGGCCGAAAACGTCCAGCAGGTGCTGTGCATAGGGCTTCAGCTGCTCCACCGACCAGCCTGCTCCCGCCTCAGTCACCAGCCCCGAGAGCTTGACGCAGACATTCGGGCGACGGGCAAGGGCCGCGATATCCGCGCGCCACGGCTCGACAATGCTGTTGGAAATGAAGGGTTTTGCGCCATGATCGACAACGATCGGCAGATCGGGCAGTCGATCGGCCAGCGCTGCGATGACCGGCAGGTGGCGCGGCTGGATGAGCGCGTCGAAACGCAGGCCAAGCTCCGGCAGCATTTCGAGCGTGTGGATCGCTTCGCGTTGAAGGATGCAAAACGTATCTTCAATACCCTGGAGTATCAGACGGATGCCCCTGAATTTCGAATGTCGCTTGAAGCGTTCGAGGTCGGCACGCGCCGTCGGCGACCAGACGTCTACCCAGCCGACAACGGCGGCGACAGTCTCCTCGCGCGCGGCCAAAGCCAGCAGGAATTCGGTTTCCACCAGATTGGGTGCAGCTTGAACAAGGACGGTTTTGGCAATGCCGGCCGCGACAAGATGCGACTTCAGGTCATCCGGTGTAAAATCCCGATAGATCGGCGCGAGGTCCGGTGGTGGCCAATCGTTATGGCCGAGCCCGAGGCTCCAATAGTGCTGATGGGCGTCGATCCGCATCATGGCGATATCTTGACCACCGCCTTGATCAGCCCTGCCTTTTCATGAGCCCAGCGCGGCAGGTCGTTCACCACATCGTCCAGTGTCGTGCGATGGGTGATCAGCGATTCGACCGGCACCTGACCCGCGCGGATGGACGCCGCCACATGCTCGAAATCCTGCCGGGTCGCATTGCGGCTACCGACCAGCATCATTTCGCGCTTGTGGAATTCCGGATCGGAGAAGCGGATGTCATCCTTGACGACGCTGACGAAGACGAGGCAGCCGCCATGGGCGACGAAAGCAAAGGACTTCTCCATCGAACCACCATAGCCGGTGGCATCGAAGACGACGTCGAAACCATCGCCGTCCGTCGCCGACAGAACCGCTTGCAAAGCACTGTCACCAGCCAATATGCCCTCGGCAAATCCAAGCCGGCCGGCGGCCATGTCTAACCGCTCGGCGCTGGCATCGAGCAGCGTGACCTGATGGCCGGCGATGCGGGAGAAAAGTGCTGTTCCAAGACCGATGGGACCGGCGCCGATGACCAGTGCCCTTGATCCTGCCGGAGCGAGAGAACGGCGTACCGCATGCGCGCCTATGGCCAGGAATTCGACGGTTGCCGCCGCTTCCAGCGAAAGATCGCCGGCCGGATAGAGATTTACCTCCGGCACCAGGATTTCCTCGCAGAAGGCGCCGTCGGTATGCACGCCCAATACCCTGATCGCCGTGCAGCAGTTGGGCTTGCCCTTCAGGCAGGCACCGCAGGTTCCGCAGGAAAGATAGGGATTGACGATAACGGGCGTTCCGGGCGCCAGCGAAACTCCTTCGCCGGATTCGATCACGGTTGCCGAAATCTCGTGTCCCATGATGCGGGGATATTCGAGATAGGGATGCTTGCCCTCGAAGATATGATAATCTGTGCCGCAGATGCCGACATGGCTGACGGCCAGCCGCGCCCAGCCTTTCGGCGGCGCGCCAGGCGCTGGTCTTTCGATGATGTCCAGGCGCCCGGGCTCCGGGCAGATCGCCGCTTTCATGGCAGGCAGCTCCTTGCAATCTCGTCTGCAACAGGATGAAAATTTATTCGGGGCAACGGCAGCCGGCTGGGATCGAACCCGCCGGATGCCGGAACGATCAGCGCGAACCGCGGCGGCGCAGCTGGTCGAAATAAACAATGACGATGATCAGCACACCGGTGATGATCCGCTGCACAAAGGCGTTGACGTTGAGCAGATTGGCGCCGTTGTTGATCGTCGCTAGGATGAAGGCGCCGAGCAGCGGCCCATGCACCGACCCCACTGCGCCGAACAGGCTGGTGCCGCCGATGACGGAGGAGGCGATCGCCTGCAGCTCCCAGCCTTCCGCCTGGGTGGCATTGCCGATACCGATGCGCGAGGCGAGCAGCAGTCCGACGAAAGCGGCGCATGTGGAGGAGAGGATATAAGCAAGGTAGATCGTCCGGTTGACATTGACGCCGGACAGACGCGCCGCTTCGCTGTTGGACCCGACGGCGAAGAGGTAGCGGCCCCAGCGGCTCAGATGCAGGAAGATGTAGGCGGGTATCGCCACGACGATGACCATCCAGAACAGGCTGGGAATGCCGAGGAAATCGGCGCGTGAGAAGTTGGTGAAAGACTCGTCGCTGATCGAGATCGTCGAGCCGTTGGTGACGAGCAGACCGATGCCGCGCAGGGAGGTCAGCGTCGCCAGCGTGATGATGAAGGCAGGAAGCCCCATGCGCACGATGCCGAAGGCGTGGAAAGCACCGATCAATACGCCGACCAGAAGCGTGATGCCCATGGCCGGCCAGAGCGGTACGCCGTGCTGCAAAAGCCAGGCGACGGTAACGCTTGAGAAACCGACGACGGCGCCAACCGAAAGATCGATGCCGGCCGTGATGATGACGAAGGTCTGCCCGACTGCGAGGATCGCCGTCATCGCGCCCTGGCGCAAAAGGTTGCTGATATTGTTGGGGGTCCAGAAGCTGGTGGTCGAAACCCCGAGAAGCAGCCAGAGGAACAGCAGGAGCCCGAGCAGGGTCAGGCCGAACAGAATGTTCATGCCTTTTTTCGGTACCGGTGCGGTTTCCGTTGTGGTCTCAACGCTCATGACTTTCCTCCACGCATTTTCTTATTCGGTCTTTTCACGATGTTCATACGCCAATGGCCTGGGTCAGGACTTCCTCATGCGAGGCGCTGCGATAGGTGTGGCTGGCCACCAGCTTGCCCTGGCGGAATACATGAAGCCGGTCCGAAAGCTCATAGACCTCCGGCAGATAGGACGAGATCAGAATGATACCGGCCCCCTGCTCCAGTAGCCGGGCAAACAGCCGGTAGATTTCCGCCTTGGTGCCGACATCGACGCCGACCGTCGGCTCGTCGAAGATGAACAGTTTGGCGCCGTGGCTCAGCCATTTGCCGATGACGATCTTCTGCTGGTTGCCGCCGGACATGGCGGACGCCAGCACCCGACGCGTCGGCGTCTTGATCTTAAGGTCCTTGATCTGGCGGTCGGCATTGTCGATCTCGCGACGGCGGTTGATCGTCAAGCCGTTCGACAGCCGGTCGAATACCGGCAGGTTGATATTCATGCCGATCGGCAGGTTGAGGCAGAGGCCCTGGTCGCGCCTGCTTTCCGGGGCCAGCGCAATGCCGAGGTCCATCGCCACGCGCTCGTTCTTGATTTTGACCGGATTGCCCTGCCAGAAGATTTCTCCTGATGATACCGGCTGGCGGCCATAAAGCCCCAGCGCAAATTCACTACGCCCGGCACCGATCAAGCCATAGAGCCCGACGATTTCGCCAGCCCGTACGGACAAGGACACGTTTTCGAAACCCGGTCCGGAAAGACCGCGCGTCTCGACGATCGTGGCGCCGATCGGCAGTGTTTCCTTGTGGTAGATCTGTTCGATGGTGCGGTTGATCATCATCGAGATCAGCTCGGCATCGTTGGTCTCGCCGATATTGCGCGTTCCGACATGGGTGCCGTCCCGCAGGACAGACACACGATCTGCAAGCTCGAAAACCTCTTCCATACGGTGGCTGATATAGACGATCGTCACGCCTTCGCCCTGTAGCCGGCGAATGAGCCGGAACAGCTGCGCCGATTCTTGGCGGGTCAGGTAGGCGGTCGGCTCGTCGAAAATCAGAAACTGGGTGCCGCGCATCGCCGCGCGCGCCGTCGCCACCAGCTGCTGCTGGCCGATGGTCAGGTCGCTGAGAAGGGCGGCGGCCGGCAGATTGAAGCCGAGATCGTTGAGCACGGCCTGCGCCGCATCGGTCATGGCGCGCTTGCGCATCAGGCCATTCTTGTTCATCTCGTCGCCGAGGAACATGTTGGCCGCGACGCTCAGATGCCGGCAAAGCACGACTTCCTGATGCACAGCATTGATGCCGCGCGAAATCGCCTCGTTCGGAGTGGCAAGCTGTACGGCATCGCCGCACCAGAAGACCTCACCGGATGTCCGGCGGATGACACCGGTCAGAAGCTTGATCAGGGTCGATTTGCCAGCGCCGTTTTCGCCGACGATGGCGTGGATCTCGCCGGAAAGAAAGGTGATGTTCGCCGGCTTCAAAGCCTCTACAGCACCGTATTTTTTCTGCAGGCCGCGCAATTCCAGGATCGGCTGCCCCTTCGGAACGGGATGTTTGGCAATCGTTGCCGCACCCACCTCGTGCCGGTGGCTGACGTCGTGCAGTCCTGTCATGGCGGCTTTCCTCCCGGGCCCTGGAACCCATTTCAAACCAGTGTTGCCGGTCTGAAACGGGCTGGGATCGCATTATGCAAGCAGGCGGCAGAACCTTGCCCCCGAAAAGGGGTTGCCCTGCCGCCTTGTCTGGATCAATTGACCTTCGGGTTCAGAAGGGCGTCGATCTTCGGGTCGGCCATGTTGGCCTTGGTCACCAGGTTGGCGCCGGTATCGACATTGGCCTCGACCTTTTCCTTCTTGGATGCGGCAAGAGCGGTTTTGATGCCGTCATAGCCCATACGATAAGGATCCTGCACGACGAGGCCGGCAAGGACGCCTTCCTTGAGGAAGCCGACCGTCTTTTCATCGCTGTCGAAGCCGATGACCTTGATCTTGTCGCCGAGCTTGTTTTCGGCGATCGCCTGGCCAACGCCCTGCGCCATGATCAGGTTGGACGCGAACACGCCGACGAGGTTCGGATTGGCGGTGATCAGGTCGGTCATCATGTTGAGGCCGGTGGTTGCCTGGCCGTCGGCATATTTGTCGGCCACGACCTTGAGGCCCGGATATTTCGCGGCAATGACTTCGACAAAGCCTTCATGGCGCTGATCGAGCGAGCCAACGCCCGGCAGGCTGGTGATGATGGCGATTTCGCCTTCTTCCTTGCCGGTTGCTTCCTTGATGGCTGCAGCAAGACCGTCAGCGGCGATACGGCCGCCCTGAACGTTGTCGGTGGTCAGGAAGGAGGTGAAGGCCGTCGAATCGGCGCCCGAGTCGATACCGATGATCGGCACGGCCTTGGCAGCTTCGTCGATCGGCTTGCCGAGCGCCTTGAATTCCGTCGGCGAGATGACGACGGCGGCCGGTGCGCCGGCAACGGCATTTTCCAGAATGGTGATCTGGCCGTTGATGTCGGATTCCGACTGGGCGCCGAGTTCCGGCACGTTGACGCCGAGATCCTTGCCGGCCGCGCGGGCACCGGCCAGAACGATCTGCCAGTAGAACGAGGTCGTGTCCTTGACGATGATCGGGATCGTGACGTCGGCGGCAAAGGATGTCATCGGCATCATGGTTGCGAATACGGCGGCACCGGCGAGGCTGGTGAACGCGCGGCGCGACAGGATATTTTTCATAAGGGTCATGGTGTTGTTCTCCTCCAACAACGTCTTGTTGAGTTCTCCTCAGATCGAACTGCAAGACGCAAACAGCTCGATCTTTTATCCATAAAAAACATTTTGCCTTGGCAAGCTATCTCAGCAATTTCGAAATTGCAAGCGGCACAAAAATGACTTTTCGATAAACGCCATCTATTGCCAAGCCTCGGAAATAATTGAGCTTCCGACCTCCTCCATAAGCTTGACCAGCTAGCAGCATATGGAAGCATCCTCCATCCTGAGATGCTAATTCAGAGATATTTCAAACGCAACAGAAAAATGATATTTCTGTTCCGTATTTAATCATTATGGAACGTTCAGTCTATTTTGCGTGATTTTTCGTCACGCTGCCAATCGTGAACAGTTCCTGCGGATGCACGACTCCCTTCTTCAGGATGATGTTTCCATAGAGCCGGAATTCCGTCGTCGCGACGATATAGGCGGCCTTGCGCGAGCGTTCATAGAAGGCAAAGCGCTCGATCGGCACGACCTTGAAGTCGCCGGCCAGCTTTTTGACCAGGCTCTGGAACTTGACGCAAACATCCGGCACCGCCGTCGGGTCGCCAACGACCTCCATCCGCCAGGCGGATTCATCGACGAACGTATCAAGCGGCATATGCGCGAGGATCGCCTCGGTAATGCTCAATGCATCGACGCCATCGGCGCGCACGACCTTCGGCCCCATGGTGCTGGCCGGAAAATTGGCGTCGGCAATGACGATCTCGTCCCCATGGCCCATCGTGCGGATCGCATGCAGCAATTCCGGCCCGAGCAATGGATGTATTCCCTTCAGCATTCCGTTTTCCTTTGTCTGTTGAAAGCCGGCTAAACGCGGACGGCTTCCAGTCCCAATTCCGGCGCCACCAGCGTATGCGCTTCGTAGGCGGTAAAATCATCCGGCAGCAAACGCCGTTCCGTCAATTCCATATTCCGCGTCAGGCTCGACGCCTTGGCCGTTCCGAGAAGAACCGACGCGACCGCCGGGCTCTGCAACGGAAACTGGATCGCCGGTGCCGCCAGCGGCAGCCCCTTCGACCGGGCGATGGTCTCCATCGCCCTTACCTTGCCCAGAACATCCTGATCTGCCGGCATATAATCGAAATGCGCGCCCTCCACCGGACCTGTCGCCAGGATACCCGAATTGAAAACGCCGCCAACCACCAGCGAGGTCTTCTTTTTTTCACAGAGCGGCAGCAGTTCGGTGGCGGCAGTTCGATCCAGCAGCGTATAGCGCCCGGCAAGCAGGATACAGTCGATATCCGCCTCGCGCATGACATCCAGACAAACGGGCACTTCGTTGACGCCGAGACCATAGGCGGCAATGGCGCCGCTCGATTTCAACTCTTCCAACGCCTTCAGGCCTCCATCGAGAAGCTGGCGAAGGTAAACGGCGTTGCGTTCCGCGCCATGCGTATAGACCCCGATGTCGTGCACGAAGAGAATGTCGATGCGGTTGAGGCCAAGGCGGGCATAGCTGAACTCGACCGACCGCATGATGCCATCGTAGGAATAATCGTAGTCCGTATCGAACGGCAAGGGATCGACGAAGCCGTAGCTCGGAACCTTGTCGTCGGCCACCGGCCGCTGCAGCCGGCCGACCTTTGTTGACAGCACCCAGCTGTCCTTGGGCTTGTCCCGCAGGAAATCCCCGACCCGTCTCTCCGCCAGGCCGAAGCCATACCATGGCGCCGTATCGATGAACCGCAAACCTGCATTCCAGGCGGCATCCAGCGTCTCCATCGCCGTCTCGCGCGGGCAGGCACGGTACATCCCGCCCAGCGGCGCGGTACCGAAACTGTACTCGGTGACAGACAGATCCGTCCGGCCGATTTTTCTCGTCTGCATTACATATCTCCTCCGCTCCAACGATCGCCCGTCAGAGTGTCGCGCCGAGGTGCCACGGCACGAATTCATTGTCGCCGTAGCCGAACAGTTCGCTCTTGGTCTTCTTGCCGGATGCCGTGTCGATGATCAGGTCGAATATCTCCCGGCCCATGCCGGCGATCGTCGCTTCGCCGCTGGCAATCGTGCCGCAGTCGATATCCATGTCTTCTTCCATCGCCCGGTAAAGTGCGGTGTTACTGGTGAGTTTGATCGACGGGCACGGACGCGATCCGAAGCAGCTGCCGCGGCCGGTTGTGAACGTAATCACATTGGCGCCACCCGCCACCTGTCCCGTCGCCGATACCGGGTCGTAACCGGGCGTGTCCATGAAGACGAGCCCATGCTCCGTCACTCGCTCGGCATAATGATAGACCGCCGTCAGCGGCGAACGGCCGCCCTTGGCGACGGCGCCAAGCGATTTCTCGAGAATCGTGGTCAGGCCGCCGCGCTTGTTGCCCGGCGAAGGATTATTGTCGAGCGAGGCGCCATGCATGGCGACATAGTTTTCCCACCAGGAAATCAGCCCGTCGAGCTTCTGCGCCACGCCATCGTTCACCGCGCGGCTGCGCAGAAGATGCTCGGCGCCATAGATTTCCGAGGTTTCCGACAGGATGGCCGTACCGCCGGCACCGGCCAGGATATCGACCGCGGCACCCAGCGCCGGATTGGCGGTAATGCCCGAGAGCCCGTCCGAGCCGCCGCATTGCAGGCCGACGATGATTTCGCTGACCGGGATCGGGACGCGCTTGGCCGTACCGATTTCCGCGGCGATCTCCTCGAGAACGCCTAAAGCCCGGGCAACGGCGCGCCGCGAACCGCCGGCATCCTGGATATTGAAATGGCGTTTTCCGGCTCCGGCACCCGCCTGCCCATAGAGCGTCAGCTGGTTGACCTCGCAGCCGAGGCCGACCATCAGCACGCCGCCGAAATTGACGTGGCGGGTATAGCCCGCAAGGGTCCGATGCAGGTTCTTCATGCCGTCGCCGGTCGAACTCATACCGCAACCCTGATCGTGGACGATCGGCACGAAACCGTCGATGCCATCATAGCGCGGCAGGATGGTCTTGTTGGCTTCCTCCGCAATGGCGCGACAGACGGTGGTGGAACAGTTGACGCTGGCGATGATGCCGATGAAATTGCGGGTCGCGGCGCGGCCGTCGGCGCGGCGATAGCCCATGAAGGTGCGCGCCTTGTCGGCAGCGCTCGCTGCTTCCGGCGGTACCGGCGCACCGATCGACAGGCGATCCTGATCGAAGGCAAGATTATGCGAATGAACGTGATCGCCGGGAGCAATCTCGACCGTTGCGCGACCGATGGCCTGGCCGTATTTGACGACGGGCTCGCCGATATGGATCGGATGAATGGCCACCTTGTGGCCCGGATCGATCTTTGCCGCTGCACGGACGCTGTCGGGCAGTTCGCCGCCCGGATCGATGGCAAGCGATGCGACAGCCACGTTGTCTTCCGGCGACAAGACGATGAAGGAAGGTGCGGTCACCCTTGGTATCTCCCTTGACGATTTTCTCTGAACGAGCGCACTCATTCAATTTTGTCTTTTATCCACAATAGACAGTTTGCCGTCAATGGGTATTATGCGCCGGCAGTCAGCGCAGAAAACGGCAACGGCCGCATCAAAAAGAAAATCGGGGACGAAACAACCATGACACTTGAGATCGCAGGTAAAGACAGGATCGCGCAGACCGGATAGAGGCAAATGCTAAAACCGTGCCCGTTCATCGGGCCTCGTGAAACCCCAATCCGGTCGGCAAAAACATGGCGAAACAGAATACCGTCTTCAAGGACGCCTTCAACCGCTGCCTCAAGCTTCTTGCGGAAACCTCCACCTTGCCCTCGGAGCCGGAGCTTGGAACGACGCTCGGCGTCAGCCGCACCACCATCCGCGCTATCCTCACACGCATGGAGGAGCTGCAGCTGATTGCCTGGGACAAGCGGGCAAAGGTTGTCTTGCGCCAGCCGAAGGCAGAGGATTATTACCCGGCGGAAGAAACGGATTCCCTGTCCGATATCATCGAGCGCAGTTTCATGCGCCGGATTCTGGCGGGCGGCGCCGAACCGGGCATGCAGATCAATGAGCTGGAGCTCGCCCGCGATATCGGCACCGGCACGACCAGCGTGCGCGAATTCCTGATCCGTTTCAGCCGCTTCGGCCTGATCGAGAAGCGGCCCAACAGCCACTGGATCCTCAAAGGCTTTACCCGCGAATTCGCGCTGGAACTGACGGAAGTACGTGAAATGTTCGAACTGCGCTCGGCGGCAAGCTTCGCGGCATTGGCGCCCGACCACGCAGCCTGGACCGATCTCGACCGAATCGAGGCGCTGCATCATGAGATTCTGGCTGATATCGACAATCGCTACAGGGAATTCTCGGAACTCGACGAGCGCTTCCACCTGCTGGTGCATACATCGTCCAGCAACCGGTTCATCGTCGATTTCTACGACATCATCACCATTGTCTTCCATTATCACTACCAGTGGAACAAGACGAATGCGCGCGAGCGCAACGCGCGGGCGCTGGAAGAACATCTCGACTATATCGCCGCCCTTCGCTCCCGTGATCCGATACTGGTCGAGGCCGCCTGCCGGCGGCACCTGAAGTCGGCGCGCGAGACGCTGCTGCAATCCATTCAATAGCCGGATTCAAAAAATCATGACCACACCGATCGTCCAGTTTGGAACCAGCCGCTTCTTGCAAGCCCATGCAGACCTTTTCATCAGCGAGGCACTGAAAAAAGAGGAAGCCATCGGCAAGATCACCGTCGTCCAGACCACCGGCTCGGCGGAGCGGTCCGGACGCCTGAAAGCGCTGGCAGCGCCGGAGGGGTTTCCGGTGATCGTTCGCGGGCTTGTCGACGGCGTCGAGATCGAACGCACCGACCGGGTGACCAGCGTTGCGCGCGCGCTGTCGACCGCGGACGGCTGGGACGAGGTGAAACGGATCGTCGCTGAGGAAGCGGAGGTGCTGATCTCCAATACCGGCGATACCGGTTATGCCATCGGCGACGACGATCTCCAGGCGGACATTCCGGCATCATTTCCCGGAAAGCTGCTGATCCTGCTCCATGCACGCTATCTTGCCGGCGGCAGGCCGTTGACGATTCTCCCCTGCGAACTGACCGCCCGCAATGGCGACACGCTGAAAAAAGTGATGCTCGATCTCCAATCCCTGCGCATTGCCGACGCGGGCTTCGCGGAATGGCTTTCTACCCAGGTTATCTGGGGCAATACGCTGGTCGATCGCATCGTCTCCGAACCGCTGGAGCCAGCCGGCGCTGTCGCAGAGCCCTATGCGCTCTGGGCGATCGAAAGCCAGCCGGGATTGAAAACCCCTTGCCGTCACCCCTCCCTTCTTTTGGTCGACGACCTGACGCCTTACGAGAAACTGAAGCTGCACATCCTCAATCTCGGCCACACCGTGCTTGCCGATATCTGGCTCAAAACCGGCCGGCCGCAGGATGAAACCGTCAAGGAGATCCTGCGCGACACCCAAATTCACACCGGATTGATGGACATCTATCAAAACGAAGTGATCCCCGGCTTTGCTGCCAGAAATCTTGGCAGGCAAGCAACGGACTACGTCGCGCTGACAATGGATCGATTTCGCAATCCGTTTCTGGAACATCGGATTCGTGACATCGCCAACCATCACGCTGAAAAGATCGTCCGGCGCATCGCCGATTTCCGGGCGTGGAGCCCTGATGTTCTCATGCCGAAGCTGGCCGCGATCGCCGAAAGCCGCTGATCAGTAGCCGGCAACCGGCTTGGCTTCGCTCTTTCCGCCGGTCAGGAAGTCCTCGCGCAATTTCATGCTGGCGCCGACAAGCAGTGTTACATCCGTGCCGATCGCCATGAAGGTCGCGCCCATATCACGATAGATGCGCGCCTGATCGAGATTAAGGGTCATGATGCCGCGCGCCCTGCCGGCCTTTTTGATGCGCGCGAATGCATCTGCGATGGCCGCCGTCACCTCCGGATGACCGGGTTGGCCGAGATAGCCCATGTCGGCCGCAAGATCGGACGGTCCGATGAAAAGTCCGTCAATGCCGTCGAGTGCTGCGATATCATCAAGTGCCGCCAGTCCCGCACGGCTTTCGATCTGGACGATCAGGCAGATTTCGTCATTGGCCGTTTCGAGATAATCGCCGATCCGGCTGAATTGCGATGCGCGGCCAAGGGCTGCGCCGACCCCACGCACGCCATGCGGCGGATAGCGGACGGCGCGCACCAGCGCCTGCGCCTGCTCAACGCTTTCGACCATGGGGATCAGCAGCGTCTGGGCGCCGGTGTCGAGAATCTGCTTGATCATCCAGGTCTCGCCGACCGGCAAGCGAACCATCGGATGACTGCCGGAGCGGGCCACCGCCTGTATCTGCGCCGACAGGAGCGGAATATCGTTCGGCCCATGCTCGCCGTCGATCAGCAGCCAGTCGTAACCGCTGCCCGAAACGATCTCGGCCGCATAAGGACTTGCGAGCGCAACCCAAAGCCCGAGTTGGAAATGGTCCTCGCGGATCGCGGCCTTGAACATGTTTTTTGGGGCGGGCATGGGATTCACTCCTGACAGATCGCCGATTTGTAGCGGCAAATAAAAAAACCGGCCAGAGCGAATCCGGCCGGTTTCCTTCAAAACCTGACTGGCAGATCAGGCCCCGATTTGCAAATCAGGCGATGCCGCCGAGGCAGACATATTTGATTTCGGTGAATTCCTCGATGCCGTATTTGGAGCCCTCGCGGCCAAGGCCGGAGAGCTTGACGCCTCCGAACGGTGCTTCCGCCGTTGAGATCAGGCCGGTATTGACGCCGACCATGCCATATTCCAAGGCTTCGGCGACCCGGAAGACGCGGGAGAGATCCTTGGCGTAGAAATAGGACGCCAGACCGAATTCCGTATCGTTGGCCTGCTCGATGACATCCGTTTCGTTCGTAAAGCGGAACAGCGGCGCCAGGGGGCCGAAAGTCTCTTCCTTCGCAACGGCCATGTCCTTGGTGACATCGGCGAGGATCGTCGCCTCGAAGAAGGTACCGCCCAGCACATGCTTCTTGCCGCCCTGCAGGATGCGCGCGCCCTTGCCCACGGCATCGGCAATATGCTCCTCGACCTTGGCAAGTGCTGCCTTGTCGATCAGCGGGCCGAGGATCACGCCTTCGTCGAAACCGTTGCCGGTCTTCAGCTTGCCGACAGCAGTGGAAAGCTTTTCGGCAAAGGCATCGTAGACGCCATCCTGCACATAGATACGGTTGGCGCAGACGCAGGTCTGGCCGTTGTTACGGTACTTGGCGATCAACGCGCCTTCGACGGCCGCGTCGAGATCCGCGTCGTCGAAGACAATGAACGGCGCGTTGCCGCCGAGTTCGAGGCCGAGTTTCTTGATGGTCGGGGCGCTCTGCTTGTAAAGCTCCATGCCGATCTCGGTGGAACCGGTGAAGGTGAGCTTTCGCACCGTCGGGTTCGAGGTCATTTCGCCGCCGATCGCCACCGCCGAGCCGGTGATGACGCTGAAAAGGCCCTTCGGCAGGCCGGCGCGCTCGGCCAGAACCGCAATCGCGATGGCCGAGAACGGCGTCTGCGACGCGGGTTTGAGCACCATGGCGCAGCCAGCGGCAAAGGCCGGGCCGGCCTTGCGGGTGATCATTGCATTCGGGAAATTCCACGGCGTGATTGCCGCGACGACGCCGATCGGCTGTTTCATCACCATGATGCGCTTGTCGGGCTGGTGGCCGGGGATCATGTCGCCATAGATGCGGCGGCCTTCCTCGGCGAACCATTCAATGAAGCTGGCGCCATAGACGATTTCGCCGGTGGCTTCGGCCAGCGGCTTGCCCTGCTCAAGCGTCAGGATGCGGCCGAGATCGTCCTTGTTCTCGATCATCAGGTCGTACCACTTGCGCAAAACGGCGCAGCGGTCCTTGGCAGTGCGCGCGGCCCAGCCCTTCTGGGCAATCCGTGCCGCCTCGATGGCCGATCTCGTTTCCGCAGCGCCCAGCTTCGGCACCAGGCCGATAATCTCGCCGGTGGCCGGATTGTTCACCTCGATCGCATTCTTCGGATCGGCATCGATCCATTCTCCCCCGACAAGGGCGGCCTGACGGAAGAGCGAAGGGTCTTTCAAGGTCACGGTCATCAGCAGCAATCCTTTGCTTCGGAAAAAATCTACAGAACTTATACAACTTTTTTAAGCCGTTCGACAATGACCCCGAGCGCCGTTTTTGCGTCGCCTTCCGTCACGTTGAATCGGGTCCTTCCCGGAGCCGGCCCGGGCCTTTGTCGTCATATTGGAAACGGTCCATCTCCAAACCAGCGTCTATCGGGAGCGTGCCTGATTTCTATATACGGACTACGTCCGTTTATCGAGATTCCGACCTCCCAAGACAGGAATGTACCATGACAACCTCCAGCAACTACCGCCAGGCCGACTATCCGATCGAGCCGAGCTTTCTCAATCGTTGGTCCCCGCGCGCCTTCACCGGCGAGATCATCTCCGAAACCGAGCTCCTGACCATCCTTGAAGCCGGTCGTTGGGCACCTTCGGCCTACAATTCGCAGCCGTGGCGCTTCGCCTATGCCCTGCGCGGCACCGAGCAGTGGGACAAGATCTTCCCGATCCTCAATGAATTCAACCAGGGCTGGGCGAAAACCGCTTCCGCGCTCGTTGTTTTCATTTCGAAGACCCATTTCGCAGCACCGGGAACGACCGAGGAAAAGCTGTCCTATAGCCACAGCTTCGACACCGGCGCGGCCTGGGGCGCGATCGCCCATCAGGCTCAGCTTCTCGGCTTCCAGGCGCATGGCATGATCGGAATTCATTTCGACAAGGCCACCGAAATCCTCGGCATTCCGGATGGCTATCGCGTCGAAGCCGCTGCGGCCATTGGCCGCCTGGGCGACAAGGCGCAGCTGCCGGATTACCTGCAGGCCCGCGAAACGCCGAGCCCGCGCCGTCCGCTTTCGGAAATCGCCTTCAACGGCACATTCATCGCCGACTGAGCCAAAAAACAAAAACCACGCCTTCCGGACGGGAGGCGTGGTTTTCGACTTTTAGCCAGGCACCTGAAGGGCGCCGGCTTGTTTAGACGTCGAGGTTGGCGACGCTCAGCGCGTTTTCCTGGATGAAGTCACGTCGTGGCTCGACTTCGTCGCCCATCAGGCGCGAGAACAGTCCATCCGCATCCGTGGCATCGGGTACCCTCACCTGCAGCAGCGAGCGGACGTTCGGATCGAGCGTCGTTTCCCAGAGCTGCTCGGCGTTCATTTCACCAAGTCCCTTGTAACGCTGCATCGTCAGGCCCTTGCGGCCGCTGGCGAAGATGGCGTCGAGAAGCGCGCGCGGACCGCTGATTTCGATCGCGCCGTCCTTGCGCCGCAGAATCGGCGGGATGCCGTATATTTCCTTGAGGCGCGGGGTCATCTGGTCGATATGCCGGGCATCCTGCGAGCCGATCAGCGCCATGTCGAGCGAGGCGACTTCCTTGACGCCGCGCACCATGCGTTCGAACTTGAGGCCGCCGTCGCCGGCAACCGCCACGCCCCAGCCGCGCTCGGTTTCCTCGGCGATCAGGTCGAGACGCTTGGCCACCTCCGCGGCCGTCGCTTCCGACTGGGCCTGGTTGTTGTTCAGCTCCGGATTAAGCGCGCCGGCAATCGCTGCCTGCTCGACGACGGAGCGGCTGTAGCGCGAATGCAGGCCTTCGACCAGCAAGCGCAGCCGCAGCGCATCGACGATGACCTCGCGCAAATCCTGACCGGCACGGACTTCGCCAGAACCAAGCTCCAGCGCCGCATCTTCCAGGCCCATGGAGATCAGATATTCCTCCAGCGCCTTTTCATCCTTCAGATACTGCGCCGACTTGCCGCGCGCCACTTTGTAGAGCGGCGGCTGGGCGATGTAGAGATGGCCCATCTCGATCAGTGACGGCATCTGGCGGAAGAAGAAGGTCAGGAGCAGCGTGCGAATATGGGCGCCGTCGACGTCGGCATCCGTCATGATGATGATCTTGTGGTAGCGCAGCTTGGCGAGATTGAACTCGTCCTTGCCGATCGACGTGCCGAGTGCGGTGATCAGCGTGCCGATTTCCTGGCTCGACAGCATCTTGTCGAAACGGGCGCGCTCGACATTGAGGATCTTGCCGCGCAGCGGCAGGATCGCCTGGTTTTCGCGCGAGCGACCCTGCTTGGCCGAACCGCCGGCGGAATCGCCTTCCACCAGGAACAGTTCGGACTTGGCCGGATCGCGCTCCGAGCAGTCAGCAAGCTTGCCGGGCAGCGACGAGATATCAAGTGCGCCCTTGCGGCGCGTCAGTTCACGGGCCTTGCGTGCCGCTTCGCGGGCTGCAGCGGCTTCGATCACCTTGCCGACGAGAATCTTGGCATCGCCGGGATGTTCTTCGAGCCAGGTGCTGAGCGCTTCGTTGACGAGGCTTTCGACGACCGGGCGGACTTCGGAGGAAACCAGCTTGTCCTTCGTCTGCGACGAGAACTTCGGATCCGGCACCTTGACGGAAAGAACGGCCGTCAGGCCTTCGCGGCAATCCTCGCCGGTCAGCGTCACCTTTTCCTTCTTCATGATACCGGAACTGTCGCCGTAGGAGATGATCTGGCGCGTCAGGCCACCGCGGAAACCGGCCATATGCGTGCCGCCATCGCGCTGAGGGATGTTGTTGGTGAAGCAGAGAACATTCTCGTGATAGCTGTCATTCCACCACATCGCGACTTCGACGGTGATGCCGTCCTTTTCGCCGCGAATTGAAACGGGTTTGGTGACAAGCGGCTTCTTGGCCCGGTCGAGATAGGTGACGAAGGCTTCAAGGCCACCGTCATACATCATCTCCTCCTGGCGAATGTCGGAATGGCGCTTGTCGGTCAGAATGATACGAACGCCGGAATTCAGGAAGGCGAGTTCGCGCAGGCGATGCTCCAGCGTTCCATAGTCGAAGTCGATCATGGTGAAGGTTTCGGTGCTCGGCAGGAAGGTGACTTCCGTGCCGGTCTCGCCATTGCTGTCGCCGATCACCTTCAAGGGCGCGTCGGCAACGCCGTGGGTGAAGTTGATCTCGTGGATCTTGCCCTGGCGCTTGATCTTCAGCTGCAGCTTGACCGATAGCGCATTGACAACCGAAACACCGACGCCATGCAGACCGCCGGAAACCTTGTAGGAATTCTGGTCGAACTTACCGCCAGCATGCAGCTGCGTCATGATCACTTCGGCGGCAGAAATACCTTCCCCCGTATGAATGTCGGTCGGGATGCCGCGGCCGTTGTCAGTGACAGTCACGGAGCCATCGGCGTTCATCGTCACCGTGACGAGATCGGCATGCCCGGCCAGCGCTTCATCGATCGCATTGTCCACAACTTCGTAGACCATATGATGCAGGCCCGAACCATCGTCGGTGTCGCCGATATACATGCCGGGCCGTTTGCGCACAGCATCGAGGCCTTTCAGAACCTTGATGGAATCAGCACCATATTCGGCATTTGCGCCGGCTTCGGTTTCAGGCAAATCGGTCATTCGGCTTTAAGTCTTTCCAGGTTTTGATGCCATGTCTCGGGAGGTCTGAATTCCGTGCGAATCACCCCCCGATGGCGCTCCCCGAATATAGGGATTTTGTCCAGAGTTCCAAATCCCGTGCAGCCTGAAAGCGGCAGAAATCAGGGGATCATCAGAGTTCCTTATCAGGAAAGCGGGCTTTTTCCAAAACATCTTCCAGGATCCGGATAGTTTCGCCGGATAAGGTGCGGATGCGGCCTGCCAGCCGGTTGGCGAACGCCGTATGCCCCGATGGCAGGCCGGACGTATCGAGCACCACTTTCGGATCGGAAAGGGCGGCCAGGCCGAACAATTCGTCGGCATCGTCCCAGATGACGTTGAAATAACCGGCGACCCTTTGCAGGAATTCGAAGCTCGGGGCACCGCGTTTGCCATGCTCCAGCGCCGAGAGATAGGCAGGCGAGACGCCGATCGCCGCAGCCATCTGTTTCTGTGACACACCCTTCCGCCGCCGCAACCGATGCATCGCCTCGCCGAAGGGCGTCATGGCGCCATGCCCCTCGGCCGCGACAGCCGCACATAGAGCGCACCATCGCCACCATGATTGCGCGCCGCCGGCTCGTAGGACGAAATCAGCATGCGGAATTCCGGCAGCGAGAACCAAAGCGGCACCGCCCGTTTCAGCGCACCGTCGCTACCAAGCGACGTTCCCTTGCCGGTGATGACCAGCACGTGCCGCAGGCCGCGATCATAGGCTCGCATCAGGAAATGCAGGAGGAAGCCATGCGCTTCGCTCTGGATCATGCCATGCAGGTCGATCCGCGCCTCGATCGCCAGATGACCTTTCGCCAGCTTGCGCTTGACAGGCTTTTCGAGAGGATGATGCACACGGGCCGCACGCTTTGGCGCTTCCGGCGGCGCGCTGCCGAAGGCCTCCGCCAGCGACTTGCCTTCCTTGATCACCGGTGGCGGCAATTTTTCCGGCTCGGGTTTAGGCTCTTCGAATTCGGCAAGCTCGTCCATGCGCCCCGGCAAAGGACGGGCCGTGCGGGCAACTTTGCCCCAGAGTATCCGGTCTTCGGTGGAGAGCTTCTTATCCCTGGCCATGGCCGTATCTTGCCGCCGCGGCCTTCGGAATGAAAATGAAAAAATCGGCCTCGTTGCGCACGGCGCCGGCCAGACGCCCGGCATTGTCCCCGGACCCGGTGAAGATATCGCCGCGCGCAGGGCCGACGATCGCCGAACCCGTATCGAGCGCCAGCATCAACCGGCGAAAGGGCCGGCCGCCATCGATCGAGGTCAGGCTGGCACTGGAGATGAAGAAGGGAACGCCAAAGGTATGGATCAGCCTGTCAACGGCGAGCGAGCGGCCGGGCTCCAGCGCCACTTTCGCAGCCGCCACCGGTCCAAGAGCGGCGTCACCCACCTCGGCCTCGCGGAAGAAAATGAAGGAGCGATTGTGCCACAGCACCTCGTCCGCCTCATCCGGATGATCGTCCAACCATTGCTTGATCGTCTGCATCGAGACATCAGCGGCATCGATCTTGCCACGCTCGAT
>Ga0307515_10006557_pt1 | contig 23249 bp, 19 predicted proteins | sample 17_EM_MG_FD_194513 | JGI IMG/M metagenome (GOLD analysis project Ga0307515, IMG submission 194513) | Populus trichocarpa ectomycorrhiza microbial communities from riparian zone in the Pacific Northwest, United States - 17_EM | ecosystem: Host-associated > Plants > Roots > Unclassified | place... | reverse complement strand
CCACTACCGCTTCGTGACCGAGACTTGGTATGACGGTGGTGAGAATCGGCCTGACGTCGTTTCTTTATTAACGGTGGTCAGAAAACACGCCCCGACACACAGTAGATGATGATAGGATAAGCATAGAACTAGTAATGAATAAGGAAAGCCTGGAAGCGAAAAGAGTGTTGCCAGAACAAAGGAAACAAGAAAAATTCGAAAGCTAGTCAAGTAACACCCCCAAAAAGAACAAAATCGCATCTAGCCGAGTGCAAAGATATGAAAAAAACAGACACTGTCAATACATTAACGAACTAAGCATAACCTACCCCTTTGTTGGAGCCCTCGTCTTGAAGATGCAATGCATCCATCTTCTTCTGGCTATCGCTCGCACCGTCATCGGATATTTGCATTGGTGACCCGGTGCGTAATGAGTTTCCACGTACTCCACCGGAGGCTTCTATTATTTTGCGTTTCCTTGAGGCCTTCTCTTCCAAAGCCTTCCAGACGCTTTCTCTTTCTGCTTGCCGCTGCGGGGCACTTTCTTGGAGGGCAGCATAGTCGCTGGTACATTCATCGAATAGAGACGGGTTGATCTCCATGAATAGTTTCATTGCGCTGTATACCATTTGATGGATAGTCCTACATTTGGTTAGCGTTCCGGCGCGGGAGGTTGAGTGAGATCCTAACCTATTCCAATGCCCCTTGGAGTTTTCGAACAACGGTGCGAACATGATTGGGAGAATGACTTCGACGTTATCACTGACAAGGTTGCAAAAATATTCGTTGTTCCAGAAATATAAAGCTCTTTCAGCAACCTATGGCTGTCAATGCTGAGTTTGATAGTTGGAATTGAGCGAGCTACCTGAAAATGTGGGCTGGCAACGCTTTTGGCCAACTGATGGAACAGCGGCTCCTGTACCTTTGCAAACTCTGCTGGGTCCATCACCTCGAATATATCTTCCACCTCGTTCAGGAACATGACTTCTTTTGTACTGTTGGTTTTCGGCCAATATCTCAATAGCCCGAGAACAACCTGACGCCAAAACCATCAGAACGGTCAAATATTTGGCATTTTCACATTCCAGAACCATACCTCTTCTGTCAGCGCCGCATCCTTTTCCAAAAACTGTACGATACAGTATGCCAATTGTGGGTGGTACATGCTAAGACTCTTGACCTTGTGTAGTGGGATGAGGACTCGGGTCAAGAACAATTTATGCTCTTCCTTGAGTGGCAATGCAAAACCATTAATAATACTGCCTAAAATCTCAAGAAGTTCCGCGATTCCGTTGAAACGTTCGGTCTCATAGATGAATTGGAAAAAGACATTGTTAATTGACCTTCGAATATACGAACGAAGATTGAGGAATTTGCCATAGATACGGTGAAGAGTGGTCTTCAGGAAGTCTCGTTCTCGTGGGTCTTCCGAATCGAACAACTCCAGAAGCTACATAACGCAATTTAGCATGAGAAAGAAAATTCGACACATTCTCTATTTGCCACTAACCTGTAGCACAAATTGGTGATCGATATGTTGCTTCGCAATATTGGTGTTGAAATCTTGACTTTCGATAAACCTCAAGAAAAACTCATAGACAACTTGAATATGCGGCCATGCTACTTCTAGCACGGGTTCGTCTTCTTCAGGATCAAACGCATCCCCAACCGGATTCACTGGAGGCGGAATAGGCCGAAATAAGTTCTTGGCAAACATGTCCACCACTTTTGGATACATCTTGTCTGTGATGACGGACCGGTTATTGGCGACGTAATCGAGAAGCTCATGCAGAGCTAAACGCTTGATTTCCTTAGGCTTCATGTCGGCGGATGCGTCGTTAAAGTCAAAGATGACATTGCATTGTTCCAGCTTCTGCAGAAAAAGATCCTCCCTACGCTGTGGAGGCACCTCTGGTCATGGAATCAGCATCGATCCAACCGTAGTCAGAAGTTGGAGATCGTACCATGAAAGCCAGGCAACTTTTCAAGGTCCCTTTTTTCGGAGATGTCAAATCGCGAGCTGTGCTGTCTCTTCGGCGTCTTGAGGCCCTCGGGTATTTGATCAGCTTTTGGGGCGGTTTGCAGTCTGTCGAATGTCTTTTGTCCCGCCTTTGGCGGAGGGAGATCACCCGGCATGGTCTCGGCAGCTCCTGGAGGCGGCGGATGCTACGCCACGAAAATTAACAAACGGTCAGCGCTGGTGCCTAGAGCTGGGATGGGGTACTACAAATGATCCGGTGGTGCCTACAGGTGCAGAAGAAGGGCTTATGATAACCGACGGCGCGATCATTCGCGGCCCTGAAGGACTAGTAGCATTGGAGATTTGCTGGTGCAGGTTTGTCAACGATGAGCCTGGGGAGCCAGCCGCAGATGACGCCGAAGCCTGTGACGTTGTAGAAGTATGATCTTTACTAAGTTTGCTCGGTGTCTTATCCCCCATAGCATCACTTCCACTCCGGCCGGAATCACCACTGTTTCTCTTGTCAGGTGTATTAGACGAGGATCCCAAAGTGGCTTGAGACGACGAAGAATTGCTGGACGAATCTTTCTTTTTGGACGAGGTTTTAGAATCCTTAGTCCGAGATAACTACACAGACCAACGAAAGAGTATTAGCAGCCAGGTTTCACCACAGCCTCGGGAATGGGGACTGTGTGGCTAAGAAAGCGCACATACACCCACTCTCTGTCTAAGACTTTTCATTTTGAAATCCACGATGAACCGTTATTAGAACTCCAGCTATATGCTAGCTAGAGATGAGCAAAGTATCCAGGGGTTGAATCGTCGATACGGGATGCTGGTGGCAACGTGGCGAGGCTGTGGATTATTGTTCCAGTGTCCGAGGCTCATCAATTGGCAGGTCGGATGAATGATGCAGAATAAGGATGAGCTGAAGAGAAGTTGAATATGATCGTGTCTCTGCAGGTGCGGTTGTGGGGTAACGACAACACCAAACGGGGAATAAGCAACGCCAGATAAGTATTGGATCAAAACAGCAACAGGCAGGTAAGCCCCGGTATGCTATGCGGATGTAGTTCACCTGTCGTTGGACTAGGGACAATCGGTCAGAGAGGTATGAGGACACAGCAGATACAGACAGGAGGCGGTGCTTTGCTTCCTTCGGAGTTGGTCGGTCAGTCGGTCGGTCGGTCGAGTGATGTTGTGACGTCCCGCTTTGGATGGGTAGTAAGGCAGGAGGAGACGTGAAGTTGGTCGGTCCTTGTTAGGGTTCGTACTTGCCAACTGCGGGTTCAAGGGGCTTTGGTGTTTTCGGTGTTGGGGATCAACAGTCAGGAGGAGGAGCTCTCGAATCACATATAATAATATCAATACTCAAATGTTGTCAATCAATCAACACCACACTGTGAACCCCAATGCCCAACCTTCGACAGCGACGCTGGAACAGCAGAGAAGACGACTCGAGTACCAAACCAAACAAACAACTTCTTACTTGCGTGTGCGAGGAGGGGGTGGAGGACGTGAGCGTGCGTAACATAACGTAACGATTGCTATTTCCCTAAAGAGGGTCGATTGATGGCCATTCTTGGGCGCGATTAAGTCGACTAAAATTCCCATTTGAGCACTCCCCGCTGCGGGACTGTCCCACTCCGAAGCCTGCCCCGCTAAAGTCTGTTGTAGGAGAGGTACGTACCGAAAATGGCATCTGCAACTCAATTTCACACAAGCTTTCATTCGGAGTCGCTTACTGACTTGCTTCACGCCAGTTTCACCGTCGCGATGGACGCACAGCTCACAAATCACATACCGTCCAGTCCGTGGATCCCCATACCAGATAAGCGAGTCATATGTATCGAGCACCCTGCAATAATTCGCAACCTGAAGAATGGCATTGAGACACTTGGGGGCGAAGAAGCGCTTTCGAAGGTATGTCGCGTATATGCTTGGTGACATCTCGTGATCTGACGGCCGTATCAGCTTGCAGCTTCCAATGGAAATATGGCTCTTCATCTACGTTTCCGACCGGATGACCCAATGCAAGCACCCATCGAGTCACGCTCCGTCCCTACCAATAATCTGCTGTTAAAGATCACTATCCCCAAGCGGAGGAAGAAAAGAAGACTAGGCGACAGAACCGAGACACGACACGAGGATTCTAACGCCAGCACGAAGCAAGAAACGTTGTTGGACAAACTAAAAGCCAGCAAGGGGAATTACAAAGTCGAAGCTGTGGGTATGATCGACAAAACAGTACGTTTTAGAGGTTGGTGAAGATCATGAACCGTGAGTGACTGCCTGACTGATTGTGCATCAGATATGGCAAGCTTTCAATGGAATATTTCACGCTCAAAATTTGTTGCAAAGATGAAGGATAAGTTAGCGGATGGCGATTGTATGTATCCACGTACCCTCTCAGACGCGAATGGAGCCGATGAATATGCAGATGAGAAAATCCAACAATTTGAACTCAGTCAGGATAGAGGAAACCCCGACTCTGAGATCTTCCCCCCCCCTACCTTTACTAATACGGTCATACCGCACACTTATAAGTAAGGACTGCCCATTTTGGTCAACAGGTACTAAGTCCAGGGTATAGTTATCGTCAAAATCCAGCTGTCAAGAGAGCCCTGATCGATGGCAAAACTGCACTTCTCAACTTCCAAGCGGCCCCGAAGACGTTGACGCCGATGGTTCATATATCCATTGCTGATATTCCCTCGAAACCTGCGAGTGTTCCAGAGTATGAACAGCTCGATGCGCTGCACAAAGAATGTGTTGACCACCTTCGGTCTCTCTTCGAACACCGGCCTATTTGGACACGGCGTGCACTCTACAACAATTTCCCAAAGCATCTCCAGACCATGGTCCGCTTCACAATGGCCCATGTCGCGTACATGTGGCGCGCAGGACCTTGGAGAGATACCTGTGTGTTGTACGGGATTGACCCGCGTACAGATCCCAAGTATCGAATTTATCAAAGTGTTTTCTTCCAGATAGAGACGAACAAATCCAGGCCTTCGTACCAGTACAGCAATCAAGTTAACGCAGACAGTCATATCTTCGATGGTCAGCGTCTCATCAGAGATGGAAGATGCTTTCAGTTGTGCGATGTCACTGATCCTTTATTGCAACAGTTAATCAATACAGAAATGCTCAGGAAAACCTGCGATGTAAGATAATTTCCCCCTGAATCTCACAAAGGTGCATAAATTAAGGTGCTGTGAGTAGCCACAAGACGGATGGTATCGTTACAGCACATTGGCTAAGATTAAAGCCATTATGAAGGCCAAAATTATGGCAATATCAGAAGGAAAGCCATTCACAGACTCGGATTGTGTCGCCATTCTTGAGCAAGAGAGTGAGGATGAAGAGCAAGAAGCCGCGCGGAAAGCAAGAGACGCGAAAGAGAGAGAGCAGCGATCCGAAAAACGTCGCGTAGGAGCAAGAAACTTGAGGCACTCGCTTAATATCGGCAAAGGCACTTCTGCTGGAAGTTCTGTGGTACAGCATGATAACGACCACGCCGTTGAGGGAGCCGGGGATGATGAAGATGCCGACGAAGAAGAGGCTAATGGAGAATGGGAACAAGAGCTAGAACTGCCAACTACACAAGGGCAGGTCGATGGTCGGGTGCAGCAAATGATGGCGGAGTACATGAACCAAGGCGACATAGGTATTTTCGCACGGTCGTATCCCAAGATGAAAGCTAACTGATTAGTAGGATTTGATGGGGACGATGACGATGAAGGTGACTTCGATGTACTTGGCGACGATGATGAAGATGATTAGGGTAGTGTTCTCCCTGTTGTGTTGTGTTTAGCACAGGTTTTGGTGACGGCTTCCCCCGAGTGCAAATAACATTGATTAATTGCTTTACTTCTCTTTATCGATAGCGGCACAAAGTCAATCTCCCCGGTTCGTTATTGCATTAAATAATGGACAAGTGTCATACTACCGAAAGCCTCAATATCGGACTTGTTTGCGTTACTGGGATTGCGTCAAGACTATCCGTCGGGAGAGAGTAAAAGCACAACTCGTGCATGTGGGGGCTACGGGATAAATGGGACCATATCTTTGTGGGTTTGTCAGGAAAGGACTCCGTATCACAGAAGCACAGCATTATGCAAAGCAAGCACCCGCTACCCAACCGGCCTCTATTTCAGTGTTTGAAGCTAATAGTCCCTAAACACTGCCCCCGCAGTTCCAATGGGAAAATTGAATGCCGTGGTTACCAGGAAGACGGTGGAATTTGCCTGGATTGGAGTGTTGGGTTGGGTCACACGAAACGGCTGCAGCCTTGAGTAGGTACTTTCCAAGGTTGTGAACAGTAATGGCTAGTTGCTTCTCCGGAAGGACAGAAGCATCTAGGCAGCTAAAGATGAAGCCTATGCAGAGCCTCGACTTTTCGGGGTTGGTTCTGAGTTTGGTAAGACGGCCCAGAAGATTCATGTCGTTGGTTGAGTTTTGGGTGTTCTTGAGTGAGATCTATATCTTGGAAACAGGGGGACAATGAAACTGAATCATCTTTTAAAGATGTACTTTTAGACGACTGGATATCAGCAAATTATGTGTGCCCCTATGATAGCCACTCGGGTTAACTGCACTTCTAGACTTGTGAACATTCTCAGAGGGCAGCGAAAAGTGAAAGTCTGGGCACGAGAGCATGTCTGCCTGTTTTCATTTGCGGCTCTGTGAACCAATCCTAAAAAGGGAAATTTCTTAGCGGCTTGGCATTTTTCAATAAGGAGCTGTAGCCCACGACCCAGTCGCGTTTTGAAGAGCGACGAACGGAACAGAGTTGAACGAAAGGTTAAGGCAACCATCTCTCCACTTGTCGGCAACTAATTGATTCTAATACCCCGCAATCTGTCGATTTGAGAGAATCGATCCATTTGCCGATTCGAGTGCCAGCGTCCATTCCAGTCATTAACTCTGTAAGTCTGAGAAACACATTTAGAGTTTCATGCAGCGAGCGCGCAAAATCCAGGTGTAGTGAGCTTCTATACGCGCAGTGCTACCTACTACCTCACTGTCTATCCTTCAGCATCTGAACTACTACGTCCTAACAGTTACTCGCCATTATACTTCGCGATTTCATCCAAACCCGCTTCCAACAACTCCACTCTCCAACCCCTAAACTTCTACACATCTGCGGGTTTGTCTTGAGCAGCAACTACAGTATAGCTAGTGTTCGGAACTCTGGCGACCATGGCGGGCGCAGGTGCCGCACATGCGGATCCCTATGCCGCTAGGCTGGCCGACAGTAGCATAGGTGCGCACACGATGGCCTTTCCTCAGTCTGTTTCGGGGGTGAAGCGATGGTGGATGGTTTCTGACGTCTGGGACTGACGATGTAATGCTATGCAGATGTAAAACTCAAACTCCAGGCCGCGAGCGAGCTTCGAGATTCGATAGACTTGTTCACGCATACGGTCCCATCGGAGTACACAAAATTCTTGCAGAAGCTCATGCCAGTATTTCTGGATATCCTAAGGGGACCTCCGGTTTTCATCTCTACGTCCCCAGAACAAGTGAGTAGACCGCAGTCCGGAATTACGTGGGCGAGAAAGTTGGCGCTCAAGACAGCTGACTGGAGCTCATCTGAGTAGAAACTACGAAGTATGATTCTCGATACGATCCACCGTCTTCCGTTTACCCCTCCAGAAGCGCTGCAACCATGGAGAACGGATGTTCTGGACCTGCTAATGGACCTTGTCCGTATTGAGAATGAAGAAAATGCCGTGCTCTGTATGAAGACGATAATGGATTTCCAAAGGACCTACCAAAAACAACTAGGAGACCAGGTTCAACCGTTCCTAGACCTGATAATGGACATGTTCCGCCAAATGCCTAAGGCTGTCAAAGATACCTTCGATAATGTTGCTACAGCGTCAGGAGCCACACCGGCGATGCCTAGCACTCCGAGCAACCAAAACTTCCAAAGCCCGAAGCCGATGTCGCCACTAATCCCCGGATCGGATCCTATCGCCGATAACCAGCAGCCTGCAAAGATGCTGACAAAGGGGATGCAGAGCTTCAAAGTACTGGCAGAATGTCCAATTATCGTTGTGAGCTTATTTCAAGCCCATAGGACCTCGGTGCACAAGAACGTAAAGCTGTTTGTTCCATTGATAAAAGAAATGCTGCAACTGCAAGCTGCTCCCCAAAGAGAAGCCCACGAACAGGCAAAATCGAAGGGACAAAACTTTACAGGTGTCAGTCCGAACATTAAGAATAGAGTGGCGTTTGGGGAGTTTGTCACAGCTCAAGTTAAGGTCAGTGCATCAGCACATCGTAGTATGGAGCAACAGCTTAAGATTTATACAGACTATGAGCTTTTTGGCATACGTCCTCAGGGTATACGCGCAGCAGTTGACAGATTTCCTACCACATCTACCGGAAATCGTAGTGCGCCTGCTAAAGGACTGTCCCAGAGAAAGATCAGGAGCTAGAAAGGTGCGAATTATAATTACTCCGTCCAATATCAGCGCCTGACGCTTAACTATAGGAATTACTGGTTGCAACGAGACACATCATAAACTTTAATTTTCGGCGGATCTTTCTCAAGAAGATTGACGAACTACTGGATGAGCGTGTATTAATAGGCGATGGTTTAACGGTTTATGAGACTATGAGGTAGGCTCCCTCAAGCCACACAGCGTGATGTTCCGCTGCATATACTAATTTCTTCAACTCCAGACCATTAGCATATAGCATGCTTGCCGACTTGATACACCATGTTCGGGAGCAGCTGAAGTCCGATCAAATCCGAAGAACAGTCGATGTCTATACCAAGAATCTGCACGACAATTTCCCGGGGACTAGTTTTCAAACGATGAGTGCTAAGCTGCTATTGAATTTGGCAGAGTACATCGCGAAGCTAGAAGACAAACAGGAGGCTCGTCATTTTTTGATCATGATTCTAGATGCTATCGCAGAGAAGTTTGCTGCTATGAACAGACAGTATCCCAATGCCGTTAAGCAAAGCAAGCTTCATAAGATGTTCCGGGACGAGGGGAGAACTGATGAGGATGCTCCCGAGGACACTAGTAAGGAGGATTACGACGAAATTGACATATTCATGGCTACACCCATCAAAACTTCGAACCCCAGAGAGCGAGGTTCTGATCCGGTGGCTGACAATAAGTTCTTGTTCAAAAATCTGATGAATGGGCTGAAAAGCATGCTGTTTTCACTGCGCGCATGTAATCCCCCTTCACCCCCGGGCGATAACATGCCATCCAACTGGAATGAGGTGGCATTTGGATTTAGCGCGGAAGAGGTCAACATCATCATCAAGCTGTTCAGGGAAGGCGCTCGTGTTTTTAGGTATTATAAGGGCCTAGACAGTGACGACGGTAGCTCCGATGCGCTCACTGCACATTTCATGGCACCTAATGGTAAAGAAGAGAAGGAACTTCTAGAAACCTTCGCAACTGTTTTCCATTGCATCGATCCAGCAACTTTCCACGAAGTCTTCCATTCCGAGATCCCTTTTCTATACGAGATGATGTTTGAGCACTCGCCGCTGCTGCATGTGCCGCAGTTCTTCCTGGCTAGCGAAGCAACCTCACCGAGCTTCTGTGGTATGTTGTTACAGTTTCTGATGAACAACATTGAAGATGTCGGTACCGACGATAAAAAGAGGTCTCCAGTGCTTCTAAGACTTTTCAAGCTCTCTTTCATGGCTGTTACACTCTTTTCGGCGCAGAATGAGATTGTGTTGCTTCCGCATGTACGGCATATTGTGCTGAAATCAATCAATCTGGCAACGACTGCGGCAGCGCCAATGAATTATTTCTATCTTCTTCGGTCACTATTCCGCAGCATTGGCGGTGGACGATTTGAGCATCTGTATAAAGAAATACTCCCTCTTCTAGAAGTGCTTCTAGAGAATCTGAACACCCAGCTCAACTCAGCGCGAGATCCCCAGGAGCGAGATTTGTATGTGGAACTCTGTCTCACAGTCCCCGCCCGACTTAGCAACTTGTTACCTCATCTTAGCTATTTGATGAAGCCACTTGTTGTAGCTCTGCGAGCTGGACAGGAACTGGTTAGCAAGGGACTCAAGACCTTGGAACTGTGCGTCGACAATCTGACACCCGATTACCTTGACCCAATAATGGCGCCGTACATCGACGACCTGATGGGAGCGCTGTGGGAGCACCTAAAGCCGCTTCCCTATAACCACTTCCATAGCCATACAACGATGCGAATACTTGGCAAGCTTGGGGGAAGGAACCGAAGATTTTTAACTCATCCACCGGAATTATCATTCAAGCCATATTCTGATGACGCCTCTAGCATCAATGTTAAGTTAATTGGGGCGCCAGCCGACCGGCCTTTCCCCATACTACACATGGTGGATCTTGCACTTGGAAAGATATTGGAAGTTAAGGGATTAAAGACCGACCAGGAGAAGAAAACCGACATATACTACAAGCAGCAGTCGCTTCGCTATTTGAGCTCAACCCTAAAAATATTCATAGGGTACGATCAACTGCCCGAGGATTTCATGCAGATGGTACGGTTATACGCAAACGACTTGTACGAGGGATCAACAGAGTCGACTGAAACCGTTATCGCCGTATCCGATCGCACAAAATCAGTGTTTAAGAAGCACGAGCAGGAAGCTGTTTTACAGAAGTTGATCCAGGCGGTAATGCATGCAACTGCTATTGAGCTATTGTCAGAGGAAGCATCTTCACTAGCATTCGACGTATGTCGCCATTTCACCATTCTCGAAGTCGGAAGAGCTGTCATCGAGATGCGGCAAGCGAAGCAAGACTTTGCAGTCAATGGAGGAGAAGGTCATATGCACTTGGACAGTCGGGTCTTAGCTGACGCAATCGGCGATTGCCTCTCCTCACATCACAAGGACGTTCGGGAGACTGCAAAGAAGGCAATGAAAGTGATATTCGAAACCGCTGGAATACTTTTTGGATCGGATCAGAAAGTACATCGGCTACCTTTTTTCGTCTCTCTCTCAAGGACGTTCTGTCACAACTGCTACGAAGAAGAATGGTATCCTAAGTTTGGAGGCGTCAAGGGCATTAAGTCACTCGTGGAGGACCTCAACATGGGCCAAGAATGGCTCAAGGAGCGCCAGAATGATTTTGTGAGGGCATTGCTCTATGTCATTAAAGATGTACCGCAAGACCTTCCCGCCATCACTAGACAGTCGGCGCAAGATACTCTGACTTTGGTACTGCAAACATGCAACAAAGGTGTGCCGAAAGAGGAGTTCACGAGGTATCACTCGAAAAGCTTTAACCTATGCGCGCTTCTCTTCGTTGAAATATCGAACCCAAATAAGCATGTCCGGGAGACGGTCCAGAAAGCGTTCATAATTCTGGAGGAAATTGTCGGTGTTCCAAAGCATACATTGATGCTTCCCGTGAAGGAGCGACTCTTGACGCCTATTTTCAACAAGCCTCTACGAGCCCTACCGTTCGCCAGTCAGATTGGATATATTGATGCAATCACTTACTGTCTTAAACTCGAGCCGTCTTTCCTTGAATTCAATGATGAAATGAACCGGCTCATGATGGAAGCCCTGGCACTCGCGGATGCTGATGATGAGCAACTCTCCAATAATAGGCTTATGGAGCATCGAACCACAGAATCCGTCCTTAACCTTCGAGTTGTTTGTATTAAACTGCTTTCAACCGCTATCTTGGCCCCGGAGTTCAACACGCCAGACAAGGCTGCATCAAGGGCTAGGATTATTTCCGTATTCTTCAAATCCCTTTACTACAAGGCACCAGAAGTCATCGATGCAGCCAACAACGGACTGAAGGGTGTATTACAGCAAACGAACAAGCTACCCAGAGACCTTTTGCAAAGTGGCTTGCGGCCCATCCTAATGAATCTTTCAGACCCAAAGAGACTGAATGTAGCTGGGTTGGAAGGGCTGGCACGGTTATTGGAGCTCCTTACCAATTACTTCAAGGTCGAAATTGGGTCCAGATTGCTTGAACACCTCAAAACCCTCGCCGATACCACTTTCCTTCAGCAGACCTCCTCCAAATTGCTTGAACAGAACGGCATCATCAAAATCATTGCCGCAATCTTGAATATCTTTCACCTACTCCCCCCTGCAGCTGTTGCATTCATGAGTGGACTCTTTACCATAGTTCTTGATCTAGAGGAAAAGCTACGTCGGACACAACATAGTCCCGTTCGAGCCCCACTGTTGAAGTTCATCAATCGATACCCTGCCGAAACGTGGAAACACATCCAGCCCAAGCTGGTGGACATGAAATATGGTCGATTATTTGCTCAACTTTTGAACGATAAATCAAGCAAACCAGTTCGGGATGTTATGCAAGAGGATGTTACGGGATTGTTGGCGCACTCGATTGATCTGCAAGGAAAGTCAGACGCAGAAAGATATGTTGCGATCATCAACGTTATCAACATTGTGAAGTCGATTGCGCAGTTTGCCTCTAAGGAATGGATGCAGGGAAACAGGGATTTGATGGAGCGACTTCTCAAGGCTGGGGTGGAGATTCGCGAGAAATCGAAGGAGGGTATAGTGCCAATCCCAATCAAGTTGGCAGTTGAACAGGCTTCGGCGACTGTTGTGGAGATTTTTATGATTTATTTGACTGAGGTGGACAACGATTTGGACTTTCTTTTTCAGGTAGGATCATCGATGCCATGCCGTTAGTATGTTATTGTTGGAGCTGACACGGACGCCCTAGGTTATCGATGCTACGACTTCGGACAAGCGAGCTCGGACGACCAATATCTTAACACATCACATATACACCAAAATCATCTGCGAAGGAACAATCGAGCAATGGCGGAATATCATCTTCAAGTGCTTGAGCTTATACGCCACCGCCAAGTCTTCCCAAGAGATTAAGACATTTGCATTCCATTTCTTGGTAAACCCGATCCTGGCCATGGATAAGAAACGTGGGTCACCAGTCATCAAAGGCGAGAAGCTTGTGGATAAGAACTTGATCGAGAATGTGCACAACAAGATCTGGAGGCCAAACCTTGGGGATCTCGGCGATGATCCTGCGCAAGGTCTCGACCACTCACGTATGGAGTTGCTGCAGATGTCTGCGCTGTTAATCAGAGATCATCAGCAATCACTCGCTGAGGCCAGGAAAGATGTCATCAAATTCGGGTGGAACTATATCAAGCTTGAGGATATCGTCAATAAGCAAGCTGCATATGTTCTTATCGCATTTTTCATCAAACATTTTGACACACCTTCCAAGATTGTCATCCAAATCTACGTTGCTTTACTTAAGGCGCATCAGCACGAAGGTCGACCACTGGTCACACAAGCCTTAGAGCTCATTGCTCCGGTTTTGAAGAAGCGAGTTCCTACTAGGCCAGATGATAAATATCCTATATGGGCGAGGTGGCCACGAAGAATCTTGTCCGAAGAGGGTCACAACCCACACCAAATGACCAACATCTTCCAATTCCTTGTTCGGCACGACGACTTGTTCTTCGATTCTAGGGAACACTTTGCTACGTGGATAGTGACTGCGCTACCAAAGCTTGTCTTCCATATCCCGAATCCGTCGACAGAATATAAAAAGCTCTTCATCAAGCTAGTGACGTTGATCTGGAAGTGGGAACAGCACCGAGTAGAATTAGCACGTGGCAGTGGCAGTGGTAGTCCCGAGGTCTCTCCATCAAGGAAGAGAAAGCATGATACAATGATGAGCGTGTCACAATCGCCCCCACAGAACGGAGTTGCCGGAACAGAGGCAATTCCACCCCAGCTCAGGACACTGGTTATTCGTCACCTTGTCCAGTTCATCTGTCGTCTCCCAGAGAAATATTCTGGAAAGGCAGACGAACCATGCACCAAGGCACTCCAGCTATTGAAAGACTTCCTAGGATCACAGTATTGGGGAGGGCTCGAAATCGACTTATACCCCAAGATCATGGTGGAATATCTGGTCACCAATGATATCGAAGATGGTACATTGCCTGGGTTTGTAAACTCACTGAACGTGCTCAAGGTTATTCTTGACCTCAAGACGGATGAGTGGGTTATGCAACAGTTGGCACAAATTCAGACTTATCTCGACAAACCTCTTCGATCAGAAAGTGCCGAAGTGCAAGACAGCCTGCAGCCCGTTCTTGCTCGTGTTCTAGGGGCTTTGCCAATTGAGAAGGTAGAAGGCGAGGACGAAGACGAGGAGCCAAAGGAATCACCAGAGAATCAGTTCGTCTCTTCGCTCACCAACATTGTGCAAGAGAATTTAAACACAAACCTCATGTCGAGCGTTCATATCCTCCACACACTATCTATCAAGCGTCCCAGTGTAATCGACGATCACATCGCCGCACTCATGAAGGCCTTTCAGAAATTGGGCAAGGATCATCTTTCGGTACCTGCCGTTGGACAACCAGGGCTTCTGCTGCAAAATGGGGCGAAACCAGAGACGCCTGGTGGTAATACTCAGATGTTCGACCCGGAGACAACGACTAAACTGCTGTGTATGGTGATTGATGTAGCGGCTTCGAGAGTGTCGGTTCTTGGTGATCAGCGACGTCCTTTCTTGAGCGTCATGGCCCAATTGGTGGAAAAGTCCGGAAGCACAACGTTGTGTAAGAAGATACTTGGCATTGTGGAGAATTGGGTGTTTGGATCCACGGAAACCTTCCCCACCCTCAAGGAGAAGACAGCGGTTCTATCTAAGATGCTTTCATTTGAGTTGCGACCCGATCCAGAACTCTGCAACAACTTCCTCGAGTTAGTCATCAAGATATACGAAGACCCCATCATCACAAAAACGGAGTTGACTGTTCGTCTGGAGCATGCATTCTTGGTCGGTACAAGGGCAAAGGATGTCAATATGAGGAACCGATTTCTCCAGATCTTCGACCGCAGCATTTCCAGAACTATCAGTAATAGGTTTAGCTTCGTCATGGGCACTCAGAACTGGGAGACCCTTAGTGATTCATACTGGTTACATCAGGCCACACATTTGCTGTTTGGATCCATTGATTTAGACCAAAGGGTTGAGCTTCATAAAGAGGACCTCAGAGTTACACCAGCCTCGAAGATGTACATGACATATGCCGCGAATGATAGTCGCAAGTCAGACGTCATGCTAGACGACAAATTCGAAGAATTCATGTTCAAACACAAGAAATTCTTGCAAAGTCTAGCTGACGTTCGGAGTGCGGATATCCTGGAACCATTGCGACAACTCCAGCATCTAGATCCTCAAGCCGGACACCAGATTTGGATCTCTCTGTTCCCACTCTGCTGGTCGGCCATTGGAAAGGAGGACCGTATGGACCTTTCTCGTGGGATTGTTAATCTACTAGCAAAGGATTGGCATAATCGTGCGATGGACAAGCGACCCAATGTCATTCAAAGTCTTCTGGAAGGTGTTGAATACGCAAGACCGAAGCTCAACTTACCTTCTCATCTTGTCAAATTCTTGAGTCGAAGTTATGACGCCTGGTACACTGCCTTGCATCTCCTCGAGGATAATGTCAACGTCCCACCTGTGGAAGCTGCAGTCGTTCGCGAGAGCAATCTTGATGCACTCTTGGAGATGTATGCTTCTATCAGCGAAGATGACATGTTCTACGGTCTCTGGCGACGCAGAGCGAGCTACATCGAGACGAACGCCGCAGTTTCGTTTGAGCAACATGGTATGTGGGACAAAGCCCAACAGATGTACGAAAATGCGCAGATCAAGGCCCGGACTGGAATGGTTTCATTCTCCACTTCAGAATATATGCTCTGGGAAGATCATTGGGTTATTTGTGCTCAGAAGCTTCAGCAATGGGAGATTTTGAGTGAATTCGCCAAACATGAGAACTATAACGATTTGATGCTTGAATGTGGATGGAGACTGATCGACAATTGGAATGGGCCGGAAGGCGAACGGATGGACCAGACAGTCAAAAGTCTTATGGATGCGCCAACTCCACGACGTTACTTCTTCGCGGCGTTTATGGCCTTGCAAAAGGTTCATCAGAAGGCAGAAGTACCAACAGAATTCTCACGACTCTGTGACGAAGCTATTCAACTTTCGCTGCGCAAATGGCATAGTCTACCCCGGAAGATTACACAGGCTCATATTCCGTTACTACAAGCATTCCAGCAATTGGTTGAACTGCATGACGCTAGTGTCATATATGCCAGCCTCAACGCTACTACGGTTCAGAATCTTGACGCCAAATCCCAGGAGCTTAAGCTACTTCTAGGGACTTGGAGAGATCGACTACCGAATGTCTGGGACGACATCAACGCCTGGCATGACCTTGTTACATGGAGACAACATATATTCCATTCAATCAACCAGACATACCTTCCACTTCTGCCAGGCCAAAATCAAAGTGCCGGGGGAAACAGCAATTCTTATGGGTACCGTGGATATCATGAAACGGCGTGGATCATTAATCGTTTCGCACACGTCGCGCGGAAGCACCAACTCCCGGAGGTTTGCATCAACCAACTCAGCAAGATCTACACGCTTCCGAACATTGAGATCCAAGAGGCTTTCCTTAAGTTGCGTGAGCAGGCCAAATGCCATTATCAGAATCCCAACGAGCTTACCCAGGGATTGGAAGTGATCAATAATACCAACCTGGGCTACTTTGCTTCGCAGCAGAAGGCCGAGTTCTATACACTGAAGGGAATGTTCCTCTCTAAACTGAAGCAGAAGGATGAAGCAAATGAGGCTTTCAGTTTGGCTCTTTACCACGACCTTAAGCTCCCAAAAGCTTGGGCTCAATGGGGACATTACAATGACCAGCTCTTCAAAGAAAACCCTTCGGATATGAACCCTGCTGGCAATGCGGTCAGTTGCTACCTCGAAGCTGCTGGACTATTCAAGAACGGCAAGGCAAGGAAGTTGTTGGGTCGGGTACTTTGGCTTCTCAGTCTAGACGACGCCAGTGCTTCGATATCCGCTGCGTTTGATGCCTACAAGGGAGATGTCCCGGTTTGGTATTGGATCACATATATCCCGCAGCTGTTGACCAGTCTCTCCCATAAGGAAGCACGTTTGGCAAGGGCAATTCTCATTAAGATAGCTAAGAACTATCCCCAGGTAAAGAGCTCTCCAACTTGTTCGTGATTTGACCTTTTGCTAACACTGCTACTTAGGCCCTATACTTCTTGCTCCGTACCAGCAGGGAGGACTATCAGGTTATCAAGAAGCAGACTGCTGCAGCAGCTAGTCGTGGGAAGGCAGCATCACCGGTTATGCCCCAAGGCCAGCAGGTTCCAAATCGTCAAGGCAGCGCTCAGCCACAGCCAAATGGTGTGGAAGCTGGGAGGTCGGGTAGTCCCTTGCAAAATGCAACTGTTCCAGGCCAACAAGGAGTTGCTGGGTCCCCAACAATACCAAATGCTCAACCGAATTCATCATCACCTGCACCACCAAGCGCACCAGGCGCAGCCCAGCAACCGCACGTCAAACGTCTTCCATGGGAGTATGCAGAGGAAATTATGTCCGTTCTCAAGACCGCGTTCCCTCTGTTGGCATTATCTATGGAAACCATGGGTGACCAGATCTCCAAGTTCTTCAAATGTCCTCCAGATGAAGATGCATATCGGTTGATCGTCGCCCTTCTGAATGATGGTCTGCAATGGATCTCTAGAATGAACCCGTCGCTCGAAGACACTAAGCTCCCACCATCAACCGAGGCTAATATCTCCAGATTCGCCGAGACTATTTTGCCAGCTCATATCAGAGTGGCATTTGAGGCTGATTTCGTGGCCGAAAAGCCGAATCTACACAAGTACATTGAAAGACTACGACGCTGGAGGGACAGATTTGAAGAAAAGCTTGACCGCCGGCCTCCGTACCAAAACTTGGAGTCATATAGTCCGCATCTCAGCGAGTTTAGGTTCCAGAAGTTTGATGATGTCGAGGTCCCCGGTCAGTATCTTGCGCACAAGGATAACAATAAGGATTTCGTTCGGATTGATCGATTCCTTCCAAAGGTCGATGTCATCCGGGGTTACGGTATCTGCCATAGGCGACTGAAAATGAGGGGCCATGACGGTAGTGTGCATGCATTTGCCGTTCAGCATCCTGCGGCGAGGCATTGTCGTCGCGAGGAGAGAATACTTCAGCTCTTTAGAATCTTCAACGGTGTTCTTAGTCGTAGAAAGGAGAGTCGACGAAGGAACTTAAATTTCCATCTCCCGTTGATGGTACCTCTGGCTCCCCACCTCCGACTTGTGCAGGATGATTCTTCGTACATCTCCTTGCAAGGCATCTTTGAAGATCATTGCCGACAGATTGGAATCAACAAAGACGACCCAATTGTCTTTGCTCTGAAGAAAGTTATTGCTTCTCTAGAGCCAGGACGGACGGGACAGCAGGCTGTGGATCCGAACGTCAAATTAGAGATCTTTACGATGGTTCAGGAGACGATGGTGCGACCAACAGTTGTGCTTGAGGTAGGTTTATTCTTCCAAGTAGTAATCTTGAATACACTTGCTAATGTGCATGTAGTTCTTGTCGAGTTCTTATCCTTCATTCTCGGAGTTCTTCCTTTTCCGCAGGCAATTCAGCTACCAGTTCGCCGCATTGACGTTCATCACCTATGTCATGACAATGAGCAACCGCTTCCCACATAAGATGTTCATCTCCCGGGCAACCGGCAATATTTGGGGATCTGAGCTCATCCCGACTTTGGCTTCAACGAATCCAACATTTCACAACAATGAGGCAGTTCCTTTCCGCTTCACACCTAACATCCAGTCACTTATGGGCCCTATCGCAATTGAGGGTGTTTTTTCGGCGGCTGTCATGACGATTGCTAGGTGTTTGAGTGAGCCTGATGTAAGTTGCCCTCTGGAGCCATCAGATCATTGTATGCTAATGAATAATCAGTTCGAGCTGGAGCAACATCTGAGTGTCTTTGTCAGAGACGAAATGATCTTCTGGTTTACGCAGCAGCACCGCTCTGGCCTTGGAGAACAACAACTCCGGGAGAAGGTGCAGAATAACTCTGACATGATCATTAAGAAGACGGCGAGCCTGGCGCAACCCGGGGTAGGGACACTACCAGCCAATCAGACGGTTATTGATCTTATTTCGAAGGCGGCGAATCCTATGAATTTAGCACAGTTGGATCATCTATGGATGCCGTATTTATAGAAGAATTTGGATGGAGAATATTATGGGATTTTTCATTTTTTTGTATTTTTTTGTTTTGCTACTGCTTTTATTATGGCGGGGGGGTTAACATGGCGGAGTTTCGGTGTGTTTTTTGTTTCTGCTGTCTGTTTTATGTTTGTTACAGGAATTTGATAACGAATGCTATTATGTTTGGTTGCAAAAGTGTGTGCATTGTTTGTGTTGAGGGCTGTCAGTTAGGTAGAGGGGTAGGGCTGGGGTTCTCAGGGTTTCTTCAGGAGGATGGTTTATTCGCTGTAATAAATTTATTTTGGCTGCTCTTAAGATTAGGATGGATGATGTGGTGTAAATTGCAAATACAGAGGCGATTTCAAGTACTTTTTCTATTGAATCGAAACATCAACATTTTACTCAAGAGTTTAGCCTATGCGTGTACAGCTGTTGTGTAGTTCGTAAGGACTGCGTATACTACGCAACTGGTGTACGCGACCCCCTTGCCATTTCACAGCAATCAATGACTCCAGTAACTGAGAAAGCACAAAGGATGATATTCAAGGTGACAGGTCGATTATTTAACATCATTCGCGAGGGTTCATGTCCACTTAAATCCATGCGTTCACTGCGCTATAAAACCGACGCTTATATGGGCAGAACAAAAATACTTGATGCACTAGGGTAAAGACTTCAACCTCAGGATATTAGAGAAGTATCGGATCTTAAGTGATTTGTTTTCAAATAGTAGGTAGCTGTCAGGACATAAGCTCTTGGTGGAATCGACGCTGAGAAGAATTAACCCCTCAAGTAACCATTCTACACACTGCTCCAAGCCGTCACCAGATTCCAGCCGAGCCCAGACAAGCCCAAACCCCGATAGACTACCATAGCCTTCAAGCATCCCGTCCATTTCATCTTGCGCAGTCCACTTTTTTAGTCTCCACCTGACAATACACTATATCAATCTATCAAATTATTAATTCCTGGGACATGAAATAAGAGGGGAATATGCGGACTTATCCAACTCTGATACGTATATACTTGTTAATCAGCTCCATTCCCTGCTCTCTATTTTCCATTACTGCAATTTGCAATATGTCGTCCAAGAGTGTGAGATGAGTGTTGCTGTCGTCCAATCTAGCTCATCTCTGACATTTTGCATCAACAATACTCCGCTGACTGCCTTCGGGACAGTGGCTCCAACCAGCCTCATCTAGGCAAGGGTTTTGAAAGGGTTTTCAGTGTGTCGTGGCGGTAAAGTCCAACAAGCCGTAGAAACCTGCTTTGTTTCAGGGCCGTAGACTAGAAATCTTTGACGGTGGTATTACTAGAAGATATCATACGATATAAAAGCAGGAATCTATCGATCGTTTGGAATACTCTGATACATTTCCCCATCGTTTTGATTGTATCATTGCAATCGGTTCAGCCGTCCTGTATAAGTGACTTTAGGTAAGCTTTTACAAGCTTTTACTTGGGTAACGCGCACCCAATTTTTCCGTCGCCCTTTCCATAAGATGGCGCGTAAGGCTACTAATTAGAAAGCTTACATCGAATCCTAGATGCGGTTGGTAACTCCTTCGGGTTGTTAATAATGAATTACATTTCCAGCATTGTTCGATGGTGAACAGTAGGATTTTGGAGCAGGGGATCTCATCAGAGTCCGGGATGTCTCGTTTTGTGGCCATCATAATCCCGAGGTTCCGAGACTTGGAGTCTCGCCGGTGGTCCAAAACATGCTTCGTACTCTCAAGTTGGGTGTGTAGGGAGAAGAACGACAGCGGTGGTGCGGGAAGTAATATGCAAGTCTTCCGGTCAAAATATGCCTAGGCACACATCACTCCCAGGACCTGAATCTACCCTCTCCCAAAAATGTCTTTGGATACCTCGTCAGTTCCAAGGATAAGTTCCAAGAGCGAATCACGAGATACCTTGTTTCATGCCGAACACTATTGAGCCTTTGAAGCTTTTCCGTTGCCGAACTACGCAACCGACCGACACACCTCCGACAACACACCACACCACCTTCTAGTTTTGCCAAGACCCTTATCGTCCAATCAATTCTATTATCGTCAGAAAACTTTCGCTTCAGTTTTCAGCTGTTTTCTTTCGAATTCAGTTACCTAGGAGCCAAAATGAGCCTCTTCGGAGCAACAACCACTTTCAAAAAAGCCGTGGCGAGAGCGAGAGCGGAAGAAGAAAAAATGGCGGAGAAAGTCAGATCGGACTCCGTTAGTGAGAGTGTTTCCAGTGGAATTGGAGCACAGATGAAGATCGCACGGGACCTACAGGACCAGGACCCGGACGAGACAGTTACAACCTCTGAGGTCGTTCGGGGGGAGTTAGAGGTAGGGGAGTACCGGGGAAAAGAGCAACCGGCTGCGGTGACTTTGACCAGACAAGATTTCAACAGAGGAGTAAGGATTCATAATGCCGAGGCGAGGGCAGCAGGACATCCAAGTCAGATTATGGAGCCAGTTTTGGGACTGGCGTCGTGTGATGAGTTTGGAAATCGGGGCAGTCAGATGCACGATGTTCAGATGATTTCAAGTGATGATTCTTCATTGTCACCACCACCGACTACGAGCTATAGGGGAAGCGAAATTTCCTTCCCGTCGCAAACACCTAGGGAGAGGGTTTTGTCCCCTCTGCCGTCTACGAATTATGGGGAAAGCCTTATGGGTTTACCTCTAAGCACTCTAAATGCTCTTACGGAGGATCCTTTTTCGACTCCTAGGGCGAGTGCTGGAATTATTGCGCGCAGGTATATTCAGTCGGAGGAAAATACCAGTCAATACGCGGAAGAGAAGGGGGGAATGGAAGAGACCCGGAAAGTCCACACACCCATTCCGAGTAAATTCGAGTTGAGCAATAGTAGCGACAACGAGGATGATGCGATGACCGAGGTGGAGTGGAGGGATGAGTCGCCCTACATGACGCCAACGAAGAAGGGAAAAAAGCGCAATAAGGGGAAGAGAGTTATGAGGCCGGAAACGCCCGAACGACCAATCCCGAATATGCCGCAAACGCCAAGCAGGAAAAAGTTGGAGGCTGATTGGGCCAAGCCTGCAGAGACGTTGACGAATGAGAATGGGCCAGTTAATCTGGAAGCTTTTGTTGGTGAGTATCTTCGGAACACTAACGGGCTGAGGGATTTTATGGCCACAAATCAGTTGCATGATGAGCGATATGATGAGTGGTGCCTAAAGCAGGCAGAGTTTATGGCGGCAAGACAGAATCATACGGACACGGGGGTCACCGCCAACCGTAAGATGTCGGAAAAGATTTTGACTGAGGTTGAGTTGAGTAGGAGTTATGATGAGGAAAGGGCGGAAAAACTCGACCAGAGGTTGGAGAAGATTGAGAAGAAGGTGGCCAAGTTAGCTCCGGTTAACATGGCTAAAACAATTGAAAATGCAATGAGTGCTTGCATGGAAAAGATGGTGGATCAATTGACCGATAGGGTGGTTAAGAGGTTCGAGGATATGGCGGAAGAGAGCCGGAAAAAAGATGAGATTCGAAGGGGGAAACAGGTAGAAGCCACCCCGGAGAATAGTCAAGATATGAGTGACGTGGAGTTTGAGCCGGGGGCGACTTTTTCGGTGGAGGAAAATGAGAAGGTAGCGCGGGCGCTTGAGCTGATAGAGGTGGAGGAACAAGAACTGGAGGCATCTCAACATGCGCCGGTTATTCCACCGGGAGAGAAGAGGCAGGAGTTTCCGAGGTTCACCCCGAGTGGACAGGTGACGATCGCGAAAAGGCCGGTAGTACCAGCAGTACCGGAATGAAAAAAGAAGGAGGTGAAAAAACCGGAGGTGAAGGAGACACCAAAGGGACCAAAGGCTGGGACTAAGAAGCCGGAGGTTAAAAAACCAACACAACAACAACCGGCAAAGAAGCCGGAAGAAAAGAAGAAGGAGACATGGGCGCAGAGGGCGGCAGCGCCACCACCACCAAAGAAGCAACCCGAACAGCGACAACAACAACAACAGTCGGGACAGCAGCAGAAGAAGAAGGGGGATGGCTTCACCGAAGTGAAAAGACAGCAAAAGAAGGGAGAGATGAAGCCGGTCCCCCCAGGACAAAATTCGATGGAGAAGAGGAGAGTCACCTTTAAAAGGGATAATGGCCTCCCCCTTTCTCAGAAGAAAGATTTGGATATTTCGTCGGAAGTGAATAGAGCACTTTTTGAGGCGAAGGTCCCACATTTTGTTCGCATTCAGGGA
>Ga0307515_10006556_pt1 | contig 23251 bp, 18 predicted proteins | sample 17_EM_MG_FD_194513 | JGI IMG/M metagenome (GOLD analysis project Ga0307515, IMG submission 194513) | Populus trichocarpa ectomycorrhiza microbial communities from riparian zone in the Pacific Northwest, United States - 17_EM | ecosystem: Host-associated > Plants > Roots > Unclassified | place... | reverse complement strand
TGCTGTATTCGCGGATGCTCTCTGCCATGTCGAGGTAGGTGTATTGCTGCGCGGGCGCCGCCTGCATGAGCGAGCGTGCCGAGAGGTACATGAGCCGCAGGCTGCCTTCACGGTCGAAGCGGCTGATGACGGCAACCGGTACGCCGGCGGAGTCCTCCACGCGCGCCCTGGCTGCATCAATGCCCGCATTTCTGGCCAGCGTCAGCGCCAGCACTTCGCCATGCACGATGGACCGTGTGTCCTTGACGCTGGGGAACTTGCCAATGGCGAGCGAGCCATCGACGTCCAGAATCGAGCATTTGGGACGCAAGCCGCCGAGCGAGGTGCCGTTGCCGCGCAGGTAGGCAAGGTCGCGTGCGGTTTCCTTGTTCTCTTCGAAAGCCTTCGAGGCCGAGAGCAGGTGCGGTAATTCAATCAGCGCCGGGGTGTCGCGCTTGCCGCCGGACGGGCGATGGAAGACCCCTTTGTCGTCACGGAGCCGGATAGCGCCCATGCGGCTGAAGTCATTGACCCACAGGAGGTAGTCGAAGTCGTTGAGTTGGCCTGCGCCCTTGGCTGCTGCGTTCGCAGCTTGCTCTTTGCGTTGCTTGGCATAGTCGCGCTGGATGACCGCTTTGCCCCAGCCGTCCGGCTCCGCGTCGGCAAAGCAGCCGAAGAACGCCGACAGCGCACCGCCTCGGTGGCCTCGGTTGGGGGCGAAGAAGTAGCCGCTACCGAGAGGCAGCTCAGGGGAAATGGCGAAGGCGTCAGGCTGGCGCAGCCAACTGTCCGCATAGGCGAATGCGACCGACTGGCGGCTGCTCCGCGCCTCGAACACCAGCGTGCCGGCCTCGAGTGCAGCCTCGCCCAGGCATACGGCCATTTCCTGTTTCACAGTGCCCCCGTCCGTTTGCCCGGACCGCGCACCCGCTGCGGCAGCCGCGCTTCGTCCAGCATCAGGCCGGTGTTGTCCTTGGAGACATCCAGGAGTTCATCGAACGGCGTACCTTCGCCGAGCGCGAACAACACCATGGCGTAGGCGCCGATGGAAGTGCCCGGCGTGCCACGAATCAGCCGCGTATAGAGTGTTTTGGAAATATTCGCGCGCTCGCACACCGCTGCGACGGTGAGCCGACGCTTCTTGCGGGCGATTTCGATGTCCGTGCCGAACTTCTCCAGGGATTTGGCCACCCGGAGTGGAATGGTGGTTGTATTGGTGGATGAGTCCGGCATTTTAAGAAACGTATATGATGCTTTATATGCTTTTAAAGCATCACTAGCGATGTCATAAAGAGGATGTACCGCAACTGTACCGCAAATGGCCCGAACCCGGTCAAATCAGTCCTACATCCCGTGCCGTCACGCCCGCAAACACCTGCTCCAACTGCTTGCCACTCAATCCGAACTGCCGCGCAAACAAACCACCCAGCACCGCCCGGTATTCGTTGAGCACCGGGTAGTCGCGGTTCTGGAACAGGGTGGAAGCGTCGATCCGCAGCTGCTCGCCGGCAATGCGTATCTGGCTCAGGCCGCCGCCGAGCACCCAGTACACCGAACCGTGGCCGTGGTCGGTGCCGCGGTTGCCGTTCTGGCGGAAGGTGCGGCCGAACTCGCTGGCCACCACCACCGTGGTGTTGCGCCAGGCCGGGCCCATTTCCTGGGCGAATGCGGCCAGGCCGCGGCCGAGCTCGTTGAGCCGCGTGGCCAGGTAACCGCTGGCACCGCCCTGGTTCACATGGGTGTCCCAGCCGCCCACGTCGACGAAGCCGATGTTGAAGCGGTCCTGCATCAGCCGTGCGATGCGCTGGGCTTCCAGCTCGAAGCCCTTGGTGCTGATGGCGCCGCGGCTGGCCGCGAGCATCTCGGCGCTGAGTTCGCGGTTGACCTCGTCGCGCAGCGCGAAGCCGCTGTTCACCGGCCCGGCCAGCGGCGTGCCTTGGTACATGGCGGCGATGATGGACGCCTGGCGCGGGTCCACGGCCGGTTTGGTGAGCGAGGCGAGCGCGGCATTCGGCACCTCGACCGCGCCTTGCAGCACCAGCGGCAGCCGGTCGGTGAAGGCCATCGGCCGCGCACCGTTGACCACGGCGGCCAGCCGGTTCAGGAAGCCGGAGCGGTAGTTCCGGCGGCTGTCCAGCGGCTGGCCGAGCTCGATGCTGTCCTGGCTTTCGAAATGGCTGCGCGACAGATCGTCGGTGCCGGCGAACGGGACGAAGCTGGCCTCGCCCTTCTGGAACATCGGGTACACCGTGTCGCGCAGCGCCGGATGCAGGCCCCAGTCCGCGTCGAGCGCGATGGCGGCGTCGGGCTCGGCATTGGGGCGGCGGATGGCGATGTCGGGCCGCGAGGCGTAGTAGAAATCGCTGGACGTCGGCACCAGCAGGCTGGCCGCGTCGTAGGCGCCGCGCAAGAAGACGAACAGCAGGCGCGACTGTGCGGCCGGCGCCGCCAGCAGCTGGCCGGCATGGACAGCCAGGGGCAGGGCTGCGAGCGACTGGATCAGGTGGCGACGTTGCATGGAAGACCTCTACCTTCTTACCTGTTCATGAACTCTGGCGAGGCCAGCAGGAAACTGTTCCACTCCTGCGGCGAAGCCGCCTGGGCCAGCGCGTTCTTCGTGGGAGCACCCAGCGTGCCGTCGATCGCACGGTAATACAGCGCGTTGGCGAGTTGCGGAAACGCGGGCCGCTCCATCGGTTGCGGGCCGTCGGTCTTGAACAGGCCGGCGTTGCCCGAGCCGATGGTGCGCGCGATCTCGAACCGCGTGGCCATCTGGCCGGGGCTGGCCCAGGACGCGGCGTCCAGCGGATAACCATCGGGCGTGGCACGGCCGTACAGCGGCTCGCCCATGCGGTTCAGCCAGCCGAGCATGGGGCCGACATTGAGGATGGGTTTGTCGTCATAGGCCAGGCGCACGGCCGAGACCACGTAACGCACCGGGTCCTTGAATTTCCGGCCCGCGCCCTGGGCGAATTCGGGCGAGGTCATCAGTGTGCGCAAGGTGGCGGCGATGTCGCCATCGCTGCGTTGGAAGGTCTGCGCCATGCGCTCCACCAGGTCCGGCATCGGCTGGTCGCTGAGCCAGTAACGCACCAGTTTTTCGCTGATGAAATGCGCGGTGGCGGGATGGCGGGCCAGCCGGTCCAGGGCCTCGTCCAGCTCGGCCGCGCCGTGGCTGTTGATCGGCTGGCCGAGCAGGCGCTTCGGACCGTAGTCGTGCCGATTGGGGTTGAATTCATACAGGCCCCGGCGCTGGTAGTCGGCCTGGAGCTGCGGGCGCAGCTTGGGCTGGCCCGGCCCATCGGCCACGCCGTTGCCGGTCAGTACCCGGGCCATCTCCTGCACGTCCTGCTGGCTGTAGCCGGCGTTCACGCCGAGGGTGTGCAGCTCCATCAGCTCGCGGGCGTAGTTTTCGTTGATGCGGCCGGCCGCGTTCTGCGCGTTGTCCAGGTAGCGCAACATGGCCGGGTGGTGCGCCACGGCACCGAGCAGGTCGCGGAACTTGCCCAGGGCGTGCGGGCGGATGGCGCTGTCCTCGTAGTCGCCGACCATCACGCGCAGATTGGCCTTGGCCTGGTGCACGTTGAAGTGGTTGAGCCAGAACCAGGTCATCTGCTCCTGCACCTGGTTTTTGGAGTACAGCGCGCGCAGCAGATGGCGGGTGGCGGCTTCACGCGCGAGGCGGTTCATCTCCTGCTGGTAGGCCTGGCGCGCGGCTTTTCTGTCGTCCTCGGTGGCCGCGGGGTTGGTGCCTTCCTTGTTGCGCTGCTCCATCTCCCGCACCAGGTCTTCGAACGGGCGCTGGCTGATGGTCATCGCCTCGATCTGCTGCTGCACCGCCGGCGGCAGCGCGGCCGGGCCAGGGTGCAGCTGTTGCGACAGGTAGGCGGCGGAGCCCTGGGCCTCGGCCTGCGCCACGACGTTCAGGTTGGCGCCCCAGGTCAGCCGGTTGGTGGTTTCGTAGGCGGCCTTGGGAGACAGCGCGGCCGCAGACGTTGCGGGCTGGCGGCCCGGCGCGACCGTGGCACAGGCTGCGAGCAGGCCGCTTGCGGCCAGGACCAGAGGCATCCAGCGCGGCAGCGGCACGGGACTTGGCGGAAAAGCGATGCGCAGGCGCATTGGAGTTTCCTTGTGGGGTGGCTCCCTGCAACGGACTGGCTGCGGAAGGCGATGACGATCTTTACATTGGACACCGTTTAGGCGCCGTCGCCCAGTCCCTGATCCGAGTCCCTCATGGTAGAGCGGGCATGCACCGCCCGCCCGGCTTCAGCATTCGACGATGTTGACCGCCAACCCGCCGCGTGCGGTTTCCTTGTATTTGGTCATCATGTCGGCGCCGGTCTCGCGCATGGTCTTGATGACCTTGTCCAGGCTCACATGGTGCGTGCCGTCGCCGTGCAAGGCCATGCGCGCGGCGTTGATGGCCTTGACCGAGGCGATGGCGTTGCGCTCGATGCACGGGATCTGCACCAGCCCGCCAACGGGGTCGCAGGTCAGGCCGAGGTGGTGTTCCATGCCGATCTCGGCCGCGTTTTCAACCTGCTCGGGGCTGCCACCCATCACCGCGCACAAACCGGCCGCCGCCATGGAGCAGGCCACGCCCACCTCGCCCTGGCAGCCGACTTCGGCGCCGGACAGCGAAGCGTTTTCCTTGTACAACATGCCGATGGCCGCGGCGGTCAGCATGAAGTCGATCACGCCGGCGGGCGTGGCGGTGGCGACGAAACGGGTGTAGTAGTGCAGCACGGCGGGCACGATGCCGGACGCACCGTTGGTGGGCGCGGTGACCACGCGGCCGCCGGCGGCGTTTTCCTCGTTGACCGCCAGGGCGTAGAGGTTGACCCAGTCGAGCACCTGCAGCGGGTCGCGCAGCGCGGCTTCCGGGTTGGCGCACAGCTGGCCGTACAGGTCGGCGGCGCGGCGCTTGACCTTGAAGCCGCCGGGCAGGATGCCCTGGGTGCGGCAGCCGCGCGCCACGCAGGCCTGCATCACGTCCCAGATCTTGTGCAGGCCGGCGTCGATCTCGGCATCGCTGCGCCAATGGCGTTCATTGCGGCGCATCAGCTCGGCGATCGAAATGCCCGCGTCCTGGCACTGCCGCAGCAGCTCATCGCCGCTGTGGAAGGGGTAGGGCAGCACCGTGACGTCCGGGACCAGCATCTTCTGTTTCTCGCCGTCGGCCGCCACCTCGTCGCTGACCACGAAGCCACCGCCCACCGAGTAGTAACAACGGTTGAGCAGTTCGGCGCCCGCCGCGTCGAAGGCCACGCAGCGCATGCCGTTCGGATGGAAGGGCAGGGTTTCGCGGCGGAAGAAAGTCAGGTCGTCCTTTTCCTTGAACGGCACGGCGTGGTGGCCGGCAAGCTGCAGCTGGCCGGTCTCGCGGATGCGCGCCAGCAAGGCCGGGATCGCCTCCACATCCACAGTTTCGGGGTCGTGGCCCTCGAGCCCGAGCAGCACCGCCTTGTCCGAGCCGTGGCCCTTGCCGGTCGAGCCGAGCGAGCCATACAGCTTGACCTCGACATGGGTACAGGCGGCAAGCAGGCCCTGGTGCAGCAGCCGCTCCGTGAACAGCCGCGCGGCCCGCATCGGGCCGACGGTGTGGGAACTGCTCGGGCCGATGCCGATCTTGAAGATGTCGAAGACGCTGACGGCCATGGTAGGTGCCTCTTAATTTTTAGCGCTGGGCGGTTTGGTAGTCGGGATGCACGAAGAACGGGGCGTCCGAGCGTGGCAGTGGTGCCTTGCCGCGGATGGCATCGGCCATTTTCTCCGCCAGCATGATGGTAGGTGCATTCAGGTTGCCGCTGACGACGTCGGGCATGATGGACGCGTCCACTACCCGCAGGCCGGCTACGCCGTGGACCCGGCCGCTGTGGTCGGTCACGGCCATCTCGTCCGTACCCATTCGGCAGGTGCACGACGGGTGCAGCGCGCTTTCACCGTGCTCGCGGATATGGGCGTCAATCTCGGCATCGGTTTGCACCGCGTCGGTGGGGGAGACCGGATCGCCGCGGAAACGGTCGAAAGCTTTTTGCGCAAAAATCTCGCGCGTCAAGCGGATGCCGGCGCGCATTTCCTTGCGGTCTTGCGCCGTGGCCATGTAGTTGAACAGGATGCGTGGCGCTTCTTTCGGGTTGGCGCTTTTCAGCGTCACCGCGCCGCGGCTGGTCGGGCGCATCGGCCCCACATGGGCCTGGAAGCCGTGGAAGCTGGCGGGAGCGCTACCGTCGTACTGGATCGCCATCGGCAAGAAGTGGTACTGCAGGTCGGGATGCTTGACGCCGGCTTCGCTGCGGATGAAACCACCCGATTCGAAGTGGTTGGTGGCGCCCAGGCCGGTGCCCTTGAGCATCCATTCTGCGCCGATCTTCATCTTGGCCACGGGATTCATCGCGCTGTACAGGGTGATCGGCTCCTTGCATTGGTACTGCACATAGGTTTCCAGATGGTCCTGCAGATTGGCGCCCACGCCGCGCAAGGGCGCCATCACGCGGACACCCAGGCGACGCAGGTCGTCGGGATTGCCCACGCCAGACAGCATTAACAACTGCGGCGAGTTGATGGCGCCACCGCACAGGATGACTTCGCGGCTGGCGCGGATCAGGTCGGTATGGTGGCCGTTGATGACTTCCACACCGATCGCCTTGGGCGGGCTGGTCTCGGGCTCGAACACCACTCGGGCTACCAGCGCGCGGGTGCGCACCTGCAGGTTGGGGCGTTTTAATGCCGGGCGCAGATAGGCCATCGCCGCGCTCCAACGCCGGCCTTTGTGGACCGTCATGTCCATGGGCCCCAGGCCTTCCTGGCGGTAACCGTTCATGTCGGCGGTATAGGCGTAGCCGGCCTGCTGCCCGGCTTCGATGAAGGCGTTGTAGAGCGGGTTGATGCAGGCGCCGGTGGACACATTCAGCGGGCCGCTGTCGCCGCGGTAGGCATCGCCGCCCTTGGCCCGGGTTTCGGCCTTGCGGAAGTAGGGCAGGCAGTCGGCATAAGACCAGTTCTCCAGGCCCTTGTAGCTGGCCCAGCCCTCGTAGTCGAGCGCGTGGCCGCGGATGTAGACCATGCCGTTGATCGACGAGGAGCCGCCCAGCACCCGGCCGCGCGGGCAGTACATGGGGCGGTTGTCCATGAAAGGCTCGGGCTCGGAATGGTAGAACCAGTTGTACTTGTCATTGGCCAACGGGTAGGCGAAGGCCGAGGGCATGTGGATGAAGATGCTGCGGTCGGCCGGGCCGGCCTCCAGCACCAGCACCTTGACCTCGGGGTCTTCGGTCAGGCGGTTGGCCAGCACGCAACCGGCCGAGCCGGCGCCAACGATGATGTAGTCGAAAGTCTCTACAGCCATGGCTTGTGTCCTAGCGGTAGCCGCAGGCCACCTGGCCCAGCTCCACGTACACGGTCTTCAGCTGGGTGTAGTGCTCCAGCGCCACCATGCTGTTTTCATGGCCGATGCCGGATTCGCCCGCGCCGCCGAACGGGATTTCGATCGGCGTGATGTTGTAGTTGTTGATCCAGCAGATGCCTGCCTTGAGGCTGGCCGCCACGCGGTGCGCGCGTGTGCCGTCGCGCGTGAACACACCCGCGGCCAGGCCGAAGCGCGTGGCGTTGGCACGCTGCACCACTTCGGCTTCGCCGTCGAACACCAGCACGGCCATGACCGGCCCGAAGATCTCTTCCTGCACGATGGTCATGCCGTCGGTGCAGTCGGCAAAGATGGTGGGCGCGACGAAGTTGCCCTGCTCGCAGCCAGGCACCTGCACCGGCGTGCCGCCGCAGACCAGGGTCGCGCCTTCGGCCACGCCGCTGGCCACATAGCCCAGTACCTTGTCGCGGTGGGCGGCGGAGATCAGTGCGCCGACTTCGGTTTCGGGGTGGGTCGGGTCGCCCATGCGCAGCAGCAGCGTGCGCTCTTTCAGTCGGGCCAGGAACTTGTCCTTGATCCCGCGCTGCACGAACACCCGGGTGCCGTTGGTGCAGATCTCGCCCTGGGTGTAGAAATTGGCCATCATGGCCGCGGTCACCGCCTGCTCGAAGTCGGCGTCTTCGAAGACGATCAGCGGCGACTTGCCGCCAAGCTCCATGGTGACGCGCTTCAAGGTGCTGGCAGCGCTGGCCATGACCCGTTTGCCGGTGGGGATCGAGCCAGTGACTGACACCTTGGCCACGTCCGGATGGGCGGCCAGCAGTGCGCCGGTGGTGCCACGGCCCTGCAGCACGTTGAACACACCCGGCGGTACACCGGCCTCCAGGTAGATCTCGGCCAGCTTCACCGCCGTCATCGGCGTCAGCTCGGATGGTTTGAAGACCATCGCATTGCCGGCGGCGAGCGCGGGGGCGGACTTCCAGCAGGCGATCTGGACCGGGTAGTTCCATGCGCCGATGCCCACACACACGCCGAGCGGTTCGCGCCGCGTGTAGGCGAAAGCATTCTTCAGCGGGTATTGCGCACCGGCCAGCGTGGCGGCCGCACCGGCGAAATATTCGATGCAGTCGGCACCGCTGGCCACGTCGACCACGCTGGCTTCCTGCCAGGGCTTGCCGGTGTCTTGAACTTCGAGCGCCGCGAGTTCGTCGTTGCGCTCGCGCAGCAGTTGTGCGGCGCGGTGCAGGATGCGCCCGCGCTCGGCGCCGGTCATGGCCGACCACACGGTGAACCCACGCTGTGCCGCAGCGACCGCGGCATTCACGTCGGCCTCGGCGCCGTCCCGCAACCAGCCGATGGCGGCACCGGTGGCGGGGTTGAGATTGGCGAAGGATTCGCCGCCGCCGTGTACCGGCAGGCCGTCGACGAAACTGGGGATCGGGTGAGAGCTCATGGGGGAGTGTGTTCGAGAGGTTAGCGCAAAAGATCGGCGCACAAGATCAAAGGTCAGCGCAGCACCACGGTCTTCATGCCGTTGATGAAGACCCGCCGCTCCAGCACGAAGCGCATGGCGCGCGACAGCACCAGGCTTTCCACCAGGCGACCGGCTTGCGACAAATGCTGGGGCGTGTCGGCGTGGTCCACGCGCTCCACCGACTGTTCGATGATGGGGCCTTCGTCCAGGTCGGTGGTGGCAAAGTGGGCCGTGGCACCGATGAGCTTCACGCCCCGGTCAAAGGCCTGCTGGTAGGGCTTGCCGCCCTTGAAGCCGGGCAGGAAGGAATGGTGGATGTTGATCACGCGGCCATGCAGCTCATGGCACAGGGCTTCACTCAGCACCTGCATGTAGCGGGCCAGCACCACGTACTCGGCATCGGTGTCCAGGATCAGTTGCTTGAGCTTGGCTTCTTGCGCGGGCTTGGTGTCGGCGGTGATCGGCAGGTGGTGGAAGGGAATGCCTTCGGCCGCAGCCAGCGGTGCCAGGTCGGCGTGGTTGGAGACGATGGCCACGATGTCCATCTTGAGTTCGCCGCGCCGCCACTGGGCGATGAGCTCGCGCAGACAGTGGTCGAACTTGGACACCATGATCAGCACGCGGGTCGGCTGGGCCAGGTCGTGCACCTGCCACTGCGCCTGCGGAAAACCCACCGCCAGCTCCGAAAACGCGCTGTGCAAGGCCTGTACCGAGCTGGTCAGGCTGAACACGCTGCGCACGTAAAAGCGCTCGGTGCTGTGGTCGTCAAACACCGAAAATTGTTCGATGTAGGCACCGTGTGTGTTGAGCAGGGCCGACACGGCAGCAACCTGCCCCTGGGCGCTGCCGCAGGCCAGGTTCAGGCAGTAATGGGTGGAGGGGGCAGTGTGCATGGCGGAGCTTGGAAATGGGGCGGCTGCCCGGTGTTGCCCCCTCTCCCGCTGGCGGGAGAGGGATGGGGTGAGGCTGGCTTATTTCAGCGCCGCAGTGACCGCCGCCAAGCCGTCCTTGCCGTCAAAGGTCTTTACACCCTTGAGCCAGCCGTCCAGCACGCCGGGGTTCTTTTTCAGGTAGGTGCGGGCGGCATCGTTGGGCTTGGCTTTGTTGATGATGTCCACCATCACCATGTTCTCGATCGTGGTGGTGAACTGCAGGTTCTTCAACAGCGTGGCCACGTTGGGGCAGCGGGCTTCATAGCTGGGAGGTACGGCGGTGAAGACTTTGGATTCGCCGTAGTTGGGGCCAAATCCGCTGGTGTCGCCGCCTTCGAGGTACTTCATCTTCATCTGCACGTTCATGGGGTGCGGCTCCCAGCCCAGGAAGACGATGGCCTTGCTGGCGCGGCCTGCGCGCTGCACTTCGGCCAGCATGCCGGCTTCGCTGGATTCGACCATCTTGAAGCCCTTGAGGCCGAACTCGTTCTTGTCGATCATGCCCTGGATGATGGCGTTGCCGTCGTTGCCGGGCTCGATGCCGTAGAGTTTGCCGTCCAGTTCCTTTTGGAACTTGACGATGTCGGCAAAGGTCTTCAGGCCCTTGTCATACAGGTAGGCGGGCACGGCCAGGGTGTATTTGGCACCGACCAGGTTGGGGGTGTCCAGCACCTTGATCTGGCCCGCCTTGACGAAGGGCTCGATGATGGGGGTCATGGTGGGGTTCCAGTAGCCCAGGAAGGCATCGATCTGTTTGGACTTGATGCCCGCGAAAGTGATGGGCACCGAGGCAATGGTCACCGTGGGCTTGTAGCCCAGGCCTTCGAGCACCACCGAGGCCATGCCGGTGGTGGCGGCGATGTCGCTCCAGCCCACGTCGGCAAAGTGCACAGCTTTGCAGCTGGCGTCTTCGGCATGTGCGGCAGGTCCGCACAACCAGCCAATCGAGCAAGCCACACCGAGAAAAGCGAGTTTCAAATTCATGAGCCGGTCCTTGTAAATGAGGGTGTTGCATCGAGGGTCGCAACATCTTGCACTTTCACAGGTTGACGCGGCGGAACTTTGCTGGAAGCGACGCGGAGTTGTCCGCGCGCGGCAAGGGTGCTACGTGCCGCCATCATGCATGGAGAACTGGCGAGGCGATGTCGTTTCCCGATGGTGTTGCGTCGAAATCGGGCGGTTGCGCCGGATGTGTGCATCGAATAATGAAATCCAGGGCAGGCAATACGTGCCTGGTCCGAAAACTCATTTTTCAACGAACACATTATGAAATCGACCCTGCGAATTTCCTCTGTCATTTTGGGCCTCTGGGTTTGTTCGGCACAGGCCCAGACCGCCGGCACGGAAGCCGCGGCCGCGCCCGCACCCGATGCGGCGCCGGCAGCTTCCCCTCTCTCTGCCAACATCACATTGGCCTCGCAATACGTGTCGCGCGGATTTCGGCAAACCTGGGGGCGACCGGCATTGCAGGGCGGTGTGGACTATGTGCACGCCAGCGGGTTTTCCGTGGGCACCTGGTTGTCCACCATCGATAAAAGATACGTTGAAAAAGGCACGGTCGAATGGGACCTGTATGGTGGCTATTCGGGGGCGGCCGGCGATATCGGCTATAGCGTTCTGGCCTATTACTACAAATACCCAGGTGCGGTGATTTCCGCGACCGGCACCAAGTTCGATTACGGCGAGTTGTCGCTCGGCCTGACCTACAAGTTCCTCTACGGCAAGTACAACCGAACCATGACCAAGGACTTCTTCGGCATCACCGATGCCCGCGGCACGGGCTACTGGGACATCGGTGCGAATCCCGAGCTGGGAGACGGCTACACGCTGAACCTGCACTATGGCATCGGGCGGGTGGCCAGCAACGGGGCGGCCGACAACTCGGTCTGGAACTGGAAGGACTACAAGGTCGGCGTGAGCAAGTCTTTCGATGGCGGCTGGACGCTGTCCGGCGCCTACACCAAGGCCAAGGGTTCGACCAACATCTACGACCAGTACACGACCGGCGTGCTCAATTCTTCTGGCAACCTGGACGTCTCGAATCCTGCGCGCGGCACTTTCGTGCTGTCGCTCAACAAGGTCTTCTGAGTCCCTTGAAGATGGCCGCCGAATCCAGAACTGTCTCAGGCCTCAAGGGGCTGGGTATGGCTTTGGCGAAGCTCCTTCATCGGGAAATCGAAATCGATGGAAGGCGGCGGCATGTCACGGGCCGATGACATCACCGACGCCGCCGGTGCCAGGCTGGCCTGTTGCCGCGCTGCCGACCGGCGGGCCGCGGGCTGGGCTGCGGCGGCATGCCTGCGCCTTTCCTCGCTCGGCGAATGCCCGAACAGGCTGCGGTAGGCCTTGCAAAAATGAGAAGACGACTGGAAGCCGCAGGCCACCGTGACCTGCATGATCAGCAGGCTGCTGTGCGTCAGCAGCTCCTGAGCGCGGCGTAGGCGCAGGTTCATGTAGTACTGCGCCGGATTCAGCTTGAAGTAGCGGTGGAACAGCCGTTCGAGCTGACGCAGCGACAGGCCCACCGCGCTGGCGAGTTCGCTCAGGGGCAAGGGCTCTTCGATGTTGGCGGCCATGATCTCGGCGGCTTCGGTGAGGTGCTGATAGCCCGGCCCGATGCATTCGGGCTGTGGAATCCGCTGGCGGTCGCTGCTGGCGCGCAGCCGCTCGACGAGGAACTGCTCGGAAATGTCCATCACCAGTTTGGCGCCGTGGCTGGCGCGCACCAGGTGCAGCATCAGGTGCAGTGGCGCGGTGCCGCCGGAGCAGGTCATGCGGTCGCGGTCGAGGATGAACACCTCATTGGAGAAACGTACCTTGGGAAATTCTTCGCTGATGGCGGCGAGATTTTCCCAGTGGATGGCGCAGCGGTAGCCGTCGAGCAGGCCGGCGCTGGCCAGCGCAAACGCACCGGTGCAGAGTGCACCCATCGGCACGCCCGACGCCGCGCACTGCCGCAGCATCTTGCGTACCTTGTCGCCCACGTGGCTGCGGATGTTCACGCCGCCGCAGACGAAGACCATGTCGCAGTCGGCCAGGCCGGGCAGGTCGCCGGTGGCGGTGACCGCCAGGCCATTGCTGGCCACCGCCGTGGTCTGGTCGGGGCTGGCCACGGTCCAGCGGTACAGGGTGTTCCGGCTGATGTAGTTGGCCATGCGCAGCGTTTCCACCGCGTTGGCGAAGGCGATCATCGAGTAGTCGGGCAGCAGAATGAAGCCGACATGGGTCACGTGGCTTGCATGGGCGTGGTTCGTGCCGGCTGCGGTCGGGGGGACGGGTGAGGCAGATGACATGGGCGCGCCTTGGTTGGGTTGGGCTTTCAGCTATCGCGGCTCTTGCGCACGCCGAAGCTTTCGGTGAACCGGTCGAGGATGATGGCCAGCAGCACCACTGCCAGCCCGCTTTCGAAGCCCAGGCCGATGTCCAGCCGCTGGATGCTGGCGAGCACGTCGTTGCCCAGGCCGCCGGCACCCACCATGGAGGCAATGATGACCATCGACAGCGCCATCATGATGGTCTGGTTGACGCCGGCCATGATGGTCGGTATGGCGATCGGCAACTGCACCTTGAACAACAGTTGCAGCGAGGTGCAGCCGAAGGCGTTGCCGGCTTCCACCTGCTCCGCACTCACCTGGCGGATGCCGAGGCTGGTGAGCCGCACCACCGGCGGCATGGCGAAGATCACCGTGGCGATGGTGCCGGGCACGCGGCCCAGGCCGAACAGCATGGCCGCCGGGATCAGGTAGACGAAAGCCGGCATGGTCTGCATGAAGTCGAGCACCGGCCGCACGCTGGCGTTGACGTGGTTGTTGCGCGCGCACCAGATGCCCAGCGGAATGCCGAAGAACAGGCTGATCAGGGTGGCCGACAAGGTCAGCGCCAGCGTCACCATGGTCTGTGTCCAGAAGCCGGTGACCACGATCAGCAGCAGGGACAGGACCACGAACACGCCGAAGCCCCAGCCCAGGCGCCGCACGCCGACCACCGCGGCCACGCCGATGACCAGCCAGAAGGGCATGGCCAGCATGCCCTGCTCGATCGACTGGGCAAAGCCCTCGACCACGACGCCGACGGAGTCGAACACGGTGGCGCCGTTGTCCAATAACTCTTTGACGCCGGCGTTGACCCATTTGCCCAGGGGCAGCATGTTGCGCGTGGCATCGGTGAACTGGCTCAAGAGATCAGACATGGCGGGCTTCCTGGGACATCTTGACGAGCAGGCTGCGCGGCGAGATGCAGCCGAGCAAGCGGTCGGTGGCGTCGAACACGCCCACGGGCTGGTCCATGCCGAGCACGATCTTCATGGCTTCGGGCAGGGTGGTGGACCAGGGCAGGCGTGGCCCGCCGTGGTAGGAATGGCCGTTGAGCCCGGGGTCGAGCAGGTCGGCGGCCGTGAGGTAGCGCGAGGTGTCCACGCCTTCGAAGAACTTGCGCACATACGCATTGGCCGGCCGGGTGATGATCTCGTGGGCCGTGCCTTCCTGCACCAGGTTGCCGCCTTCCATGATGGCGATGCGGGTGCCGATGCGCAAGGCCTCTTCGAGGTCGTGCGACACGAACAGCACGGTGCGTCGTTGCTCGCGCTGCAGGTCCATCATCAGGGTCTGCATTTCGATGCGTTTGAGCGGGTCGAGTGCGGAGAAGGCCTCGTCCATCAGCAGGATGTCGGGGTCGACCGCCAGTGCCCGCGCCAGGCCCACGCGCTGCTGCATGCCGCCCGACAGCTGCGACGGGTATTTGGCCGCATAGGTCTGCAGGCCGACCTGCCGCAGCACTTCCATGGCCCGGTCTTCTCGCGCCTTGCGCGGCGTGCCTGCCATTTCCAGGCCGAAGGCCGCGTTGTCGAGCACGCTGCGGTGCGGCATCAGCGCGAACGACTGGAACACCATGGCCACGCGTTTGCGCCGCCACTTCACCAGCTCCGGTTGCGGCAGCTTGGCGATGTCTTCGCCGTCGATGGTGATGGCGCCGGAAGAGGGTTCGACCAGGCGGTTGATGAGCCGGATCAGGGTGGACTTGCCAGAGCCCGACAAACCCATGAGCACATAGATCTCGCCCGGCATGACGTCGAAGCTGACCTTGTTGACCCCCACCACATGCCCGGTCTTGGCAAAAACTTCGTCCTTGGTGTGGCCTTCGCTTAATAGCTTGGCGGCTTCCTTGATATTGGTTCCGAATATCTTGTAAAGATCTCTGACGCAGATTTTGGGTTGAGTCATCGTGGGTCTCCGGGAGCTTGGCGGGTGAATACTATGGTATTTTTATAAGCAAGCAATGTGCCACTTACGGTGTGGCTATTTTTATTATATTTTTGTGATTTAAAAGGCGATTTTAATCAACTCAAACCACGATGGGATGAGATCGCACCAGCTTGGAAATTAAGGCTGTAAATGAATGTATTGGTGTGATTTTTGAATTAAAGTGGTGCGCGTCCTGGGCGGCTATCTGTCTAATGCGACATCGCTTTGTGGTCGGCTGCAGCAAGGCAAGATCCAGCCTTGGTCAATTTCACGTTGGCGGATGCCACCGGCGTGTTTTATTTCGACCTGACCCGAGATTTTTTTGGTTTTACAAGTGCCGCAGGCTCCACTGCTGCAGGAAGACGGCAACCTTAATCCTGCTGCCGCGGCGGCCTGCAAAATGGTTTGATCGGATCGGCAGGTAAATTCTTGCGCTAGTTTTTGGAGGTGAATTCGATATGTTGTAACGCCGGTTTCATTTTCTGGCGATGAATGTTCTATTTCAGGTTGAATTTCCGCGGGCAAGGATTCGAAAGAGAAACTTTCCTCGCGGTAGCGCTGCATGTCGAAACCCGCCCCGGCGAGCATGCCGCGCACCGCGCCCATGAACGGTGCCGGGCCGCAGGTGTAGACGTCGCGCTGCAGGAAATCCGGCGCGATATGGGCCAGGCGGTGGAGATCGAGCCGGCCCAGGTGTCCGGCGTAGTTGCTGCCGTGTGTGTGGTGCTCACACACCATGGCCAGGCGCAGGTGCGCCATGTTGCGCGCCATCATGCTGAGCTCTTCGGGGAACAGCAGGTCGGCGGGCGTGCGGGCGCAATGCACGAACACGATGTCGGCATCGCTGCCCAGGTCGTGCAGCGCCCGTGTCATCGACATCAACGGCGTGACGCCGCTGCCGCCCGACACGAACAGATAACGCTGCGCTGGCGCGCTGAAGCAGCTGAAGCAGCTGAATGCGCCCGACGGCCCCATCACCCCAAGCGCCATGCCGGCGCGCAGGTGGTCGTGCAGCCAGTTCGACACCATGCCGCCGGGCACACGTTTGACGGTGATGCTCACCAGGTCGGGCCGGGTAGGGGTGCTCGAAAGGGTGTAGCAGCGGTTGATGCGGCGGCCGTCGACTTCGAGTTCCAGCGTGATGAACTGGCCAGGCAGGTAACGGAAGCTGCGCGGGCCGTCGGCGGCCAGCACGAAGGTCTTGACGTCGTGGGTTTCCTGGCGCACGTGGACGCAGCGCAAGGTTTCGTCCTGGTCGGCGGACCATGGGCGGGAGGCGGGCGCCGAAAAATCGGGGGCGTGGGCAGGTGAGGGCATGGCGGCTGTCGGGAACGCGGCTCGAGGTGGATGTGGAAAGGCTGAGGGGAGGGCTCAGCGGGTCAGTGCGTCCAGGCGGCGCACATACCAGTTGCAGAACTTTTCCACCAGTCCTTCGGTGAACGGTGAATACGGGCCGGGTTCGTAGGCGCCGGTGCCGATGCCGATCTGAGATTCCTCGACCAGGCGGCGGTCCTGGGCATTGGTGGCGTTCCACACCGCGGTGAGGTTCTCCACGCTGTAGTCCACGCCTTCGACGGCATCCTTGTGCACGCACCAGGTGGTGCGCACCAGGGTCTTGGTGGCCGAGATCGGCAGCACCGAGAAGCTGACGACATGGTCGCTCATGAAGTGGTGCCAGGAGTTGGGCTGGGTCCAGAACGACAGACCCCCGAGCGCTGGATCGCGCAGGTTGCCAAGCAGCTTCTTCGACGCCACTTCGGCGTTCAGCGTCTGCGACTGGCCCGAGCGGTCGATGGGCAGGCGCTGCGTGCGAAAGCCGGTGATGCGCTCGTCGAGCGTGTCGATCTCGGCCGAGGGCAGGCCCATGGCTTCCCAGCGCGCATGGCTGGCTTCCAGGATCTCCTGGAAGCGCTGCAGGCCCTCGGCATTTTGTGGGTCGGGCTGGTAGCCAAAGCCGTATTCGTGCAGCGAGATGGTCAGCTCGGGATGGTTGCCCACGCAGTGGTAACACTCGCGGTTGTTCTCCATGGTGAGTTTCCAGTTGCAGTCTTCCACCAGGTCGACCTGGGCCGCCACCTTGCAGTCGGCCAGTCGGTGCGGGGCGAGGTAGGGCGTCATCTCCTGGTCCATCAGTGCGAAGTCTTCCGGCGGGTTCTTGGCCAGGCAGATGAAGATCAGGCCGGCGAGATTGCGCAGGTGCACCGGCTTCAGGCCCAGGCCGCGCGGGTCGAAATCTTCGCCCATGTGTTTGGCATGGATCAGCTTGCCGGCGAGGTCGTACGTCCATTGGTGGTAGGGGCAGACGATGTTGCCCACCACGCCCTGCTGCGTCGCGCACAGCCGCGAGCCGCGGTGGCGGCAGACGTTGTGGAAGGCCTTGATCTGCATGTCGTCGTCGCGCACGATCAGGATCGAATGTTTGCCGAAGTCGACGGTGATGTAGTCGCCGGCCTCGGGCACCTGCGGCTCGACCGCGACATAGATCCAGTGTTGGCCGAAGATGTGTTCCATATCGGCCTGGAGCACGCTGTCGCTCAGGTAGAAGGGGGCTTCGAGGCTATGGCCCGGGCGGCGCCGCGCGATCAGTTCACGGGTGAGCAGCGTGGCCGCGGAAATGGGGTTGTTCATTGGGGTGTCTCCTCAAAAATGCACGAGAGAATGGGTTCGCAGGTAGTCCAGTACCGCCTGCGCCTTGCTGTGGGCGTCGCCGGTGTGCAGCACCGTGCCACCGGTCGACGGTGATTCGATCGCGCCCAGCATGCGGGCATGTCCGCTTTGCACGGCCCTGGCTTCGAGCAGCTTGCGGCGTTTGCTGCCGGGCACGAGTTGGCCCATGGGGGTGGGTGCGGACGTGGGCGTGGATGTCGATGCGGCTTCCACGCCACGTGCCGGTCTGCGCACGATGCGGCCGGCCATCGCCGCGGCCAGCGCATGGCGCAGCGTCACCGGGGCCGCGGCGCTGACCACGATCACGGCCGGCGGGCTGATGCGCAGGCGCCGGCGCGCGCCCTTGGGCAGGGCCTGGGTCACGATCCAGGCCGCACCGTCGGGCTGCACCGACAACACGTCGGCAATCAGCGGCCGGCCAAGTGCGGCCGCCAGCGCATGCGGCAACATGCCGCTGCCCTGCTCGGCGCCGCTGCGGGTGCCGGCCAGTACCCAGGGCACATCGCGTAGCGCGGGCAGCAGCGTGGCTGCGAGGTCGGCGCTGTTGATGCTGTTGATGCTGTTGGTGCATTCCAGAATCTCGACTTGCGTGGCGCCGAGTGCCAGGTAGTCGCGGGCCGCCGCGTCGGGCAGGCTGCCCGCGCTCAGCAGCCTTGCCGTGCCGGACAGGCCGAGCGCCAGCGCGGCGGCGGTGGCGTCGGCATGGCTGCGTGTCAGCCTGCCGCTGACCGCATGCGCACGCGCCGCGACCAATACCGTAATGTCCGTGGTGTCCGTGGTGTCCGTGGTGGGTTTCATGCCGCCTCCTTTTGCCGGCGCACCAGCGCGAGCAGGGCCTGCATCAGCGCGGCGCTGTCTTCCACCACCGTCAGGTCGGCGCGGCGCGTGATCGGTGCCGAGGCATCGAGGTTCACCGCGATCACATGGCGGCAGTCCTTGATGCCCTGCAGGTGCTGCACCGCGCCGGAGATGCCCAGCGCCATGTAGGCCGACGCGAACACGGTCTTGCCGGTGGCGCCGATCTGCTGCGTGCGCGCGAAGCGGCCGTCGTCCACCGCGACGCGCGAGGCGCCCACGGCCGCGCCGACTTCGCGCGCGAGGCTGTGGAACAGCGTGAGGTCGGTCACACCGTTGCCCGCGGCCAGGATGAAGTCGGCCTCTTCCAGCGCCAGGCTCTGCGGGTCGCCGGCCTGGACGCCAAGGTCTTCGACCTGGGCTTCGGCCATGATCGGCAAGGCCTGCACCGCGTCGCGCAGACCCAGTCCGGTGAATGGCAGCCGGGTGCTGGCCACGCCTTTGGCGAGCAGCATCACCTGGGCGTGGGGGCGCAGCCAGTCTTGCAGCGGTGTGGCGGGCGAGCGCAGGCTGTCGGCACCGAGTTCCACCACATGGCAGGCCAGGTCGAGCCCGGCCGCGATCGCGAAGCGGCGCCCGAGTTCGCCGTCGGCGCCGGCGTCGGCGAACAAGCACTGCAAGGAGCCCTGGGCGGCGTGGATGCCCTGCAGCCATTGCACGCAGGCGGTGGGCTGGTAGCGGCCGGGATCGAAGTCTTCGGCCACCAGCAGGCGGTCGGCACCCAGTGCGGCCAGGTCGTCATGGCAGGCGCCGAGCACGGCCACGATGACCTCGGTGTCGGCCGCGGCCAGGATCGCCGCCGCGGCGATCGCCTGGCGTGCGGTGTCGCTCAAGGCGCCGCGTTCGGCATGGGTGACCACCAGTGTGGCGCGCTTGAACGGGCCGGCGCTGCGCAGCGGTTTGGCGGTCGGTGCCTGGTGTTGCCGCGCGGCAAAGCGCTCGCCTTCGCTGCTGCCCAGGACGATGCGGCGCAGGCCCGCGGGTGTGATGATGGCCGGGCGGCGCGGGTCGATGCGCCGCACCAGGGTTTGGCTGTTGTGGCTATTGTTGCTGTTCATGCAAGCTCCAATGCGTGGGCCAGTAGTTCGGCGATGTCGCGCACCTCGGGCCGCGGGCCGACCACCCCTTCGAGCATCGCCGTGCAGTTCGGACAGGCCACGGCCACCACGCCCGCGCCGGTGTTTCTGGCATCGGCCATACGGATGTCGGGGATCCGCGTCGCGCCGGGAATGTCGGTGAACGGCGCGCCGCCGCCGCCGCCGCAGCAGCGCCCGCGCTCGCGGCTGCGTTCCATCTCCACGACCTTGATGCCGATGCCCTTGAGCACGGCGCGCGGCGCGTCGACTTCGCGGCCGTAGCGCCCGAGGTAACACGGGTCGTGGTAGGTCACGGCCTCGCTGTTCGCGGCGCGTGTGGGTTGCAGCTGTTTGCGGCCCAGCAGGTCGGCCAGCAACTGCGTGTGGTGCCACACGTCGAAGTTGCCGCCGAGGGCCGGGTATTCGTTCTTCAGGGCGTGGAAGATATGCGGGTCGGGTGTCACGATGTGCTTGAAGCTGCGTGCCTGCAGCGTGGCGATGAGCTGCATGGCCAGGCGCTGGAAGCCGGCTTCGTCGCCCAGCCGGCGCGCGAGGTCGCCGCAATCGGTTTCGGCCGCGCCAAGAATGGCGATCTGCAACCCCGCCTTTTGCAGCGTCTTGACCAAGGCGCGCAGGGTGCTCTGGTAACGCATGTCGAAGCCGCCTTCGCCCACCAGCAGCAGCCAGTCGGTGGCCTGGTCGCCGGGCGTCGCGTGGGGCAGCACGGGCAGGTTCAGGTCGGCCGCCCAATGGTGGCGCGCGGCCAGCGGAAAGCCGCCGACGGTGTCGGTGTCGCGCAGTTGCGCCAGTGCTTCCATGCCCTTGTTGGGCACCACGCCGCCGACCAGGGTCATGTGGCGGCGCATGTCGACGATGGCGTCCACGTGTTCGATCAGCATCGGGCACTCTTGCACGCAGGCACGGCAGGTGGTGCAGGACCAGAGCGTGTCGCTGCTGATCAGGCCGTCGACGATGGGCAGCATCGGGGCGCCTGCATGTTGACCCACGGGCCGGCCCGGATAGGGGCTGCCAGCGTAGGCCGCATCACTCTTGGCGCTCATGCCCACCACCAGGTCCTGGATCAGCTTCTTCGGATTCAGCGGCTGGCCCGCGGCGAAGGCCGGGCAGGCGGCCTCGCACTTGCCGCACTGCACACAGGCATCGAAGGACAGCAGCTTGTTCCAGGCGAAGTCGGCCGGTTTGCCCACGCCCATGTCGTCGGCCGACAGGCGCAGCGGCTTGAGCGCGGTGGCGAAACGTTTTTCGGCAGGGCTGCCAAAGCGCTCGGGCCGTGGGTGCAGGCCCAGGTGCAGCAGGCCGGCGACCGCATGTTTCATCGGCCCGCCTCCGGCAATGCCGAACACCAGCTCGGCGCATCCGATCAGCAGCAACAGCAGCGCGAATGCCGCAATCACGAGCGACAGCGTCTGTGCGGGCAGCAAGGTCAGCGCAGCCAGTCCCAGCGCAAAGGCTGCGAGGGTGTAGGGCAACCGCATCCAGGGGCCGCGCGACAGGCGTGCCGGCAGCTGCCGCCGACGATGCCAGACGAAGAACACGCCGACCAGCATCACCGCGGAAGCACCGACGATCGCCAGATCGAGCGCGCGCCAGTACAGCGCGAAGCCATAGTTGACGGCCACCAGCAGCAGCGCTGCGACCGCGCCGCCGGCGGTGGCGACGTGGGTGCGCGCGATATACGGTTCACGCGCCACGACATGATGCAAGTCGACGAAATACCGCTTCGGAATCGTCAGCAGTGCGCCCCAGGACACGGGGGTTGCACGTCCGGTTCGCCACAGCTGTGCGCGGCGCGCGAGGCCAAGTGCGAAGCATGCCGCGACGAGCCAGAACAGCAGGGTCAACAGGTGAGAAGGAGACCAGTCCATCAGCGGGATCCAAGGAATTTTTCCAACACATTGACCAGCAATTGCGGCTGATCTTCCTGTACCAAGTGGCCGGCACCGGGTACGGGGACGAATGCGGAACCGGGAATGGCCTCGTGCAGCCGCCTGCCGGTCGGCAGCGGAATCCAGGCGTCGTTTTCGCCCCAGACGATCAGCACTGGCCGAGCGATGCCGCTGTACAGCGGCTCCAACTCGTCGGTGTAGCGCCGATCGGCCTGCGCGATCTGGCGGTAGAACCCATGCCGGCCGCGCTCGCCGAGCCAGGGCCGCAGAATGCCGGCCAGCGTGTCGGGCGGCATCGGACTGTGCGTCGCATCCTTGACGTAGGCGGTCACGATCGCCTGATGAATGGCGTCCGGCACGCCCCTGAACGCGGCCTCGTGCTGCCTGACATGGGCAAAGAAGGGCGAGCCCCAGGGTGACAGCGCCACCGGATCTATCAAGACCATGCGCTCGAAGCTGCACCGTTCAAGCAAATGGGCGCGCAGCACCGTGGTGCCGCCGAAGTCGTGGCCGACGATCGGTGGCGCGTCGAGTTGCCAGTGGTGCAGCAGCGCGGCCAGCAGCCGGCCCTGTACGTCCAGCGCGACCTTCTGGCCATCGCGCATGTCCGACTGCCCGTAGCCGAGCAGGTCATAGAAGTACACGGTCCGCGTGCGTGCCAGCTCCGGGATCAACTGGCGCCAGTTGAACGAGGACCAAGGCGTGCCGTGGACCAGGACGAGCGGCGGGCCCTCGCCACGGATTTCGTAGCGAACGTCTTGCCCCTCGAAGGCGAAGCTGCGCGACAGCTTCCAGTCGGACATTACGATGGGCCCCATTTCAGAAGTCCTTGCACAGGCGCAGCGAGTCGTAGATCGCGGCGTGGATGTTGTGCATCGACACGCAGTCGCCCACGCGGTACAGCAGGAAGCGGCCGTTGCCGGTGGCTTCGCGCAGGCCGGGCTGCGGTAGCGCGTCATACAGCGCTTCGATATCGGTCTGGCCCTTGTTCATCGACAGGGGCTTCAACTGCCAGTACAGGCTGTCGTTGGGCAGGATGCCGTTCTCGATCACCACCTGGTCCACCGCGCGCTCTTCCAGTGCCTCGGTGTACTCGTTCTTCAGCACGGCAATCAGCTTGTCGCCTTCACGGTAGACCTTCTCCAACCAGAAGTTCGGCGTCTGGATCACGCCATTCGCATAGAGCTGGCGGTAGAAGATCGGGAAGGTGGTGCCGCCCACGTCGTCGGCCACTTTCACGTCGGGCGTGACGATCTCCACCAGCTTGCCGCGCGCGGCGATGAAGTCGGCCACACCGGTGCCCGCATGGGTGCTGATGCTGTCGTAGACCAGCACGTTCTCACCCGGTGCAACGGCGCCCGAGAGGATGTCCCAACCGCTCACGGCCAGGCCTTCGGCCGCACCCCAGGCCGGTGTCTGGCCGGTATGCGGCACGCCGCCGGTGGCCAGCACCACGATGTCGGGCTGTTCGGCCAGGATCATGTCCATGGTGGCGGCCACGCCCAGGCGGCGGTCCACACCCAGGCGCACGGTTTCCATGTCGAACCAGCGGATGATGCCGGCCATCTGCTCGCGCTTGGGCGGCTTGGCGGCCAGGTTCACCTGCCCGCCGACGACCGGGCTCTTCTCGAACAACACCACATCGTGGCCGCGCTCGCGGGCCACGCGGGCGGCTTCCAGCCCGGCCGGGCCTGCACCCACCACCACCACTTTGCGGCGCACGCCCGTGGTCTTTTCGATCACATGGGGCATGGT
>Ga0307515_10006555_pt1 | contig 23256 bp, 17 predicted proteins | sample 17_EM_MG_FD_194513 | JGI IMG/M metagenome (GOLD analysis project Ga0307515, IMG submission 194513) | Populus trichocarpa ectomycorrhiza microbial communities from riparian zone in the Pacific Northwest, United States - 17_EM | ecosystem: Host-associated > Plants > Roots > Unclassified | place... | reverse complement strand
CATTAATCTCATAAAAAAGCAAAATAAAATGAAAAAAATTACAAAACTAAATTCTCAATTATTTTAATATTAAAAATTAAAATTAACAAAAATAATTTTTTAAAAAATTATAACAAAAAGAAAAGAAAAAGAAAAAAAAACCATGTATTCAAGGGAAAAAAAAGAGAAGATACTATATTTTATGAGAAGATAATATACTCATAAAAACAATATATTTTATGAGTTTTATGAATATTTTACGAGGAAAACTAAAGTAATTACCCCGCATGCTTTAGCTTCTCTTTTGATTAATGTTGTTGGAAAAAGTAAAATAACTTTAGGTGGAGAAAGAATATATGTAATGATTTTTCATTTTTGTACAGCACTGATCCTCAAATGTGGGGTTAAGTAAGAATATATGCAGAGCTGTCAAGCCCGAAAATTTGAATTATCAACTTTTTAAAATATTCATTTTGATAAAATTGGTCAAATTTTATTTAATCAAATAAAAAAAACAAATAAGTGATAAATAAGAAACGGATGATATAAAAAATCAAGAAATAATGATTTTTATCCATCTGTTATGACGGGACAGGAAATTTGCTTGGGAGGTATTTCGGACAAAAACAAGGATTTAAGTCCTTATCCTGTCCGAAATATTATATTATATTATATTATACAATATAATATATTAAAAAAGCTCAATACTCCTTGTATTATTTATCTAGACACTTGATATTGATATTATGAATTGAAGCAATATAATGATACTCTAACCCTTACCATAAAAAAATGCAAGAGTAGTTGGGAAAAAAGAGGTTGTCTTTTTTATTAGGATGCATTTAATTTTAAAAAAATAATTAAAAAGAAAATGATCAGCGCAAGTTTTAATAAAACTGTCCTAGATATCAGTTAGCCTGCGCCCTCACATCAGGACACCCTGATGCTCGGGCTGCCCTGCCCTTACACTGGATAAAACAGGCTAGCTTGCATTTATTTTGAGTGCGAGCTAGGCCCCGTCCTAACGTGAGAATACCTGGCGCTGGAACTGCCTGTCCTTGTTACTGGGTCAGATCCAAGCATCATGTTTTGCTGGGGCTGGCTTGCCCTCGCTGTGGACGGAGAGCCAAGCCTGCGCCTCCACTTGGGACAGCTAGCACTTATGCTACAGTCGTGCATTTCTCTTTCCTTATCAATTCCATTTTGATTCTTTTTTGACTCATTGTTTGATCTAGCACATTGGTGCCAATTATCAGAAACACAAAGCATCAATGACATAATCCAAGCTGTGTTTGTTTTCGAATCGAGTTAGAGTTGAATTTATCAAACTTAAATGACTTGACGAGTCTCAATCAAATAAACTTTAAAAATATTTTTTAATTTTTGTTTAAAATAATAATGTTTTATTTTTTCTCAAATCGATATTGTTTTATTTATAAAAAAATTAAAAAGATATTATTTTATTATTTAAAAAAAAAACTCTGAAATAACATCCTAACACGCGACCAAGTCTGGGATATAAATGGTGAATTGCATGCTAATTTGCCCAGGTCAAGTTTATATATATGTGCCTTTTTTCTTCTATGCAAAAGCTACTCTAAAATCTATATATTACATATTGCTAGGATGCTAATGATTATCCACGTGTTGAACTTTTTTTATATTTATACTTTTTTTATTATTTTTTGAGTAAGAAATTTATATGTTCATAAATTATTTATTGGGTTTTGAGTATCCATATGGATATGCATTATTTATTATTCAATAAAAAATAAAATAGTTAATATATATTTGAAGTATATATATGTATATTAAATGATAAAATAATAAATATTATAAACATATTTTTATGTCAATATATTAAGATACATATATCATAATGTATTAAAAAAAATCTAAATGTTCTATAAATATATCTATATAATATAAATATATATTTCATGTTAGATTCAGACGGGTTTCACAATATCCATACTCTACTCATTATTCATTGGATAAAATAATTATTAAAAAAATACTTATCTATTCAGGCCGGGTGAATTTTCATCGAGTTCAAATTAAATTGTAACCTCTATGTTTTGCAAATAATTAGGTCGTCAATATCTGCATTTGGGTTATCCTACAGAGAGTATAATCTCTCAACGATCAAATTACAATTACAAAACATGCTATACCTGTAAGAAATCATGCATGGCCAGGATAGGTCTATTAATTGATTTCTCATTGTTCCAAAATCCAACCTCACTACTAGGATCATTTCTCAGGTGGGAAATAATATGCCTAAAGCAACATTTTTAATGCTCGAAGGATCATTTCTCAGGTTCAGCATTCTGAGAAAGGATAAGAGAACCTGGCAGGTCCTACCTGATGGTGGTGAGAATTGAAACTTCATCTGAACGCAACCAAGCTGATTAGGAACATTTTTCAAGAATTTTAGATTGGATATTACCAACAAGTTATAGCAGAATCAGCATTGGTACGTGCTTTTTCATGCTGATTATGGTATCCATCCTTTCTCCTTTAATGACAATTCGATAGAACTTGGTAGAAATATAAACAAACAGGATGTTGATTCTACATTGAGGCAAAATATCATGCTGGCTTCTCAGCAACCTAGCTTGGTCACACCAAAATGTTGAAAAAAATTAGTTGTTCTCGATCTTTTTCAGCTTTTGTTGCCAGCCAAAAAATGTCTGTTCCTCCCTTCTGTGTTTGTCAATTTTGGGAATCATACAGCATCAGATTCCTGATGGGTTATGCATGTTAAATGAGACGCAGTTTCATTTTGTTGAAATATTGAAAATACTTAAGTTTTATTTAATAAATTTCATTTGCGGGGCATGAATGTATGTATGGCATGAGGGCCTCTTGTGTTCATGCCAATAACAAAATCAAATACATCAAAAGGAAAGGGGGAAAATGAAGTGTGGTGAGTCAATTTCATCAACCACGGGTAGATTGCACTAAAAGGATTAACTAACCCTATAGACTTCCTAATAAAGCAGAGGCCTCATCTTGCAAAACCTTCCATGCTGCAGTAACATGCCTCTCTTCAGTCAATGGTGCTCCCACAGCAAAACGTAATATGTACTTGCCTGATAGAACCTGCAAAGATTGGCTATGATCAGACTAGTAAACTACAATTCTCCTTTCCCTTAAGTAGATGATAAATTAAAAAAGAAGAAGAAGAAACCACTGCATGAGCATTTTAGTTACTGCAGAAAAGATACATAAAAGTAACATCGATCTTACTGTATGTGATATGAAAATTTTCCCTGTTGAGTTTACAGCATCTAATAGGTCATGGTTCAGATTGTTTCCGTGATCTTCATTGTTGTTAGGAGGTAGAAGGCGAAAACAAACCAATGAAAATATCCGAGGGGTGACAACCTGCAACATGAATTATGGTATAGAGAAATGATAGATTATTGATTTGCATAAAAAACCATAGCTGTGGGGAAGTTTCATAAACACGTAGACATAGAAATGATTAAAAAATGCAATGAAATGATAGTGGTTGCTTATGGCACCTCTCTTTCACACCAGTTTTCAATCTTTCAGCCTAGTTTAATGCATCTAGCTTATTACATTACAATAGCAACACCAAAAGGAAAATTCCTGTTTCGAGGCAAGCAGTGGTTGTGTGCCAAGGTGAGTAGCTAACATAACTGATTTCTTATTCTGGCAATTGAAGGAAGGTTACCCACTTATTTCCTATCTTTTCCAAAGGGTTCAATAGGCATCTCATGCTTAATACCACTAAGCCCAGCAATGGCTTATCCCATGTCATGTGCGCTAGCTGACATGAGAGAGGCAGTACTTACACCCCTTCAACAAATACGGGAACAGCCATTTCAGCATCAGCTCATCCACCCTTACAATATAAACTCTTCTCTACCAAACTAACAAGACTCAGGACCAGGTTTAAGTAAAAAACAGTCACCATATCAACAAAAATCTGCCAATTTGGTGAAATTAAAGGTGTTACAGATAAAAAGAATAGAGTAACTAGAACTGGTTAAAGACGTTTTATCCCTGTGAATAGGTATGTATTAGAAAGATCCGTGGATATTCAAGAAACGAGGTCCAATCAGGTGTGTAAAATAGAAACACATATAGACACACATAAAGAGGTCTATCTACCTCAAATCTTGAATCTGCAGCAACAAGCCCTTCAAAATATTTAGCCAAGTTGATATGATTTCTGATGTAGCACTGTAGATTTTCCAAACCATATAACCGCAGTACCATCCACAGTTTCAGTGATCTGCGAGGTAGCATTTTCAGTATGATTAAATTGCACTTCTGGTATATGGTGCATGGCTGTGCAGTAGAGAAACTTGTGAGAGGATGCATTCTCAAAAGTTTTCCAAATCTTTTTGATTTGGCTGAAAAGCCTATGAAGGAAGAGGCATTGAGGCAAAAGTTTGATGGCACACCTAAACCGACGTCCAAGAGGAATTTGCCAATCTTTGTAGTCCACAACCATGTTTGCTTGAGAGGCCTGACATGTCAATATGTTAGGAATTACCATGACTGAAATGTGCGTCATAATCCATAAATTATGATTGGTTAAGATTTTAATTTGTTTGATATTAAAAATCCAATCATCTACAGCTAGCAACTTGTTCTAATGTTACATAACCCTGTAACCTTTTAAGGCAAATAAACATGTTAAGAAAACAAGTTCAGAGATTAACATGTATAACAAAATTTAAATCATGAAAGCTGTAACCCCCAAGCTGGGAGATTAACATGAATATCTTCTAAGAAAATTAAATGGGCTATTTTGGAGCTTTTGAATTGCACATCGATGAAACACATCCAATGGCAGTCAAATCAAATTCATTGTAGCACACTTTGGGACGACATGAAAATTCCCACCCTTCAAGTCCTCACAACATATTCCTTTACTTAGTGAACTTCCGGTGCAAAAATTGTATGGAAATAAGATTAAGAAGATGTTAAGGATTCTTACTTTGTTCTTCAGGAACTCGGGATTCGTAGAGAGGGACTGGATTAAAGCATTTCTATCCTGTTGTCCAGCATAAAAATAAAACTCATTTAATGTATTTGCATATTCAAACAACTAACTAACCAAAGGAACAACAATCAGCAGCCCAAACAATTTAGGAATTACAGCAATCATAGTCCTTGTGTTTTAATCATAGCAACTAGTTTTTCATTTCTTCTTGGACAATTAGAAACCAGATATTCTAGATTTACCAAGAATCCTTGTTTATCTGGAACTACATGGACTACTTGACATTTCAAAAAAAATTCAAGAGCTGAAAGCACATTTCTGATGCAGCATTTTAATGATTCCTTTAGTGACAATAGTGCAACACTTCAAGTGATTTCATCATGCATCATTTCTAGATTGCACAAAACAGAACTTGAGTATCTGAGCAACCTCCCACAATTATTTTTGAGAATCCCTTCTGTATAAACTGGTTGAATCAAAGAAGTTTGATATATTCTTATACTGAAGAGGATGGTAGTAAAGATATTAAGATATCTGACTGAAAAGTGCAGAGCTCCAAAATATTGACTTTTCGACCAGACAGAAATATGCATATGCACAGAGCAATAGATATAAAAAATCTCGACCATGCATGCATATGCAGTGCAATAGATGTTTCACTGCAAGTAGTACAGAAAAAGGAAATGGCAATCGTGTATATTCCATGAAATTTTATTTTAAAGATATTGGATATGATGATTTTTATGTTACTGACTTACTAAATGGAACCTTAACCTCAAACTCCAAAAGAATCCCACCCCAATTCTCGTTTTCCACAGGAGGGAACTGCCACTGCCAATAAGGGGTTCAATTACGTATGAACTGCAACTTAAGTGTACACAAAGAGTGTGCATGCTAGCAGGCACGTGTTTGTGTGTGTGAGTGAGGGAGAGTGTTCAGATTTTAGCACCACTGAGAGTGAGTGAGCTGTAAGTGCTTGTGGACAAAACAATGATTGGTGCAGATAGCATGAAAAAAATGTAAAAATTATTAAACATGGGCCAACATATGATAAATATGAGCAGACAAGAAAACAGCATACCTTTACCCAAAGAGCCGAACAATCAAAGTTTGTCAGAAACCATTTATGAGCATTCATGTTGAAAGAGTCAGCTTCTTCAACACCATCAATGTAACAACGATATTCTGGACAAATACAAGCACTTCCAGCATATGCAGCATCCACATGAAACCATATTCCATTATTCTGTCAAGAGGCCATGTATACAACCTTTGTTATCACGAACAAAAACTTTCATGGTAGTGTCATCAAGGTCATCATATAGGATCTCACACATGTCTAGATAAAAAAAATCCTCAAAGGGTTTGAGAACTGGAGTGTACTGAAGGAGGTTTTTAGGATACAGAAACGCCGGAATTTGTTATCATAAACAATTTTTCATTACAGGCCTTCTAATAGACAGGTTAATTTTGATGTCAATGTTTCTGAGTTTTCTAACATGTTTCTTTCGGAATTCTACTGGGATGTGTGTGTGTGTGTGTGGAGAGAGAGAGAGGGTTACTTGGTGAATTCATTTTAACCTGCAGCCAGGGTAGCCTGCTTGTTTGGCTTAGCTTGTGCTAGTTACCAACCCATCCCTTCCTTAAGCTCTCTAAACAAAATTCTACCTATTAAACTTTAATTGTGGGTGCAAGACTGCACTTGCCATTGCTGCTAGATCTTGATAACAATAGAGTATGGAGTTTTGTACAGGCTTAAAGCAGATTTCTTGCTTATTTCACTAAACACAGGCTACCTGTTACCTTAGCAATCTTTCCTAGAGAAAGCAAAGGGTCAACAGCTGTTGATGATGTGGTGCCTACCTGCAAGAACATGAAAGACTTTCAGTACCATTAAAATACCAAAAAAGAAAAAAAAAGGGGAAGGAAGGAAGGAGTAAAATCTACTTACAATCACATTACATGACCATGTATAAGGATTCACATACATAATCACCGATTAAAATGGAACCTGAACTTTATATCTGGATTATTGCTAGTCCAACCGAATTGTCTTGTACAAAAAAATTTACAACTTCAACACCCATAAGAAACCAAACACATTTCTTATCTATATATTCTGTGATCCCATTAAGGAGCCACAGCCTACTGCAACAGTAGAAGTTCTAGCTTGCAAACACAAACTGTAAGGTTCTAGTCTTGAGAGAAACCATTACATGCAAGAATTGTAAGTGGCAGTTCTATTTCTAGAGTTTTATCACAGGGAAAAAATAACTAATGTCCTTTTGAATATCTATCCTAATAATCAACCCCTAAGTGCCACTGCACAATTTGGTGATGCCCAAATAACCCCAAGTCAAAAACCATAAGGATCCACAGATCTATATCCAGCTCCTGAATTCAGTAAGCTTTATATGTGCTGCAGATGACAAAAATCTTACGATTTATTAATTCTCAAGCATATGAGTGGCGGATTTATTTGCAGCTAGTGTGATCAAACTAATCTTTTGAGAACCTATTGAACAAAAACATGTTTGCAACATGTTTGCAACCAATTCAAAATTCAGTTACTAAATGTCTTAACAGTTGACTAAATCAAGGATTTAGTGAGCTTTTTCTAGTTTATTCCAATAGAGTAACCAGATGATAAGTATAGGTTTCAAAGAAGATTTTCATATTCCCAAGTCATCATCAGCATTCTACCTAAAAATAAAACAGTGCTTGCCCAAGTACAGAGCCAATAGACCTTTTAGGATGCACCAACTTGTTCCATTGACGTGTTTAGAAGACAAAAAAAGAGAGTACACGTCTTAATTCTACCATATGTTATACTGAAAGAATCACCAAAAGAAAACACATGGTCAAGGTCAAAGAGCATCAAAATAAAACAACCAAGGAAAGTATTTTCAGTCTTACTGTAGCACATAAGAAGAAAGGGACCAATCCAGTGGAAATGTCATCTGAAATTGCTTTACCAAGTAAATCTGGAGAAAGGGCATAATTTGTTGAAGAGCCTGTTTTTAGCAGCTTGCAATTTTCTGGATGGATCCCTCCTATCTGTCATTAATTAGAAAAAAAAAATATCATAAGAATATAAAAGACATTACAAATAGAAAGAATAACTTCACCATGGTAAAAATATATCCATAATACACACATCTCTATATAAGTGTAAAAATAAAATAAAATGAAGAACATGTGACTGCTGAATGGAGACCTTGAAAAACTCCATGGTAATGGAATGTTATGGGAGTTTTTATTCCTAAAGCAGCTGGAACAATCGGTTTTAGTACCACACCAACTTGGTTTCCAGCATGTACTTGACCCAAATTTAAAGAAACACAAGTGACTGGCTTTAGAAAAAATAATTGTATGTGTTTGTATGATTGCATCAGTCGTTCTTTAAATAATAACATGTAATTTTATCTGATTTAAGAATATGAAAATTTGATACACAATGCAATGTAGAAAATGAAAAATTGAAAACTCCCCCCTCCCCTCGGGCCTGAAACCCCTACTCAGAAAATGAATGCTTACAGTTCAGCACGAAGCATCATGTTCAGAATACCTTTTCTGTTGGTCTTCTTGAGAACATGTGAACAATGGAAAGTTCATGGTATGAAAATACTCTGTAAGTTATCAAGCAGCTGGAAAGGTAGCTTTTAGTGCTGCACCAACATAGTTGCCAGCTTGAGCTTAATTTAATATGAAGTGACATCCATTGACCAAAGTTAGAGAAATTATCGTGTAGAGAAAAAGTAGCTTGACCAAAGGCTACAGGTAAGAGTAAGACTATGGAATAAGAAGTTGAAATGCTGTGTTGGGTCATATATGAAGTGCATTTACTATCACTCACCTCAAATAGCACCACTTGAATATTTATACTTGATTTATGAAAAGTGGGCACATAACACAGTCATTACAAACAAAATTTTGGACTCCACCCCCACTCCTCCAAAAATAATCGTGACTCAGAAAACGGAAGTCAATAGTTCAGTATAAAGCATCATCTTCGGAATTTTTTGTGTTATTAATGGGTGCAATTTTATGGATGCTTGTGCGTAGTTTACAAAGATACCTGGCAGGCTTTTTGCAAAGCAGAGTGTGTTTGATCGGATGCATAAACAACAAGCTTTTCAAGGGCATTTTTTCCAAGCTTCCTCAAGACCCTATCACGAGCAGCCAGAAGCACAACTAGAACAGCTTCACTTGCAGTGCCCTGTATCACTCCACCACCTTGTCCTGCTTTGCAAAATTGCACCAACCACAAACATCAATAATTTAAATTCTTTTGACCATAACTCTGGCATCAAAACTGCTTATGCAAGTGTCCTATGAGTGAATCATTGTGCAATGCCATCTTCAGACAGTTGTTGAAAACATTGCAAGAAACATTTCAGTATATCAACTGAAAAGACTGAACACGGCTGGTTTCTGCTATACTATTGACAAATTACTGAGCATTTTGTGGCATCCACGTGAGCACATAGACCAAGTTTGTGCGGATATCTTGTTAAAATTGTATGACAAAAAGTCTGTGCCGCTTTTCCTTACGAACTTTAACATTCATTCATTCATTCATCAGAACCCTTACCAGTAGAGAGAAAGTCTTCAGGTAGCTTGAGCAATTTACCAAGCCAATCTAGAACAATCATTTCAAGCTCAGTCGCAGCAGGAGATGTTATCCAGCTAAAACCCACCATATTAATACCAGCACTAAGCATTTCTCCCAAAAATCCAGCAACACTACTGTTAGAAGGATAATAAGCAAAATAACTCGGGCTTTGCCAATGGGTCACCCCCGGTAAAATCTTTGCTTGAACATCTGCATTCACATCGAGAAACTAATCAATGGCAAGAAAAAAACAACCAAAAAAAGTTCATTTTTTCCCTCTCTTTGTTTGTAAAATAAAGCAAATTCACCATCAAGAACATTTTGCAACGTTTCAGGTTGATTTGGAGCAGAATCTGGCAGAAGTTCGCGTAGATATCCAGGCTGCACACACAGGAAAAACCCATTTGCCACCAAATTCACACACACTTATACACATCAAAAAGAGAGACCATAAGGAAATCAAAAGGGAAAGAAAACCAGATAAATTTAATGAATATTAAAGCTAAGGAAGGTTAAAAACCTCAACTTGGCTGAGAACAGGGAAATTCTCAATGGATTTGTAATAATCAGCAATAAAGTCGACCATTTTATGTGCATTCTCTCTCAGTTGCTCTGAATCCATTGGTTGCAACCCCTTACTCTCCCTAAAAAGCACATTAACATCAAGATTAATCCATCATGAACATGCGCAAACACAGTATAAAATCAAAACATACACTACTACTGTAAAACTTCCAAGACTTACATGTTTAGTGAAATGTGTATTGCCAGAGCTTGAGCTTGAGGAGTTAAGACTTGAGACTATATTCTTTAAAGAGAGAAACAAATGCACTAATACTCTGGTGGGTTTTAACGGAGAAAGCTATGTTTTTTAACACAATCGTTTGGACGGATGGATAGGTAGGCAAGGGAAGGGAAGGGAAAGGAAGATGGAGGGAGCTTCGATGGTCTATTTCTTCATGCGTAAATTATGAGTCAGTCCCTTTAGTTTTAACAAATAAATCAAATAGTCCCTCTATATTTGTTAATTTTATGGAATTTGTAAAACTTTACATCTAATTTTAGGACGGCTTGATTTTTTCAATCTTACCTAAAAAAGAGATTCTAATAAGCCAAGAGATCTAAACGATATTACTGATATCATGATTTTAAAAAGGTTTGATTTTTTAAAATATTATAACAAGATTGATTTATTTTAAAGTGGTGTTTAAGATTAGGGTAATGATTAAAGTATTTTTTGCTTGAAAATATATTAAAATATATATTTTTTATTTTTTAAAATTTATTTTTGATATCAGTATATCAAAACCATTTAAAATTATAAAAATAATTAATTTAAAATAAAAATAATTTAAAAAAAATTTAAAAATACTTTTTGAACACAAAAACCACAACCTATGTGTGAAATTATGCAATTCAAAAATTTGAATCATGATTTTAGTAATTAGGGTATTCATCTGACTTATTTTGATGGTATTTTTTGTTTCTTTTCTCATTAATCTTTCCATATTATTATTTTTCTTCTCTATTTTTTTTTAAATAAATTATAAAATAACATAGAATTGAGGAAAAAGATTAAACTATAAAAAGGATTAATATATATATATATATAATTTCTAAACCATGAAAACTAATTAATTAGTTTTAAAAATTACAAGGACTAAGGTATAATTAACTCATTTCACAAATGAGTCCTCAAGGTGTAAATTTACATTTTAAAAAACTTTTTTCTTGTTTTTTTAAAAAATTTTAATTTAAAAACATTACTTTGGAACATCATCAAATTTTTTTTCTTGAAAAGAAAAAAAAAATCAATCCACCAAAAATACTAAACACAAACTAGAGTTATTAAATTTAACTCAGGATAAGATTAGAATTTCGAATAAAAAAAAGTTAATATTAAAATAGATTATACTTGAGTTTTCATTTGGATAAAATTAAATCAATTATTTCCTTCTTCTTTTTTTAATCCAAATTAATCTATACCTGGAATTGACCCAAGAAGTCTATCCAGGTTTTACAACTACACAATTCTTGTGCTTTAAAAAATGGAAGTGCCATAAAAAAGTGTTTTATTGCCCTGTTGACATTTACAAGAAGGTGGTCTGATGGGTGATGAAGGGAGATGGGGTTCCAAAAAGCCCTGGATCATACTCCCCATGTAAGAAAGACAAAGACTGTGATCATATTGCCTGTGTCCTCAACTGATACAACAAACATATCATTGATGCGAGGCATGTGAGGAAATGTTGCTATATCTCTATCTACATTACAAAATTCAGTTCTTTTTCGCAACTTTCAGCTGCATATATCAGTTCACAGTTGATGGCTCCGAAAGCTGTTGCGTTTGACATAATTTTTTGCTGAGTCAATAACAATGGCAACAGAGGGCATCATCCTGCATTACTTAGATTATGCTCATTAGTCATTACCACCTTGAAAAATTGTTCCAGTGCTTGCAAATTGTTAAGTTAGAAGCTCCCGTGCTCGAAGCTCGACAAACGAGAGTCTGACAGAACGGCAAATAGTTGTGTGTCTACAAAATGCTGCAGAACACAAAATTCAATACACGAAAGCAATTGAAAGTCTTGTGATCAACCAATTCAAAAATAAAGATTGCATATATTAAGCTCAGTTTGAGAATCTAGAAGCATGTATCCAAATATAAAATTGCAAATGTAGTTAAAGATTCATAATCGTTTGTTAACGCAGCCAACCATACACTGGCCGCGTTAACATTAACAAAGACAAAGTATGTATTTGTTATTACGGTAGCTTTTATGATTGTAGTTTCAAAAAATAAATTTAAAAAAATTTATAAATTGTAACTTTTTTCTTATTCAGGATTTCGAGAGAGTTTTCAATAGAATACATGCAAAACTATGGTGTGTTGATTAACTAAACACTTCAAAAACTATAATTGGAGAAAATCTCAGTTTCATTCATACCTCACTGCACTATCAAACAGGCAGCAGCATTATTGGGAAAAAAAGTTGAGAAGAAGTGTGAAAAATGAACGGCGAAGGACTAAAAGAAAATGAAAGTTACCTTAATAAAGGATCGGTCCCTACTATTAAAGGAGTCAATGAAGCTATCTTTGAGAAGTAAAGAAACCTGAAAAGGATCAATTCCAGATAAGTATATACTTGGAATTGAAGGTACTTAATTTTTTTTGTAATGATGACCTCAGGTGTTCTTACCCTGTCATTGTTTGATTGCACGCTCGTTATTGTATAAGATCTCAAATCTGAACAAAGAGACTCCAAGTAGCGTCTCATGACAGTCAAAAATCGTGTTGCAGCTTCAGCCTGGAATTATCAAATATAATCAGCTACCATATAAGAGTGCAGGATGAGAAGAAATCTAACAGTAAAGATTCGATGAAGATGGGAAGAAATCTAACAGAATAATGATGGTGGTGGTGAGTTTAACAATGACAGTAGTGATGATCATTATGTCGAAAATGACAGCAGTAATGGTTAAGATGGTAGTCTTTTCTCGAGAACAAAAATAGTAATGGAAGACTATTCCATAAAAATCATGCATGGAGGTTTATTTCGGATTATCGACATAATTAGCATTAAGAAGGCTGCAAACAATGAAGAGATTTTCCCTGTAAAGATGTGCAAAAGCAGTATACACTGGCCCCGCATCGTTCTTGCAATAATTTTAATCAAAATACGACCGGATAAACTTTGCTTAAAGAAGCCACCATGCCTGTCAATGCTTTTGTGAAGCTTAAGTTTCCAAGAATAAGACAGATAGGCATGCAAGAAGAGAGGTTTTGCATTGAGTCCAGCTACAAGTAATACCTGCACTTCATTGCACCTATACACAGGATGCCTTTTAGCAACCGAGCTTTCTAATGATAGTCTGTCGTGCAATGGCCGAAGTTCAGAAACAAGCTCTTTATACCGTGGAAGTGTTGGCAAGTGACACATTTTCACCTTCAGTGGAGAGGAAACAGTAAGAACACTTGAGGAGTATCATGTTTAATGAAGTTCAGGCTCTAGTATATAAAAGAAGGGAACGATCAAAAAAGTTTCCCAACCTGGTTTTTGAGCACATTAACATGAACAAGGTTAGAGGTTTTTATCTTCAAGTCAGCAGGTCTGTGCTGTATACCAACCTGTAAGAGAAAAAGGCTATATTAAAACATTTGACAGGAATTTCTTAGTGTTCTGGATAATTTAGCTCAATGTCTTGACCAGCATAAATTTCTTGGATCATACTTCATGTAACAAACCTCCAATATCCAATTTTATTTGACGGCAAAAAGTTACATAAAGCATGTTTCCAAGTGTTTGAAATAAAAAGTTCAATGTCAGAGAAATTGGAAACTTCTCACTGAAGACAATGATTGTAGACTTTACACTAGAACTTATATGATATATTTTTCAAAACTATTTCAAATGTTGATCAGAAAAACAAGACCAAAACATACTGGAGAGCTCATAAACTCTCATAACAACAGATAAGATAACGATGATCGGAGCAGGATTGTTGAGAACATGCACCTTTGCCCATGTCCTACTAAGCTGATCCCTCAAAAAAATCTGGGGCAAAAAACCCACCTCCCAGTGCTTAATCTATATATACCGTTCTGGTCTTTTTTTTCAAGGACATCTGCCTTGTTGGGTGATACATTCTCCTGTTTAAGCATCGACCTCTACCGGAAAAAATGAATCACAGTCTTACTCACTTTGCAATGAGCTTTTCTCAATCTTGAGTGGAAGATTTTGAACTTGATTGAAAGGTTCAGTAAGGCTCATAAAAAAAGTTTCCAACACCTTGACAATTTACGCCCGAAGAGATGAGCAAAAATGTTAAACTCAACCAAACCTTCATGGCAAGACATATTTATGCCTGAAGAAATGAAATAATATGTTAATCTTGCGTTTCAGCCTCATGATATATCAACCCTTATTCCAGGCCAGCTTGTCCATGCTAAATCATCATTTCAACTTTCCAGCATGCATCAACTCCGAAACCTTGTAATTTTCCCTGTAGTTAATGGAGAAGAGATTTGGGGGGGGAGGGGGGGGGGTCTTCTAGCCATCCTAAGTACTGACATAAACCAGTCCAACCTCATCACACCCAGTTACATGCAGGTCAGATCAGCAGTTCCAAAAAGAGAAGTTGCTGTAAGGTCTTTCACAACACCTGATCAGTCCTGGATTGTTTTCAGACTTCTTCCTTCGATTGAACCCCTTATTCAGTGCTCCAAGTAAACTAGGGCATGAAACAACCCAGTTAATGACCAAGAAGTGACATTTTGCCAGACTGACAAGTAATTGATTCCCAGTAATTCAAAGTTTGCGAGCTCTTCGGCTACAAACTGACAAAGGATTTTTCTGGAGATGGAAGGAAACTCCCTTCAGAAGCATCCAAAACTGGCAACAGCCCAACACGTGGCCAACAATAGAACTTCCAGCCACCATTTGATGCCAGACTCAACGTTAAAATCTCAATTCTCTTCTATCATCTCCAATCCTTTAAAATGTTGCTTGCCCATTTGACTTGTGATCACAGAAAGGACAAGATGATGACATCCTAGTTCCCGGAGATAAATAAAATAATAGAGCACAGTACAAATTAAAAGGAAGAAACACAAAAGGCACAGACCAATACAATTGCATGGTAACTGTCTTAGCAAAAAGAGAAAAGGTTAATATCTGAAACTCACTATAAAGGGAACAGGAGCATCAAGAAAATCAAGCATCTGCCGTGGCAAGATCTGCGAAAGATCAACATAAATTTTAGCCAAAAAAAGTCATGCCAGATCCATAAGCATCTAATAGAAGCAGAAGTGAAGAATATTAAAATTCCATTTCTACTAAATCAAAACCTAAAAAAGCAAAGAAAGAAAGAAATTCCAGCATCCATTTTGACTAAAACCAAGAAGCTACTGCATCTCAACACAACTTCACATATCCTGAACAGACCACCACCAATTATCTGATGTAGTATTCCAACTCCTGTTAAGCTTAACGTGTATTCAGAGAGTAATATTTCAATCTTTTCTGCCTTTTTAACATTTCCTTTTGGCTTGCATATCAGGATTTTTAACAAGGATTAGTTATTCATTGTTCTTTTATTATGTCTCATTCATTTACATGAACTTTCAATGACACTTTGAGGAGAAATAATCGAGGATGTGTGACAGTAACATCATTATTTTAGCTAAATCCATGATGTTCTCCATTGGCTCAAAACAGATACTACAGGGGTATAAAAATTATGAAACTTACTGGAAGCAATAAACTCTGCCATTGAAATGGACGAATCATGGGGACAAGGGATAAAACGACTGCAGATAAAACACCCTGCAACAAATGGAACTCGAGTCAGGACAGATAACCAATTCAAAACAGCTACTTTGCATAAGAAATTGTCCAGAGCTGCAAATAAATATACATGCGCGCATACTCTATAAATGTGTACAAGCGTGTTTATGAACAAATAATTCATCTGTGGGTTGACAAAATTATCTCCAATAACAACATTAACTCACCAGGTTTGGGCACACTACCACCACTTGTTTTTCCAGTAATACGCCTGCAACCAGTGCCAAAACCTGGAAGAAGAAGCATATATCAGACTTCCAAACACCAATCTGAAAATGCAACATGGAAGAAATGGAAATAGGATTGCCTGAACAAATGGAATAAGATTTCAACTACAATGGAGGGTTAAGCTTGAAATTGTTTCCTAACTACCTGCATAGTTTCTCAAGATTCCTTTTCATAAAAACAGAAATTTTTGAAAGAAACTTAATGGTTATAATTGCTGATAAACAGTCCTAGCCTGAATCTACAAGACCAAGACTCCACCTCCGTATTACACAGCAACCCTTTTCGACAATTATGCAGCGTCGAAGGAATTGATTAGAAATACGAGTGCTTGCTTAAGGATGTTACAAGTGGTGAAGCAGACAGTTGGAAAAAGATTGAAAGCTGCTGAATTCAAGACAATATAACTTCATATGATAGGGACTTTACATTTTCCAGTGACAGAACCCGACATACAGTTGCAGTTGTCCATATTGACAGCGCAAGAGCTTCCTCAGCAGCAGCTAACTTCGCATTGACCTTTTTTACAAAATACCAAGATTAGAATATCAAGAAAGCATTTTTAATTATTTATCAAGGAACATAGTCTAATGTCAATCAAAACACTAAGAAATACCTCGGCTGCTTTGAATGAAGCTAGATAATTATTGCAAAATCCAAGGTCAGAGGTTGGAGGCCGCTTATACTCGATAGCTTGTAAATGATCAAGAGGCTGAAAAACTATCCCGTTTCCTCGTTGGGGAAGAGGCATTGCATGATAACCACAAATTATCTGTAGCAAATCATTTTTGTTTTCCTACCCAAGATCCAGGAGGTAGCGTTCAGGAAAAAAAAAAAGATGGAATGGAACTCGGTATGTCACATGGGTGAACAAATGAATAAACAACAGGAACAATCATAAACTAACCTTAGCCCATTCCAATATCAAGTCATCACCAAAATCTTTTTCATGATCTGGGAAAAGTTCGTCATCATCGTCATCTGATACCATGCTTCTAACTGAACTGTCAAAGACAAAAATATATCACTATTGTACCGAAATAACAAGTGCCTTGGAGTTGCATGGCTTAATGGAGTTGAGACACATCAAGAACTCAACACACAGTTAACAAGTGACAAATGTAACTACTACCTAAATAAGGTATCAAAACTTCCAAGACGATCTAATCTGCGGCTCCTGGAGCAGGAAAACATCCCAAGTACTGGAGAAACATGACCATTTTCATCACCTCCATAAATTCTTTCTAAAGCATCACAATGGTTTTCCGGAGACAGGGAAGCATAATCATCAAAATATTGCAAATACTTCCTGCCATCCTTATCTACTTCCCTTGCTTGGCTGGAATCTGAAGCCTCGCTAGCAGTAACACTGTCAGGAGATTGAGGTTCCCAAATCTTTGGTGATAAGGTTGGAATCACATCATCAGATATAATTCCAGCAGCAGCAGCAGTAAGGGCTACTGCACTGTCAACAGGTATTGCAGAAGCCATCCAATCAGCATCGTACTCTCTATCAAGACAGTCAACATTTTCATTCATTTGCCCATGCTGTTTAGATACTGAAGGCATGCAAGCAGTGAGTGACATTTCACTAACAAACTGAGTTATCCGATTCAAACGCTCCTGTGCAATGATACTGCATCCATGTAAGTAAATGTAGTGAATTGCACTGAAGTAACTGAACCAATGTGGAAAACGTCTCCCTAGAAGTCAGTAACGACTAATTAATTGATGAAATTAATATTAACCTGTTCAACATCTCATAATGTAATTCAAAGAAAGGAACCCTCGTGAGCACACAGTAGCAGCGAGGTGCAGAAACCAAAAAACGGCAGCATCGACCAGTTGATTGAGAAAGGGGTGACTGGCTGCCTAAGATACCAGGTGGCCTTTGAACGATTTCTGTAACATGCAAGCAAACCCCGTAAAGTGTATCATTGTCTGCCACCTGATCACGAGAACAGAAGGCAATTTTAAAAATCCAACCACTCTTTGTATTCAAAGAACCCCATGAAAAACAACCAGACAAATTCATAAGACAAATCAATGTCCAGCCACCAGCATTAGCAGTGAATCTTTTTGCTTGATTTCCAAACGTTTAAATCAAGATCACACGAAATACATCAAGATAACCAACTCATTTATATCCCAGAAGGTTTTCCCAATTTGGTCCTTTTTTCCCTCCAAAATGTGTTCTTCCCATCTTACCTACTTCAATTTTCTTAATTCTATTTTTTCAAAAAAGAACAAAAAATGAAGAAGAGATGAGAATGATTCCAACAAGCTGGGAGGTCAAGGGATTATTTAAGAATTTGCAAGAGGGGCTAATTATTTGTTTCTTGAAAACACAACTACTAAATTTGATTTTCGTATTGATAGTTCAGTAGCTTGGGAGAAGGAGAATTCACAACTTAAAACCTCCATTGAGGCCAAGAGAGCATGCCAACTTAGGCTTTGCAATGGCCATAAAAGGTATGTGTGATATGTAAACAAGATGAAGAACAAAAAAGGAAAAGCTTACCTTAAGAGAAAATATGAATGAGAAATCGTCTCTGCCCAAATGCTCCTGCAACAAAATGAAAAGGAACGTTGCGTTTTGACTGTAAGGTTAGAGAAGTTTGAGAGAAAAATGCTTAACTAATATTAGATTTCGGGGATAGCATATAGCATTAGCATTAACTAGCAAAAACTCTATATGGAGATGACTTGCCACGGCCTTTTTTCTAAAAAAAACCCAGCTTCATTCAGCTTGAACATGGACAGTATCTGTCAAAAGATGTCTCGACTAAACTAGGGAGGGAGCTGAAGAAGAGAGCAACTTCTAAAGCAATGTCAATGAAGACACTTTTCTAAGTAATGAGAAATTCATACCAAAGGGTGTTGAAAGCACATGAGATATCTTAAATATTCTAGACTCCTGTGTTCATTCCTATTGTGCTGCGTCTTCACAATTGTGTATGGGCATATATTTCAATGCATAAAAAGAAGTGTGGGTGAAGGAAATCGTAATAGAAATATAATCGAGAGAACAAACTGATAACAAATCACTGCTGCTGCTTATCTTGGTAGCTTCAACCTTGCAAGTGTGCATGATTGAAGAGTGGATTCCCTAGCAAAGGAGGGAACTATATATGAGTCAATTCCATACCTAGTGGAATTGTCAAGTCAGTTTCCAGTGACTGGGAAGAATTGCACCTATGTAAAAGGTTCAATAATCATGATCTTGGTTAAAGACCATGTAGCAAACATAGAGGTGCTAGCCAGTGAATAAGTACAGTAAATAAACAAGAAGTAAAACATTGCTTTTGATGTCAAAATTAACATGGATTCAGTAATTAACTTCCAGGCCCTAGATTGTGCTATCTAGGAATCGTAGCCTCCGCTAAATTACTCTTATCCAGACATTGTTTTTAATAGGATAGTGCAGCTCTGCAATCACAAAAGCTATGAGGATTTCTTGAAGCAAAGAGAACAATGCGGACAGGATGCAGTAAGTAAGCTTGAAAACAGTAAGACATGCGAGGTGAGAGATGGTCTAGCATACCTGTCCATAAACAAGTTCGTTTAGTTCACTCAATGATGGAGTCCTCTCCAACAACCGCGTCTGCACCATGAAAATCCAACAGAAATGAGGAAGTAGATTAAAAAGGAGAAGATGACCAAAAAATCTGTATATTGGGACCGCGTAGTACAGTTACATTAGAGAGAAAATATATGGATTTATAAGACTAGAAAGTGCTTCTCAACCTCAAGACTGTGATGGGAACATTTGATATGTACTAGACCTTCAGCCCCCGCACAATGAAGATCAATTAAAATTTTGAAAATAAAAACCGAGATCCTTGAATTACAGGTGACACAGCGACACAGCGACACAGTGATTAAGGGGAGAGGAGGCAACTTCAATGCCCAAGAAGTAACGAAGGGGGCCTAAATCTTTCATAAAGACGGTGTTTGTCTTCCATTATACATAAGAAAATTAAGCTGTGGAAGTTAGCTCCTTTCCTCTCTACACTTTAGCTACTTTAAGAGACTCTGTCAGTAAAGATAAATAGACACTTTCCAAAACCATGTTCTTGAGTGTCTTGGAGCTCTAAGGTCATGGTTTTCTAGAGGTTGCAAACACCCATTTGGAATTAGAAACTCATTTTTAGCTCCAAACCTTTCGTTTTCCAACTCTACTACAATCCAAACACGTACTCTTATATAGTGGAAGATCTGATATTCTATATGCAAAGGACACATGATCAACGATAGTTGAACTTGGCTGGCTGCATTTTTGTTTATTGTTGGAATGCAACACCATGGCATCATACAACAATGATCGATTTACAAAAGAGTGAGAAAGCAAATGTTTTAATGTCATATGAGTGAGGAATACATTGCATGTAGGCTGTACAGTAACTTAAAATTAGCATGAACTGAAGAGCCATGTAGATTAAAAATCACAGAGACTAAATCTTAATTTATAGATGATCCATGTGAACATCAAACCTTGACACCTCCAGGAAAACAGAAGGCAGCTAAATCCTTTGAGCGCATAGCTAAGCTCTTCCCAGGAGGATATTTAAATAGTATCTGGAGCAAAAAGAAAGTAGTTAAAACATGAAAATGAGCTAAATACTTTCGGCAGTAGAACAAAAAGCAAATCCCCTCTATCACAAGGACTAGGAAGCACAATGATAATAGCTAAAACATTTTCGCAAAAAGGAGCTAAATGCTTTCGGCAGTAGAACAAAAAGCAAATCCCCTCTATCACAAGGACTAGGAAGCACAATGATAATAGCTAAATCATTTTCTCAAAAAGAAGCTGCAGCGGAGCAATTCCACAAACTTAAGCAGAAGTGCCAACTACTATCTGGGTTCAATCAAGTATGAAACTGTAGCCAATGCCAAACCATATTCAAATTACTGATGTGGCTAACCTGAGGTTCCAAAGTTGGAAATGAAGGTGCCCGTCGCTGCATCGAGTTGAAATCCAACAAGCCAGACTTCTCCATATCCGACTCCCACTTCTTCTCTCTTGCAAATGCATCCTCCACTTTCTCAAGATTGGCATCCGGGTGAAGCCCCGCAACAATGAAGTGTTCAAACAGTGATGTGGGCTCCTTATATTTTGAATGATTCTACAACATAATTACGCACACATAATTCACTAAGTATAACAAAAAGAAAAAAGTGCAAATCTCAACACAAACACAACAGAAATCGGATGATTGTTTAGTTTAGTACCAGAGATTTAGAATTAAACTGATACCACTGGCGTTTCTGGTTTGCCAAGACCTCAGGATTAAAACTCGGCAAGTAACCTCGTTCCCTCGAATCACCACCCCCGCGCCAAGCATTTTGCATCCGAGTTTTCAATTTACGAAAGCTACTGCTACGTAAACTCCCCGCCCCATTTGTGAAAATTTCACTCTGGCTACGCTGCATTGACTTAAAACCAGGATCAGTTCCTGGGTAGACGCTATGCAGTGCCTCACCAGCCACCCTAAATGCCTCCTCTGATAAATGCTGCAACACCGAATAAGGCGAATGCGGACGTTCTTCTTGTGATTCACCATCTCCTTTTGTGCCCATTTTCTATCTTTTAACAACCAAGTATGTCACTTATCTTGTCATTAACCTCTCTAGATCACACTTGTCCACCATCATCAACATCCTAATACCCCAAGCCAGACGTCAAGAAACAAGCCATTTGAATCTTCCTTCCTTGAACGTTGAGATTTATGACATACGCAGCAGAGCAGGATCAAGCAAACCTGTAAAGTTGAATCGAAAAGAACAGAAATAAATCAAGAATTTATTAACTCAACGTTTGTGTACATGTTATTGAGAAAATTCGAGAAAATTAAAGAAAAAAATGTGTAACGGATGATGGGAAGATTTTGAATTCAAGGGAAAGAAGTTAAATGCAGAATTTATGAAGTGATGGTTACAAATTTTGGTAAAGATGGGTCATAACAGGCTTAATTGGCTTACCTTTGTGTTATGGTTATGGAGGTGGAGAGAGAGGGAGAGGGAGTTTTTTGGTTAGCAGAGGGAGGGAGGGAGAGAGGTTTGCTAAAAATGGAAGGGAGAGCTGCAGGAATAGAGAAAGGGAAGTTAGACACAAAGCGAAGGAAGGAGGTGGAGTGGTAATGCTTTTTTCAAAAAAAAAATCATGAGAGGGAGAGAATACAACTTGAGTGGATGTTGATAATTTTCATTTATTGCAAAAACTACCCTCTTGCTTCAAGTATTCTATTTAGTACCCATTTTACAATGTGGTGCGTTGCAATGCATATTTAGAGAGTGTTTATAAATATTAAATATGATAATGGTTGGTTTTTAAAGTATTTTTTATTTGGAAATATGTTAAGATATTATTTTTTTTATTTTTTTAAATTTATTTTTTTATATTAACATATCAAATAATCCAAAAAATCAAAAATAATAATTTTAAATAAAAAATTCAAATTTTACTCGACCTTTATTTAGAACGGTATTACCAAATGGCAAATTGGGGTTTCGTCAACAATAACATTAAGACTCTATTTGGGGCTGTGTTTGAAGAAGTTTCAAAAAAAAATTGTTTAAAATTATTTTTATATTTTTTTATTGTTTTTTATGTCAAAAATAATTTTAAAAAATAAAAAAATATATATTATTTTAGTGCATTTCTAATAAAAAAAACACTTTTACAATTAACCATTACTGTACTTTTAAAAATCCTTTAAAAATAATATTTTTTTATTGTGATAAATGGCAATGTGAAATGGTGTAGTGTGTTTGGAAGTGTGGTTGCGATTGTTTTTTTAAAGTGCTTTTCACTCGGAAAAACATATAAAAAATATTTTTTTTATTTTTGATATCAGCACATCAAAATAATTGAAAAACACTAAAAAATATTAATTTGACGTAAAAATATAAAAATTTTTAATTTTTTTAAAAAATACTTTTAAAACATAAAAATAAACAGATATTAGTCACTCATTTTGTTTTTTTTTTTTTTTTAGTAAATAGCTTTGGACACGAGACTTCGAAAACTTTTAGAAATTTGACCGGAGGTTAAAAAAATTATTTTTTCGGTGTGTGATTAAGGAATGGCTTGAAAGGAAGGGGTG
>Ga0307515_10006554_pt1 | contig 23260 bp, 3 predicted proteins | sample 17_EM_MG_FD_194513 | JGI IMG/M metagenome (GOLD analysis project Ga0307515, IMG submission 194513) | Populus trichocarpa ectomycorrhiza microbial communities from riparian zone in the Pacific Northwest, United States - 17_EM | ecosystem: Host-associated > Plants > Roots > Unclassified | place... | reverse complement strand
TTGCGCAAATTGCTATCGACCATATACATCTGCCGCAACCGTACGGTTTGCGGCAATTTGCCGCAAACCGCAACAACGACCCCAAAAAAAAATTTCCTGATGTATATAGAAGTTAACTAGGCTAATTAGGGTCTTAACTGCAACTAATCTAATTAATACAGTTAAGCCAATGCCGAATTGGACGTTTACGGCCCTAGTTTGCATAGTATTAATATCCATATTATTATTTACGGTGGTCCTATATATAAGGTATTGTCTATAACCTATAGTAGACTTCTTAGAGGCACCTATATTAATTATAACGCCATAGAATTCTTTAGGGGTATAGCGTTCTGTGGTAATATATGCAAATAGGTCCTATTCGCGGTCTATAACGTCTATAACGGGTCCAACAGGTATGCTTGCGGGCTAGTTTTTAGGTGCAATTAAGTATATAAAGGAGCAGTCGGCTAATACGGTCGTAATATTAAAGGCTTAGCTGTCCGTAAAAGGTCTAAAAGTGGTTAGAAACGTCTCTAAGGTCTCCTATTCCTAAGCGTTTAAGTTAAAGTTAATTATAAGGGCTTCTATTAACTTATTAGGAGGCTCCTCTTCTTCCTTTCCTTTATATTCTAAAATAAACTAGTTAATCCGGCTATTAAATCTCTTCTTAAACTTATTATGTTCTTCTTAGGTATACCTTATAAACTAACATCCTTCCTTACCGCACATAAAGCACTTCTGGCTAGTTTATCTATAGGGGTATATTTTCATACAGGGGTTGCTGCGGGGGTTATAGGTAGGACTTAGTCAGTATAGGTGCTGCTAGCGGTAGCGGCGGTCCATAAAGTAGACGTCTAAGTCTATTTACGGATATTAAATATCTGTAATAAAGGCTTAAGTGCTGCCTAGTAGGTTTAAGACTTTGTACGTTATAATAGAGGAGCGTAGATTATTAATAAGGCCAGCTAAGGTATCTGTAGGCTTATAGTAGGCGTACTTATAGGGCTCTACTTCCTAGTAGGCCGTAATAAGTTTATTATACAGAAAGTTGTCTATTTAAAGCTTAGCGTTAAGGCCGTACTATAGGTGCCAGAGGTCTTTAATAAGAATTTACAGGCACTCTATAGTCGATTTTTTAGTGTTTTTATTAATTACGGTCCGTAGCTTAGTTGTATTCTATTAGGTAAGGATATTACACTTATATTCTAGTCCTTTAAAGTAGTTACGGGTAGCTTTGCATAGCTTATTAAAGGGAATACTAAGAGGGTTACTCTTAAGGTTAGTGTAGTAGTGGTTAAGTGCTAGGCCGCGCAGTATAGTAGAGTAGGCTTAGCTAAACTCTTATTTAAGAATATTAGCCTTCTAGCAAAGGTCCGTAAAGATAATTAGTTTAAAGTTAAAATTATCATTTTTACCGCTGTACTTAAATTTATCGGTATAGAGCTTAGCTAGGTTAGCTAGTTCCTTACTATAGGTCTTTACTTAGGTGGGTTGCGGATCTATAACTTAAGTAACGGAAGGGGTTTAGTCCGTATTTTGGTTTATAGGGGTATTATAGTCTGTAATTTAGGTTACGGTGGTATTATAGTCCGTAACTTAAGTATTAGGTATACTTTAGCCAGTAAGATTAATTCTAATACCACTTAGGTTTGTAGAACGAATTTGGTTAAATAGGTCAGCTATAAGGCTAGAGATTCTATTAAGTTTAAAGGAGGCAAAGAGGTTGCTAGTTTTGATATAATCTAAGATCTACTCTTTAGTCTATTCTATTTAGTCCTCTTTACGTAATATATTATATAGAGACCGTATAACAGTGACTTGTTTATCCCTTTTAACCTATACGCCTTAGTAACGTAAAAGGGTTCGTAGGTTACGGATAGCAGTAGGGTTATAAGCCTTAAAAATAGCTTCCATAAAGTCCGTAAAGTCTTCCTTATATTACTCCTATAAGTCGTTATTTATAAGCTTAAAATATCCGTATTTAAGGATTTTATATTTAATATAGTTATTAACGTCAGTTATGGACGTAAGGTTAACTCCTTAGCTCCATTTTTCTTAACCTTTATTAATCTGCTTGCTTGTGTCTGCTATACTATATAGTATAGTACGTAGCGGGTGGAAAAGGTCTTATAATGGTCCGTAAAGGCGGTTAATAGGTCCATAACGGTTTATAGGAGGGTAGGAAGTTTCCGTAAGGTCTTATAACGGTCCGTAAAGGTAATTAGTAGGTCCATAGTGGTTCGCGGGAGGGTAGGGGGTTTTATAAGATCTTATAACGGTCTATAAAGGTAATTAGTAGGTCCGTAGTAGTTCGCGGGAGGGTAAAAGGTTCCGTAAAGGTCTATATTCGCGTTTATAACTTCTAGTAAACTATACTAAGACTTAAATAAGTATACAGAGTTAGAGATAAGTCCGTAATTCCCGACTTCTAACCTTCCAGCAGGTCGTACTAGAAGTCTAAACAGGTAGTCGCTATTATATATTGCTTGGGGGAGGTATTAAGTAATTACTAATCTGTGCGCGCTTACTAATTAGTGTTTATACCAACTTAATAGTATAAGTAAGTTATATCCCGGGGCACGAAATACGTATAGTATCGTATGCTCTTTGGGATGGTGGTGACTGTCTCTTGTATTAAAGCAGACTACGTAGTTTATATACTGATGCGACCTCCCCCCTAATTAGTTAGTGCTTTAGGAGTGCACTAGACGCGTAAGCGGGTGGTTGGTGCACCAAACGCGTAAACACGTACTTGGTGTACCGAACGCGTAAGCACGCGGTTGGTATAACAGGTGCTGTAATTATACAATAACTATATATAAAAATATATTTAAGTATATAAAATATACGTATATAGAAAGACTTTTTATATAAAAAATAATAATAAGTATTTTAGCCGTTGCTAATTCTAATATAAAGATAGTGAGATATCTTAATTAACTTTATAGTTAACTTGTTTAGTAGTAATAGGTTTATAAATATTATAGTAGTTATTAACCGTCTTATAAAAATGCAATATATAATTCCCATAGACTTAATTAATATAATATTAGTAGCCAGATATTTTATTAAATATATTTTTAAGCTATATAGACTTCCTAATTTAATAATATTTAACTAAGAAAGCTAGTTTATTTTAGGCTTCTAATAAGCCCTATATAAACAATTAGATATATAAATATAACTTTTAACTATATTTTACTTATAAATAAATAGCTAAACTAAAATTACGAATATAATTATATAGCAATACCTATAAATATACTACTTTTACCTATAGAATGACTAAGAAAAATAGCTGCTTTTGGTTAAGTTTACTGCGAATAATACAATTAATAAATTAATAGGTATAACGCTGTTCTATATAACCTATAGATAAAACCCTTAACTTAGATTTAAACTATAACCTAAAATTAATATAATAGGACCCATAATTAAATAGGTTTAGTTAATTAATATATATAACTTTATTAATTAAATAAAGTAGTTAACGGAACTATTATAAAGTAAATTAGCGTACGCCTAAATAGTATATAAATAGAATATAAATAAAGGACGAGCTCTTATATAGGACTTTAAGGAAGAAAATATAGTTTACTTAAATATACGAAACCTAAAGACCTAACGGCCCTTAAAGAAACTTAATTAGAAGTTTATAGGCCTATACTAAATTAAAAAGAAACTAAACCTATATACCTATAAACTTAAACTATTAACTAAAATAAAAATATACTTAGCGTTTTACGTAAGCTCACTATAACCTTTAAAAGATAAACCTATAATATATAAAATGCCGCTACTACCTCCTATAATTATTAATAATTTAAACATCTTATTAAGTGGAAAGGGTATAAAATATAAATCTAGGAAATCTATAAATAGATTTATATAATTACAGCACCTAGTATACCAAACGCGTATTTACGCGTTTGGTGCACTAACTACTTGCTTATAAAGCACTAACTAATTAGGGGGAGGGCGCGTCAGTATATAGACTACGTAGTCTACCTCAATAGAATTAATAGTTACCACCATCTAAAAGAGCATACGATACTATACGTATTTCGTGCCCCTAGATATAACTTACTTATATTATTAAGTTAATACAAACACTAATTAGTAAGCGCGTATAGATTAGCAATTACTTAACACTTTCCCCTAAGCAATATATAATAGCAACTACCCGTTTAAATCCTAGTACGACCTACTAGAAGGTCAGAAGTTAGGGATTACGGACTATATTACCATCTCTATATACTTATTTAAGTCTTAGTACGGTTTACTAGAAGTTTATAAACGCAAATATAGACCTTTACGGAACCTCTTACCCTCCTATAAACTATTACGGACCCATTAATTAATTTTACGGACCGTTATAAGACCTCTTCCACCTACTATAAGATACTACCACCCGCTATAAGCTTCTTTTAACCCGTTATAGCTTATATAAATATACTACGCTATATAATATAGCAGATATAAGTAAGCAAATTAATAAAGGTCAAAAGAAGTGGAGTTAGGGAGTCGACTTACGTCTATAAACGGCGTTAATAACTATATTAATTTTAAAATCCTTAAATACGGACACTTTAAGCTTCTAAATAACGATCTATAAAAATAATATAAGGAAGACTTTACGGGCTTTATAGAAGCTATTTTTAAGGCTTATAACCTAGTAACTACCTATAACTTATAAACCCTCTTATGTAACCAAGGTGTATAGGTTAAAAAGAATAAGTAAGTTACTATTATATAGTCTCTATATAATACCCTTTATAAAGAGGATTAAATAGAATAGACTAAAGAGTAGGTCTTAGATTATATTAAAACCAGCGGACTCTTTACCTCCTTTAAACTTAATGGGATCTCTAGTTTTATAGACGACCTATTTAACTAAATTCGCCCTATAGACTAAAGTGGTTTTAGAATTAATCTTACGGATTAAAGTATACCTAACCCTTAAGTTACGGACTATAATACCCCTATAAACCAAAATACGGACTAAAACCCTTTCGTTACTTAAGTTATAGATCTATAAACCACCTAAGTAAAGACCTATAGTAAGGAGCTAGCTAACCTAGCTAAGCTCTATACTAACGAATCTAAGTATAGCAGTAAAAACAATAACTTTAACTTTAAACTAACTATCTTTACGGACCTCTATTAGAAGGCTAATATTCCTAAATAGGAGTTTAGCTAAGCCTACTCTACTATACTGCGCGGCCTAGCCCTTAACTACTATTACACTAACCTTAAGAGCAACCCCCTTAGTGTTCCTTTTAATAAGCTATATATAGCTATATATAACTACTTTAAAGGGCCAGAATATAAGCGTAATATCCTTATATAATAGAATGCGATTAAGTTATAGACCGTAATTAATAAGAATACCAAAAAAATCGACTATAGAGTGCCTATAAATTCTTATTAAAGACCTATAGTACCTATAGCACAGCCTTAACACTAAGCTTTAAACAGACAACTTTCTATATAATAAACTTATTATAGCTTACTAGAAAATGGAACCCTATAAGTATACCTATTATAAGCCTATAGACATTTTAGCTGGCCTTATTAATAATTTACGGTCCTCTATTACAATATATGAAGTTTTAAACCCGCTAGGTAGTACTTAAGCCTTTATTACAGACTTACAAAACTTATAAACTAACTTAAATACCTACTTTACGGACCGCCGCTACCGCTAGCAGTACCTATACCAACTAAGTCCTACCCATAACCCCTATAGCAACTCCCGTATAAAAGTATACCCCTATAGATAAACTAGCTAGAAGTGCTTTATATACGGTAAGAAAGGATATTAGTTTATAAGGTATACCTAGGAAAAATATAATAAGTCTAAAAAGAGATTTAATAGTTAAATTAATTAGTTTATCTTAGACTATAAAGGAGAGAAAGTAGAGGAGTCTCTTAATAAGTTAATAGAAGCCCTTATAATTAATTTTAACTTAAATACTTAGGAATAGGAGACCTTAGAGATATTTTTAACTACTTTTAGACCTTTTATAGACGGCTAAGCCTTTAATATTATAACTATATTAACTAACTGCTTCTTTATATACTTAATTACATCTAAAAACCAACCTATAAGTATATCTATTAGACCTGTTATGGACATTATAAACTATAAACAGAACCTATTTACATATATTACCACAGAACGCTATACCCCTAAAGAATTTTATGGCGTTATAATCAATACAGGTGCCTTAAAAAAGTCTACTATAGGTTATAAATAATAATACGGATATTAATACTATGTAAACTAGGGCCGTAAACGTCTAATTCGGTATTAGCTTAACCGCATTAATTAGATTAGTTGCAGTTAAGACTCTAATTAGCCTAGTTAACTTCCACATAGTAAAAGCGGATACCCCTTTTCTACTTTACCTCGCGGATATAGATAGGCTATAGGTTTACTATAATAATATTATAGATACCTTAATTGGCCCCATAACTGCCCTAGGAAGTAAGTATATTACCCTACTAATTATATAACAATTTAGACACCCATTCCTTATATAGGGAGAGACTTTACAGACCTATATTTAGGAATCTTTTAACTATAACCCGTGCTACCTTACTAGTACTAAAATCTACTACCTATGCCACTATTTCGGCTACCTATTAGCCGAAAAGCTATATAGAGTCCTTAAACGCTTTAGACATAACAATATTAATAAGAAGGTAATTAACCACCTAACTAAATACTGTTCCTTTTGCTAGAAATATAAATGTTCCCTAGGCCGATTTAAGTTTACTCTTTATAAAGACCTTAATTTTAACTACTTAGTATATGTAGACATTATATATATTAACGGCAGCCTAGTATTATATATAATTAATAAGGCAGCCCGCTATTAAGCCGCCCGTTAGTTATAAAATATATTTATAAAATATACTTAGGATATTTTACGGACCTACTAGATTAATATATATATTAGACCCCCTAAGTATATTACCTATAACGCCGGTAGGAACTTTATTAGTAAGGAATTCTAATAGTATACTATAGCCATAGCTATTCTAATAAAAGCCGTTTTAGTTAAGGCGCACTAGTCTATTAGGCTTATTAAGTAAGCTTACCTAGCTTTATAAAGGGCTTACTAAATCATTACAGACGAGTATAAGGATATTTAAAAGGAACTAGCTTTACAAATAGCTGTAAAAGCTATTAATAATACTATTAGCCCTAACGGACTAGTACCTACCCTCTTAGTTTATAGAGCCTACCTAAGGATAGGTAAACTAGACCCTTCTACCCCATCTATTATAGATTAAGCAGCTATAATATAGAAGGCAATAGCTAAAATAGTTAAGTTATGGGCCAAATAAACCGTTAATAGCGCTTTATACTACCGTAACGGACCTAATATAACCTTAGTATATAACCTCCCACTTAATTCTAAAGTCCTTATATAGTATAAGAGCAGCAATTAGACTAGACCTTATTATCTACTAGCTATAGAAGACGAAACGTACTATATATAACTTCCTAGCGGACCAACTAGCTTTAGAAGCACGTCTATAAACCCCTATTTTTGGTCTAAAAATACCTATAACGTTAAACTAGATAAACTAGAAGCACCCTTACCTACTTTAAAAGTCCCCTATAAACTTACTAAACCTACTAAACCTACCATAAAGTATGGCCAAGGACGCCCCTAAAAACACCTTATAACTAAGAACCTTATAATAGAGAATTACCTAACCTCTATAGGCATATCCGTAAGGCAACTCCTACCTATAGATATATTAGTTTTAGTTTAAGAAACCCCTTTTATAGACTTATAATATAAAGAGATTAACAAACTACTTAAAAAGGGCGTCTTTATAATTATAATGGAGAGAGACGTTCCGTAAGGCGTCCGTATATTTAACTTACGCTTTATTAACAAAATTAAGCACCCTAATACTAATAAAGCCTTTAAGAAATTAAGGCTTATTATATAAGCTTTTAATAACTAAGGAAAAGACTTAGTCCTTATATAGTTGCCTATAATTTAACAAGTTAGTTAACAGATTATACTTGCACTTATACCTAGACTATAGCAAATTAAACCTATAGCCCTTTACTTACGGGATATCTTATAAGCCTATATATAGTCTAATATCTACCTAAATAGAGATATCTTTACATAACTACCCCTTAAGCTTAATTTATAACTAGGAATAATTTTATAGGTTATAAAACCCCTTTATAGAGTACTAGAAGCTAAAAACTACTAGTTTAGGATATATTACCAGTATTATATCCGTAAACTTAAGATAGAGCAGTTAATATATAACCCCTACCTCCTATATACCCTATTAAACGGCCTTAATATTATTAGACTCTAAATAAATAATATCCTCTTCTTAGCGGACTAGACTTTTATAGATACTAAAGAGGCTAAACTATAAGAAGCTAAGTTCCTAGTAAAACCGCGAGAGTAGTTAACTAAGTAAACTCTAATTAAGTTTAATAAAGGTTTAATTATATAAAAGGGTAACCTAATTTAGCTAACTTAAAAACGCTAAACTTAAAACCTAAGGCTTATTATAGTAAAGCCTATAGACCTTACTAGCTCCCGCGAAGAGACCTATAAGACTATAAATATAAAGGACTAATACGTTGCATAGCGTGTAAAAGGCGCCTATATTGCCACAGTCTGTTAACCTAAATCTACCTATAATTTATCTTTTACGGCCTAGGTAATAGATCCGTAAGAGGAAAATATTAAGTAGCTTAATAAGCGTATTTAATAGCAAATTAATAATATAATAAGAGGACTTACTTTTATACCACTAGACCTAAATTCCCTTAGCTTACTAGTATTTACGGACGCCTCCTTTACTAATAATAGGGACCTATTATTACAAATTAGCTTTATAATTATACTTATAGACTATAATTAGGATATAAATATACTTTACTAGTCTTTAATTAAATGTAAATAAGTAACTTATAGTATACTAGCTTCTAAGCTATACGCACTAGCTTACGGCTTTAATATAGAAGCTGTAATTAAGTTAACAATCTAGAAGATCCTATAATTAGAGCAATTACCCCTAGTTCTATATACTAATATAAAGTCCCTTTATAACTATATAGTTAAACTAGGTACAATATAAAAGAAGAGGCTTATAGTTAACCTAATATGCTTATATTAGGCCTATAAACGGCGTAAGATTATAGAGGTTAAATAGATTAGCAGCGGAGATAACCTAGCGGACGCTATAACTAAGGTAAAGCTATACTAAGCTTTTAAAACCCTAATTAATACAAATAAGCTTAATCTAAAGGTTATAAAATGGGTGGAACGAGACTAACGGAGCACTTGCGGTTTATTTACGGCCCGTTAGAAGGCTGCATAGTTTATTTACGGCCTATTAAAAGGCCGTACGGTTTATTTTACGGATCGTAAATAGGACTTATAGCTAGCTTGGAGCACCGTTTAGAAGGCAGCCCAGAAGGCACCTTAGGAGGGATTTCCTATATATTCCTTTTATATTCTACAGTTCTATTAAAGCAATTACGGGGGCTATATATAAGTGGGTCTATTTTTAAGTGCCGCTAGTATATAATTACAGCACCTGGTATACTAAACGCGTGTTTATATATTTGGTACACTAACCACTTGCTTATAAAGCACTAACTAATTAGGGGGAGAGCGCGTCAGTATATAGACTACGTAGTTTACCTTAATAGAATTGACAGTCACCACCATCCAAAAGAGCATACAATACTATACGTATTTCGTGCCCCTAGATATAACTCACTTGTATTATTAAGTTAATACAAACAAGATTAAAACTAATACGCCTTTCTTAGTAAAAGAATTCTATAAGGACTATTTTTATAGCTTACTTTAGCTAAATAGACGTAATATAAAGGCAAATAACTGCTACCTAATACGAATATATAAAAAATAATAGTTAAAGACTTAAATTTAAAAGAACTTAAAATATATTTACATAATATATAAGATATTAAAAAACATTAACTGCTAGTTAAAGTTATCTAATTAGTTAAATTTACCTCGCTAAGACCTACTATAAGGATGTTGGTTTTACTTACCACCCTAACTAAGCTAATAATAATTTTCTATACCGGGTATAGAAAATCTTAATTAGTGTATTTAATAATTAGAACTAGTAAAACTTTATACTACTATTTAACACGAATATATAAAATATAATAAGTAAGAAGCTTTAACTAAAATTAAATTATTTTAAACTATTAGCTAAAGGGGAGGGGGTACTATAATAGGACTAGCCTAGTTATAGTAGGAACATCTTAGTAAAATACTTAATAGATAAATTCCAACGCTTTAACTAAATTCTGCCGAATTCTGCTAGCTTAATCGACTTCTATTAAGTTCTGTTAAGATTAATTAAATTCTACTAAAGTCCGTCGAAGACTGCGTGCGTACATATGCACGCATCAACCACTAAGACCCCTGACTATTTAATTATAAGATTCTCTTGTTATTCCTTTCTCTTCTTTACGCAACGTCTTGTTCTCTGTAAGAGCTATACCCCTAGATTTAGATAGAATATATTTTATTCCTTCGAATCTGCTCTGAAGCCTCTTCGTACCCTTACAACATGCTTCAGTATGTTAGGCCGAATATTGCTTCCCCCCTTGCTGGGCAGCACATGGATACCTCATTGATAGGCGCTTACTAGCAGTTCTTGGTGAGCACTAACGTAATCCCATGACACCCAGATTCCCACGAAGTCTGGACTCGATATTCGAAATCCTCCATCAAAGGGGGCCATCTATCTCAACACGGACATCAATTGGATTAGTGTGTCCTACTTATCCCTGAACTCAGTACCAGCAACTGACCCAAATCCTCTACCCAGATCGGGACGGCCCATTCCCTATCATCCGCTACAGTACGAAAGGCCCCCGGCGCCGAATCCAAAAATGCTCATCCGTCATCCTCGCCTTCCCACCTGTTCTCTCCGCCTTCCAAGCCGCCCACCTCGACCTGTCACCCGCCGAACGGCACGTGTTTGGCCCCGTCGGCGTGAACGACTACTACTCAGGCGCGACGCGCGTCCAAACGCTCTTTAGCCTCGTCTTACGCGTCGTAAGCCTCTCGCCTATCACGCCGCCTGACGCGACCGGCGAGCCCGTTGCCTTCCTGCGCCTCTCGCCAGCCTCCGATGTCGCGACGACTTGGTCCTGGGGCCCGTATCGGGGGCACTAGACGCTCGAGCAGGCGAAGGAGCTGCTCAAGGCTGTGCTGTCCAAGCTGAATAGGGACCCGCGCGTTGCGGACGCGACGGCCAGGCTGGTCACGATGCGGTTGTGTTGGCGTTTCGGAAGTGGGGCTATTCCCCGCATTTCGATACCGAGCGGCTGGCTGGTGGGTGGTACGAGAAGTTTAATAAGCTGTAGGGCAAAAGAAGAAGTGTTATGCGAATGGGTTTGAGATGGTGGAGTTTGCGATTAGGGCGGGGGCCGATGTGGTGGATTCGTATTTTACCAAACAAAGGATGTAGGTTGTAGAATTGAGGCTAAAATAATACTAATCTGTATTCCTATGTATACATCGGACACTTCTTCATCCTGAAAGCGTGGACCGTTTTCAAGCCCAGCCCAGCTTCTGTAAAAAGCTGTTCATAATGTCAAATGCTTCTAGAGAAGAAACTACAGGTTAGGACGTGAGTGTTAAAGAAATGAATTGGGTATCTGTAAATGACTTTAATGTTGCTTTGGTAGCCTCGACTCCCTCTTAATAATAGTGATCTCGGCACGAATGTCCGAGATAGCGTGAGCTTTCCATATCTAATAAGAAGACTTGTAGGAGCCGAGGTAAATGAAACGTGCGATTTGACATAGCAAAGTGACCATAGGTACTAACCGTTGGAAATGGAACGAGTGAAGGAACTTCCGGAAGTAACTAATACTAAGTGGGAATGAGAAAAACCTTGACGAGAAAATATATAGGGTGTATGAGTATGAAGTACTTTTACGAAGTAAAAAGTGATCAAACTCAAGGCGGCCCTAGGTGTTCAAATTCGATATTCTGGGTTTAGTTGAGGACATCCACAGCAGCACCATGAAGGCATGGACGCAATATCCCTAGGCATGGTCTTGATAATCGAACGGTGGTAGAAATTGATTGAAGCCCAATAGTTGTTCAGCATCGATGTCATTCCGGAGCTCTTCTGTAGTCGAGAGAAGGTACTGATCAGGGAATTGGCCTGGGAGTTCTTGAGGAGGCAGTGGTGTACGAGGCTGGCAGAGCAGCATTCCGCAACTGGCACTCATATCAGAGTCGGAATGCTGCAGTTGCGGAGTCAAGTCGAGACTCTTGGGGACTTCAGAAGGCTGCTTAATTGGCTCGGCGATTAAAACCGAGGGATCTGCAAGCTCTTGGGCAGACCGTACTTCAAGACCGGTTTCGAATGCTTGAAGAGCGATGGCCTTGGCATTATTTTTAAGGTTAGCCTCGTCGTTATGTTCTAACTGCCACTTCAGTAGCGTGGTGTTCCGTGGACGCCAATTGAATCGAGCAGAGATGTGATAAGGGAACACTTGGCCTGCGACATGCGCTTCCCAGTAAGGGTGGACCTCCGGGCGCCGAAGTAGGTTGCGAAGGAGCGTGTTGTACTGCCATTGGGATATTGTCATCCCATTCTCCATATGACGCGCGACGTGATCGCGCCATTCGTCCCAAGAAAAAAGCAAGCCTTGGCAAGATTGACAGCCGCATGCGAATGCCCGTCTGAGTGGTATCCGCTTCTTAGCGCTATTTGCGTGTTTGCATGGCTTCCGACAAGCGTGCTGGAGTCTGTGGTGCTGACAGAAATTGCTGTCTTGCACGAAGATCTGGCGGCAATCTCGCTCTGGGCACTGCCATGCGATTTTGCCCGGTTCGTGGAAACCGTTCATATGCTTCTTCCAATCGGATCGCTTGCCAAATGATTTGTCTCTGTGTTCATCGAACACACAAAACCAACGCTTCTCGTCTTGCTTTAGGCTTTCAGTTTTCCGAATTGGTGGTAAGCTTGGAGCGGATCGCCTGCGCAAACTTCTATTCGGAGTCCTGAAACCTTTCAACCCTTCCGGGGAACTTGATATTGGAGCTGATTCACTGATCTTAGTATCATTCAAGATAGCCTCGAGGTCTCCAGAGCCGTGGCAGAGTGAATCTAGATTGAAAGGTGGCATAGTGATGGTATCGCGAACCAAGCTAGGCACAGTATGAATGGTTAACCCTGAGCTTGAAGACGACGTATGCCCTGAGGGTGGGATCGGTGTCGTGAAGGAGGCCATATCCATTGGTTGTTCTATGCGAATTATTAGTCGGTAAAGCGAAACGGTTTCCCAAAGGTGACTGACGAGATAATAATTCACGGATGATCCAAATTACAATTTGGGGTGGGTATTTTTTGATCAAGGCCCACGCATGGTCCAAATCCTCCTGAGGAATGTTGCATCCTGGAAACGAGGTGGTGGGAGTGGTCCGATCATATGGTGAAGATCTTGGTACAAGATAAGATGGGTTTCCCGACATGATCTCAGCAGAAATAACCGTCGACATAACCTGCAACCTAGAAAACGGGTATAACTACTCGACCAATTGGGAATTGGAATTGGCGTAAAGAAGAAGTGCCTTTGGGCAGCTGATGAGTGATTGAGATGGTCCTCTTTCAGGTCGCAAAGAAATATACTTGAGAGGGTGGACTGAGGCGGGGGGCGGTGAAGAAGAAAACCAACGGGCAGCATGTGAGTATGATATACACGAGCTATACACTGCCGATTCGTGTCAAGGCCTAATTATACAATGAGGGCGCAGGGCTGCGCCTGAGCAGGCAACCTATTGCAAGGGTCATAGGGAAAATCCCGTTCCTGACATATGCAGTTCTCAGAAGACATAGCATAGAGTCTACCTAGGCAACGGAAGTAGGAGGAAAATTAATTAGTGACACAGGCTTCCTTTCCGTTTTGCGATTCACCACTTCCAGTGTCAGGTGAGTGTCACCAAGGTTTGGGGAAGACGTGGACTAGCTTTGTGCGCCTACGGGCCCACCGAAGATTCTGCCTTTTCGTCAGCCTTGAGTGTTGCGTCATAGTCTCCTCATTCTCTGACTGGTAGCAAGGTGTTATTTAACTTGATGGGGAAAATGGGGTAATAGGTAATGCTGAAAAAGGAGGAATGACACGCTAGTTAGTCGCGGTGAAGTACGTTAGAGGCACCGGTGAAAAAAAGACGTATGAAACAGCGCCGAGGGATTATTAGGCATCCGCCCGTCGGCTTTGAGCGTCTCTCGGGACGCCCGAGCCTCGGCCTCGGTCAGTCAAGCAGTTAAGCCTCTTTGCCTAGTTTTGGCTGACCGCCGTATTAGGTGTTCGTCTCAAAGTGTTGCGATTACATCCTGCCAAGCATGAGCGCGGTTATTGCAGGCTAATTCGGCATGTGTTGCCAAGAGAAAAAGAAAACAGGGACGGCATATGGTTCATAGTGTTACGGAATTGAGGGCCATTGAGGAAATCTTTTGCTAGTATTAGGCTTGTTCCTGAAGCTTGATAGGATTTAGCTGTCCGCAAACCAGCCTCGGGGGGCCATTAGTTGTCAAGTTTGGGCCGCGGGCACGCCCCAGCCGTCACGGTCCCGGCCTTTTGGCTAGCCCTAAACACCTTGGCATGTCTGGCTGAACGCGTGTATTCTACCATCTCGGTGGGTCATTATTACCGAGGCTTGATTCGTTTAATTTACGAGGTAATAAGTACTTGGGATAGGCTCTCAAGGACCTTCAAGAGACGTTCTAGGTGCCTTTGGCTCGAGATCCACATCGATTAGCTATTCTTGCTGTATGTATCGTTCTGGAGCTTTCATAAGTTTATCTAAAGTGGTATGGTTTTCCTTGGACGGTGAACGGATATGAGCTTGTGACCCGCACTTTCAATTGAACATAAAAATATCTGAGAGGACGCGGATGGGCTAGTCAATAAACTGTTCAGGAGACCCAGGTAGTCTCTTCATTAATAAACTTAAAAGTAATACTCTAATTTGATAATATATATATTGAGGTCCTTACTCGACGAGACGGTGATGAAGACTGCGCGAAATTGTGGTCGTCGATCGATCTGTCAGGCAAGCCTGATCCTACCGAGGTACCTACTCTTGAAGCATTGAAGGCTTGGCATTGCCACCAAACTACCTACTGATCCAACCATCCCAGCTCTCGACCTTATAAACCTCAAATTTTACAGTGAAGCACCGGCACCTCTGAAACCACCGCTCTTCCTAATCTCCAGGAAGCATAGAGAACCATGCCCCCATTTGTACCCCGTAAACGCCACCGTTCTACCTCCCCCGCTTCATCGCCTCCTTCTAAACGCCCGACGCATATCGCGCCGCCTCGGCGCGCAAAAGAAACGGTATTTGAGACACTGGACTCTGCGCCGTGGATCCCACGCAGACTTGAGCAGAGTGAGGCGTTTTTGGAGGAAGACGATGGATCAGAGCTCAGCGACATCAACAGTGATGAGTTTGAGGATGTGGCGATAAACGGCGCTGGGCCTTTAGCACAAGGAAGAAGAAAGGTGCAAGAAGCTGCTGGAGAAGTGGACAGCGATAGCGAGGAAGAAGCGGAGTGGGAGGATGCGCTCGGATCCCACCATCAGACCCATAAAAATCCCGACGAGAATGTTCCAGCTCCGATACCATCCGGTGACCTCGAACTCACCCTGTCGTCTTCTGCGAATCCTGCGGCTTTCTCTGCCACCACTAATAGAGGCAAGAAGGGACCTTCAAAAATTGAAAGACAGATAAGAACTGTAACACATTGCATGCATGTGCAATTCTTAATGTTCCACAATCTCGTTCGCAATGCGTGGATTCAGGATAAAGGAGTTCAACGAATTCTAGTAAAGAGCCTAAGCAAGGGGTGTTGGAAGGAAGTAGAAAGCTGGTGGCGGAACGCGGGGATTAGGGATGGCTATGCAGCTGTCGTGGAAGGTGGATACACTGGGGAAGGAGTGGAGGTTGAATCTGCGAAGGTCCTGGGTAAAGGGAAAGGGGAACAGGCCTCGGGGAAGCCAGCACATAAGAACTTGAGGGCGCGGATAACGGAAAACAAGAGTAATGAAAAGGGTAATGGCGACAGAGTCCAGCGTGATTGGGGTGCATCATCTACACATCTGGAACCAAACGCGCCGAACCTCTCGGCAGGGGACCCGCTACTGCGCCTCTTGAAGTATCTAGCAGCCTTCTGGAAGCAGAAGTTTCGACCAACGACACCTTGTCTTCGTAAGCGTGGTTATCTGCCTCCTTGGGCGCTTGAGGCTGAAATCGAGGCATGGCGCCGAGATGAATCGAAGGCTGGTGATTTCGGTGAGCGAGTCGAGAGCTTAGATGCATTCCGGGAGCTGGCAAGGAAATGTGAGGGCAGTAGGGATGTCGGCCAGCAGCTTTTTACAGCGCTGCTGAGGGGATTAGGTATTGAGGCGAGGATGGTTGCTAGCCTCCAGCCTCTAGGATTCGGGTGGAGCCAAGCTGAGGAAGGGAAAGCGAGGAAGGGGTTGGGAACCGCTCAAAGGGAAGCAAAGGAAGAGGAGCACAAGGAGAATAGAAAGGGCCAAAATGTGATCAATATTGCATTACCGAAGAAAGCGAACCCGGAGCCTTCACTCAACGTAGTACCCAAGAAACGGAAAGCATTTGACGGCGGCAAATCTTCTATCAATTTAGAGAGTGCTGAAACCAGCGATCTCAGTAGTTTACCCTCAGATTCGGATTCCTTTCTCAAGATTGGTTCTCCAGAGAAAAGGTCCAAGGCTATGATACTGAACCCTTCTCGAAAGTATGGCCAAGAACTTCCGCACCCAACATATTGGACCGAAGCCCTTTCCCCTACAACCCGAATACCTATAGCTGTTTCCCCGCTACCCCTCTCTATAGTCGCACCGGCTTCTAATCCAGACCTCCTAGTTCAGTTTTATCCTCGTGGCGCAGCTTCTGAAAAAGCGAAGCAGGTTTTCTGCTATTTGATAGCCTTCTCTTCCGACGGGACAGCAAAAGATGTTACGACGCGGTACCTGCCTCGAAGATTATGGCCAGGAAAGACCAAAGGTGTCAGAATCCCGGTTGAGAAAATCCCGGTCCATGACAGACAAGGCAAAATACGAAGGCGGGAGGAGTGGGACTGGTTTAAGAGCGTTATGCGTCCATATGCACGTAGTGCGGAGAATAGAACTTTATGGGACGAAGTCGAAGACCAAGGCGATCTCGTCCCAGCCAAACCTGCTAAGGCGAAGGCAATGGACGAGGAAGGAGGCAAGGAGACACTCCAAGGGTACAAATCATCTGCAGAATTTGTGCTTGAACGGCATCTACGGCGTGAGGAAGCGCTTGGGCCAGGTACGCAGCTGGTGAGGTATTTTATGACTGGTAAGGGTGAAAAGGAGACTAAGGAACCGGTTTATCTGAGAAAGGATGTTGTAACGTGCAAGACGATTGAGAGCTGGCATAAAGAGGGACGACAAGTTAAAGAAGGCGAGCAGCCGCTTAAATTTGTGCCCATACGTGCTGTGACGGTGACGCGGAAGCGCGAGATTGAGGAGAGGGAGAGAGAAGAGGGCGGAAAGGTGAAGCAAGGATTATATTCCGAAGCACAGACTGAGTGGATTATTCCCGACCCAATTCAAGATGGTAAAATCCCACGGAATGTGTTCGGTAATATTGATGTCTATGTGCCTACTATGGTCCCTAAGGGTGCTGTCCATATTCCGCTTAGAGGTACAGCGAGGGTTTGCAAACGACTAGGGGTAGATTTCGCGGAGGCATGCACCGGATTTGAGTTCGGGAAGCAGAGAGCGGTGCCAGTGCTCACCGGTATAGTTGTGGCTAAGGAGAATGAGGATTTGGTTATTGATGCGTGGGAGGCGGAAGAGGCGGAAAGGAAGCGCAAGGAGGAAAGTAAAAAAGAGAAGTTGGTCCTTGGACTTTGGAGGAAGTTTTTGCTAGGATTGAGAATTGTCGAGAGAATGAAAAGAGAGTATGGAGAGGAGGATGGGGAAGTGCCGGAAGACGTCAACCCGTTCACGAAGAAGAAATCAGTCGTGGAGAAAGCAGAGGAAGAAGCGGTCTATGGCGAACGAGCCGGCTTTCTGTCACAGGAGCATGAAGAGCATCTTGAAGGGAGATTTATCAGGGACGAGGAAGAGGATAAGCCTGAGCATGCAGGAGGCTTTATCGTAGAGTATGGAGATGACTCGAATCTCCAAATCAAACGAACAGCTTCTGAAAGCTACCCTCAAACGCCTATTTCATTACTCTCAGCACAGCACCAGAAGATCACTAGACACGAGTCTACAGGGGCAGATTCTGAGGAATACGAGTTGGACAAAATGGGAATTCGGGCCCTGCCCAAGGTGAACCAGGGAGGTAGCTGTGGACGCGGTCATGGAAGAAGGGTCAGAGGAGCGGGAGGTGGAAGGGGCGGTATCGTATCTAGAACTCCTCAGCCAAATCGGCCATTTAAGGCAACACCGAAGAAGAAGCACCGTACGAGCGGTGGAGATGAGAGTGAATCGTCAAGTCCGTCCGATCCCACCTCTGATGTTGACAATTCCGAAGGCGGGTCCGTACTTGAAGCAGTCAATGGCAATGACGTTGAAGGGCCTATTAGGAAGAAGACTTCAGCTGACAGGACAGCTAAATTGACCCAAAAGCGTAAGGCGGCACAGAAATGCGAGGTCGCCGCAAGGAGTCACTACTTTCATCATGATAGCGATGAGAACGGCAGTGTCCTAGACAAGTGACGTGCTGGGACGAAGGCTAGAGGTAGAGGACATTGTCGAGCACGTGGCTAGGGTAGACAGCAGTAGGATCACAATGCTTCAAAAAGTCCCTTCAATACATTTAACCTAAAATGCTGCATTTGCGCCTGGATTATAATGCGTAAGGTACATACTCCAGGTTTGCCTGGGCAGTACGTGTACTATAGTATCAGGGATAAATATTGTTAGCGCCGAGCTAACAATACTGTAGGTGAGGTGACAGGGTCCGCACCCGGCACAAACCCACAAAAGGTAAGCGAGTGATTAACGTCGCATCCGGGAACCCCCCCAAGCGACCCACACGCGTCTGTACGCGCTCTTCTTCTTTAAGGATAGCAATTAAGAGATTAGGAGTAAAAGATAATGCTAGGGAAGGCTTTTAAGCCGGAAGAAGATTAAGGATACGCGAGTATACTGCTAGTACTAGGGATAAGAAAGTAGCCGCAAAAGCCTAAAAATACGCTAAAGAAGCCAAGAGCGAAGACGGCCTAGAAAGGGAAGAAAAGTAGCTATAAAAGACGTTCTACAGAAGCGCCAGGCCTATAGTAGTGGCTTAGAGGAAGCTGCCGTTAGTACTTACAAAGGAGGAAGTCTTAGGATAGATCTCTAGATTAGACGTTTAGTAGATACTAAGAGCCTTAATTAACTACGGATGTAGAGCCTATGTTATACATATAGTAGAAAACACCTTAAATTAAGCTAAAGCCTTAGCTAAGTCTTAATTAATTAGACGCCGCCTTTATAGTTAAGTTAGATTAGTTAAAGCTTTTAACCAGGCCGACCTAATACCCTATTTAAACGTTAGTCAATTATACGGTTATAGTTAAATCGAATTAGTTACCCGTCGCCGTTAAACGCCTTTAATTAGTAGTTAAAGATATCTTACCGCAGGTATATAAATATATAGGTACGCAGTTATATAGGCCTAACTAGGAAATTAATATACGGCTAATATAAGCTATATAGAAGATATCTAGGTAAGGACGTAGGGTATTATTTATATAATATTAAAACAAGCTTAGGGCGTTTATAAGGCTAAATAGTATTACTAAGTACTTAAATAATTTATACTGAGTATAGAACGTAGTAAGCTATTTATCTCCTTTAGTAATATAGAGGCGGTTAAATATAGAGATAATATTAAGCTTTATATAATAGCGAGCTTTACTTAGTTAGTTTAGCGTCTCTTATATTAATAGGATTAGATATTAGTTCTTAATAGTAACGATATTAAGGGCTTAGTAGTCTATATAGAAGTGTAAACTACCGCTAGGTTTCTTAATACAGATTACTAGTATAGCTATAGGCAAAGAGCTTGCTTAATAAATTCTTTACTTAGGTTCTCGTCTAAATACTTTTATAGTACTTAGAGTTCGTTTTAGGATATCCTATAAGGGGTCTAAATCTAGGCTACTTTCCTTCTTTAAGTATAATTTTATAGTTATATAATCGGTGTTCCAGTAGCTTATTAGCTTCCTTTTATAAGAATATATTTAGGCATTTATAATACTTTACTAGTACCTTTATAGTAGGGTTAGTGTATTTCTTTAGTACTAGGGCTTTTTTTAATATTGGCTATTATAACAGCGAAGATTATATATTTAGGTATCTTAGCAAGTTAAGCTAGCGGAGTAACTCTAATTATGTGAATATCTAGGGTGTTAAGCTTATTTAGGTTGTCTATAGTTTTTAATATAATTTCTTATTCGGCTTTAGATTTAGTATTAAATGTAGAGTTAGTATTAAATTTAGGTTTGGGTTCTTTAAGTATCATTTTTATAATAAAATACCAGTTCTTTTAGTACTTTATATATTAAGCTTAAGCTTTTACTTAGCTTAGGGTGGTATAGTAGTTAGGATCGGTTTATATAGTTTAGTATAAATTTTAAGTCCCTAGTAGATATTAGCGAGAGTTTTATACTAGTAGAATTTAGTAAAATTCCTAAGTTAGTAGGATTAATGTAACGGAACCTTGTAGCAAGAACTACGGTAGGCTCGTTAATAGGCTAGGTGTGTAGGTAATGCAGGAAGTCAATAACGTAATAATAACTAGTGGAGTGGTTGCCTAACAGATTAACTCTAATTATATTCTAAGAATCACTATAAGGAAGGAACTATCTAGGTAGGGACTAAGGGTCCTTAAATATATAGCCGTACTCCTAAGAAACCTTTCTTATACATAATGTACATAATATATATAATGTACGTAAGTTCCTCCCGTTCCTTTTATAGTATACGTAGTATATTATATAACCTTAATTACTATTCCTCATTATATAGCTCTACCAGATCCATCCTAAACTGTACCTATATTAACTAACTAGCTTCTTCTAACTCCCCTTTAAGTAGTTATAACATCGTACTTAAAGCGTCCATAACACCATCTCCCTCCTCTCTATCTTTGTTCTTAAAGATACCTAGTATCTCTAAGTCGTTTACTAGAGGTGTAATATCCGTTTAATCAATTTGGTTAATATCTTTACTTATTATACCTAAAGCTTCTTCTTCTTTATACGCACAACGTTATATATATATAGTTACATCTATACTATCGCTTAGTGAAATAATACCGTCTCCTTGCTCTTATTGTGCGAAAAAAGGGTTAGTTTATATTACGCTAGCGAGCCCCTTATCTTAGCAACCCTCTTTATATTCAAAGTGCACTAAAGTAAATATTTAATTGTCTTATAATGTTCGCTCTTCTTCTAACGCTAAGTATGCGCGTCCTATTACTCTTAACAGTCTTTAAGTTCCCTAAGTAATTTATTATAGGGTCTCGTGTTTAATCTACTGCTGCGAAGCTTAATAGTAATTTAGCGCAGGCCCTTACTAAACTTAAGCGCTCTTAGGATGCGGAGCAAAAGGCTCTAAATGCTCGCATTACGGCGTCTACTTAGCTACTTCGTTTTAAGAAAGTTCGTAAAAAGGTTTATTTTAAGAAGTGGAAACTTATAAAATAAGGTTTATAGGAACTTAGCGATAAAATAATAGATTCTCTTCTAATAGAGAAAAAAATAACTCTAAGTAGTTTAGCAATCGTTCTTCCTATATCCCCTTTAGGTGGTTTATTCTTTAGTAATCCTTTCTTATTAATATTATCTAACCTTTTCTCTTCTAATACTTCTATACCTTTCCTATAGCATTCTTTAAATTTTCTAGTAGCTCCTAAGTAGTCTCATTATAGCCTATCTACTTTACTTTATACTATATTTTATTATCTATATCCTTGTAACTAATAATCTTTAAAACTTACTATTTATCCTTTTCTTATCCTCTATACGTGTCTACTTCGTAGGCTAATAGCTTAATATTTTTATATACTAGCTCTAGCATCGCGATATACTATACAGGGTAGATCTTTATTTTAGTTAGTAGGTTTAACTTAAACGTAACTAGTAAAATCCTCTTTATAATTTTAAAAGGTCCTAGTCTAACATAGTCCAACTTCTTACTTAGTCGTCAACTTTTAAAATTTTTGTGTAGTAGCCACACTTTATCCCCCTTCTTAAGATCTAGTCCGTCAGATCTCCTAACGTCGTAGTACTTCTTTATTCTTTACTATACCACCTTTACTATTTCCATAAGGTTTATATAAAGATTTATTAATGTCTTTATTCTTTACTTAGCTATACTACTCGTTTTCTTTACTTATTATAGCGATAATGATGTTCTTAGCTTATATCCGTAATTTGCCTTAAATAGTAATATTCCTATTCCTTCTTAAGGTGTCGCATTATATGCGAACTATATAACTAGTAATAATAATACCCAATTGTTCTATATATAATTAATATAGTATCTTAGATACTGTTCTAATATCTAGTTTAATCTTTCTATTTAACCGTCTGTCTGCGGATAATATACAGTAGAAGTTACTGCTTAAACTCCTTATTCCGCTAAGAATACCTCCTAAAATGCTACTATAAATCTTAGATCTCTATCCAATATAATCTTACTTAGTACTCCATATCTTACAAACACTTCTTTAATATAGATTCTAGCGATATCTTCCGCTAAGATTTCTTCTATGCATACTATAAAGTATCCCCACTTTATTAGCTTGTCCACTATTACTAAAATCACGTTATAATCTTACCCAGTAATAGGATCTCTTAATTTTAGCAACTTTATAATAAAGTCCTATAATATAACTTCCTATAGTCTCCCTAGTATTTTAATAGGTTATAGCCCTCCATATAGCTTATACCTCGTTAGTTTATTTCTTTAGTAATCTAGACATTTCTTTATAACTTATCTTACTAGTCCCTAAATTCTATTAATAATATACTCCTCTTAAAGTCTTAACACTAAGCCTATAGCTCTATTATATCCTTAAGTTAATCCCTTATAGAATAACTTAACAAATTCTTTTATAATATTTCTTAGCATATACATTACCTCTCTGTTTTTATACTACTCTAAGTTTAGGTTCTCTGCCTATATATTTTAGATCTTTTATAACTAATTACT